>Ga0209100_1001953_pt1 | contig 13408 bp, 12 predicted proteins | sample lystaG_FD_185480 | JGI IMG/M metagenome (GOLD analysis project Ga0209100, IMG submission 185480) | Glacier valley bacterial and archeal communities from Borup Fiord, Nunavut, Canada, to study Microbial Dark Matter (Phase II) -... | ecosystem: Environmental > Aquatic > Freshwater > Ice > Glacier ...
ACTGAGTGATGATGATTGATTGAGGTAGGCTGCAATCTTCCGCAAGCTTTTCGAGTGTTGCTGCAACATCGTCAGGCAGCGATATTTGAAAGCGCTTAGTCATCACAAGCCCATCCCTAAAATCGTGATGTCTTGGGGACTAGGGGCAATTTTGAAACGCTTTTCAGATCTCTCTTCTAGGTCAGCAGCCAGTGAAGCGGAGCCACCGACTAACAGCACTTCACCCAAGTCATTGAGGTATTGGCTCCACTGGGCTGATGCCTTCGATCGGATGTCGTCCAGCCACAAATCACGGGTAGAGGTAAAGTGAGTGACGAAGCTGGCACCGTTACGACCGATTTGATAGGAGCCGCTTTCAATGCCGTCCATGATTGCGGATAGATCGGCACTTGTGCCCGTCTCTTTCAGCAACCTTGCCTGAATGCTTTGGGCTAGGGCATTCGTTCCCGGCAGGGTGATCGATGCCTCTCTGAGCATCAATCCATCGGGGCTGTAGAGCCGTCCTGATGAGGTGCCACCTCCGAAGTCAATGACTCCATTAATCGCGTCTAACCACTGGTACAGGTCATGCTTGACCCCATAGTTGTAGGCGGCGGTTGCCTCCTCAACTAGCGTCACATGAGAGATCGTGGCGATCACGTCCTGCCCATTGCGGTTGTATTCAAAGGTGCCTTGAAGCTTCTGGGATTGGGCGATCGCTTTCCCATGCCGCACGTCTGGCACTGCAATTATGAGATTTTCGACTCTCAAAATGGATTGACCGTAAGACGGCTCTAACGCTGCGAAGACCGAATCAACCATCATTGAGAGCTTGCCTTTGTCAAAGGCGCTCTTACCCTTCATGGTTTTGGCGGCGGTGCCCACGGCATAGAGGATGCCGTCGCGCTTGATGATAACTGTTTCAGCAGACGGTAAGGGTACGTCCTCCCAAGATGGGTCGAACTCTCGGATCACGTTGGGCATCCGAATCATTTGACCGGACGCGGAAACGTATTCGAGGTAGCGGTTGCCGGGGTTGACTAACGTCTCTTGTCTAACGGCGGTGCGGGTGGCGATGAGTCTTTGCACTTCGGTTGTAGGGGTCATCCTTTTACCTTCTCTTTTGTTTTTTTTGATTGAGGCGATGGAGCTTAGGGTTTCGGATTGGACTTTTGATTTCTGTAACGGCGATCGCTGCGCTGGTTTTAGGCTAGCATAATTGAAGCTTCTAGATTCTGTATGCTTCTATAGGCTTCTATTCATCCATATAACTAAGAAGAGGCTTACACTGTGGCATCAGTGATCACTAAAGATGCAGTGGCTCAAAAAGACCGAATCTCTATTGACATCTCCGATATGCGAGATGAAATCGATACTTGTCGTACTGACGCGGCATGGCAAGAATTGCCTATGAGTGCGAAGATTCGTGTCCTAGTTAAGGAGCGGCTCGACCTTCTCAAACGGGAACAGGAACAGGAATCTACAGCGAAATGAGGCGACGCTATGACCCAGACGAAGAGTGCTGGAGTTATTGCGTTAGACAGGGCGATCAGTGGGTTTCTAGAACAGTGCTAGAGCATCGGAGGAATTAGCCATGACACAAGCCAAACCACGATTTAGGAACTTTGAGGATTATCTCGACTATGACGATGGCAGTGATCGGCGCTACGAATTGGTGGATGGGGAGATAGCTGAATTGCCGCCAGAATCCCCAGAAAATGATTTCCTCGCTCTAAATCTGCGAGATTTGTTGATCACCCTCGTTCGTCGCCAACTCATCCGAGTGCATACCTGCGAGATAGAAGTCCCTGTTCTGAAGCCACGAGAACCCGCTAATCGCTACCCTGACTTGGTGATTCTTAGGGCTGAACACTTAGACCTCATGGGGCGACGGCTCACCATCAAATTAGACATGCCGTCACCGAGGCTGATTGTTGAAGTCGTCTCACCTGGCACCGAGAGCACCGAGAACTACCAGCGTGACTACACCGGAAAACGCGATCAATATGCAGCGCGAGGCATCCCTGAATATTGGCTGATTGACCCGCCGCGTCAAACCGTCTTGGTGCTGACCTTGAAGGGAGTCAGTTATCAAGAGAAGTCTTTCACGGGGCAAGCGCCAATTGTGTCATCTGCCTTCCCCGACCTGAAGCTGACGGCTGAACAGATTTTGAATGCAGGGTAATAGGGAGGGGATCACCGTGACTCAACGACTCGAAATCCCCTCTAACCCGCGCAGTGTTCTCTAGGGGACGTGGGAGCCGTTCAAGCTGATTCATCAGGCATCAGACGCTTCTTCCGACAGGCTGATGACGAGGTGCTTCTCTGAACATTTGATACGTCCTCAGGTCTCGATTACATCTCCAGAAGAATTTGTCATGGATCGATTGCAGATCAGAGAAAATGTCCTGATACACTTAATCTCACGTCAAACCGGTGAGGGACATTCCATGACGCACCCAGTTTTCACCCTTGTAAAGCCAGAGGTCACCATCGTGTTCTAGAACCCCTAGAAGCCAAAAACCCCCACTGCTTGTAACAGAGAGGGCTTTGAAGGCTCAAATATTCACTTTAATAACGGGAGGCGGGGACGCTAACTTGAAGGCTTTGGATGGCTAAGAGTTAGGTTCCTGACAGTGCCATGTGTTTATTATGCCTCATTTGTCTCGAATGGCAATAGAGTTTGCTGGGCATTTTTGAGATTTTACGCATGGTTCTCTCTCCCGTCGCTGCCTTTTTGGAGCAGAGAGCGATGGAATCCTACTGAGATTTTTTGCGTGCACCGTTGCACTGATCCCGCCGTCGTGACCTGACGGCTCACCGCTTGATCGGGATCTCTCAATCCTTGCTCTCTGTCCTCCCTGCACACTGTTTGGACAGAGAACCATGCTGACTTTTTCAAATCTCCATCTCGATGCCACCCGCTCATCAACCCAGCTTCTACCATCCACCTTCCCTCAACCGCTTGATGGTCGGGGAGGTGTCGCATGAGTCAGACCGCCCCCTGCCCAAGACCTGACCTAGCCGATGCCTACTGGTCGAAGTTCAACGCTTGGCAATTCCTGCAAGCGAGCGTTCCCAAAGCTCATCAGAAACCAGACTGGAAAGCGATTCACACCTACCCGATCGCCCGACGACTCGCGCATCGAGGCAAACTGATCGCCATCCGCCCAAACACCTATACCCAGTTTCTCGTCCTTGACCTCGATGCCCTCAGTCGCTATCACTACAAACAAAACCCCCACGCCATTCCCCAACTCCAACAAGCCTTAGAAGAGCGGCTCGGACTCGTCACCTGCATCCCCATCCGCTCCAGCGACAGTCGAGGTATGCACCTGTGGTATTGGTTCAAAGACGAACAAAACTCCTATCGACTCGCCGAAGCCGTCGCGATCGTCCTCAAAGAAGCCGGATTCATCCTTCAAGCCGGACACCTCGAAACCTTCCCCAACCGCAAAGCCTGGATCGACAGCGACAACCCCGACGACTGGAGCCAGTACCACGCCATTCGACTCCCTCTACTCGAACCCGGCAGCTACCTACTAGATGCTCACAACGATTACCAGCCTCTACTGCACCCCCTCCTCGACCAACAGCAAGAATTCCTCCGCCTCATCGAGCATTGCCAACGCCGCAACGACCTCACCTCCGAGCGCATCGAAGCCATCCTCGCCACCCAGCCCAAGCCCTACAAAAAAGTCAGCATCACCGGCAATCAATATCTCACCGACCTGCTCGACAAAGTGCGAGACGGCTGGGACGGACATGGACAAACCAATCAAATCCTCTTCGATGTCACCCGCCTGATCCGCATCTTCGGGCATCTGCTGCACAGCACCGATCCCTACTGGGAAACCGAACGCCTCACCCACGCCATCCATGACTACATCCTGACCCTACCCGGCAGAGAGCAATTCTGTAGCCACAACCACGAGCTAGAAAAGCTCGCACAGAACTGGGCGAAATGGGTGCAGACCAGCAAATACAAACCGTATGGGTACGGCAAAACCCCGTTAGACACAGAACCACAACCAGAAACAGTCTTACCCACCCACACCCACAATCAGAAACTCCAGCAAACCGCCCGAGAGCGAATCATCAGCGCGATCGTCCAGTTACTGGAGCAAGGTCGCCTACCCACCACCACCACCGCCCGCATCGAGGCTCTAGAAACCCTCGGCATCCAGCGAGGCACCCTGTATCGACACCGTGACCTGTGGCATCCAGAGAACCTGCTCGACAGCCCAGAACCCACACCCACCAACGAGTTCACACCTGTTATTGAATTTGAACCCCTGCAAACAAGGCTCAAACCCAGACAGGCAGGAGAGTTCACACCGATCGCCGCTAAGGAACTTGACCCACGCAGCGCGGCTCCCCCAGAGCAAGCGCCAGACATTCAAGAACTAGGGGGGTCTGGGGGGATTTCCACAGCATCATCATCGCCTTTACCGAGAAAAGCGCTCGATGAGAAGAAACGCTCCGCTCAAGACGAGCAGATGCAGCGCTGGCTTACAAGCGGCGACCCGATTTTAGAAGCGGAAGCGCGAAGCCGATTGGTGACTTCCACGACTAGGGCAGAGATTCCGGTGGTTGAATCGACCCCAGAGCCAAGGCTTGAAAGGTTGAGTGAGTGTGAGGATCAGGCGGATACGTCCCCAGCGCATCTGGACATTCTTGATTTGAGCGAGGTGCTCGCTAGGATTGAATGCGAACGAGTGCGACTGCAATGGGAACGTGAAGAATTGCAGCAATATTGCCTGAACGAGTATGGGCAGATTCGCACCTGCCTGACGGACGATGACCTCATCAACTTGCTTCTGGCATTGCAGGCAACTGAGGATTTTTACGTTCATTAATTCATGTGATCCACGCGGGAGATTTTAGTTTAAGGCTGTTCAAAAGTTTCTAATTTAATATAGAGAGCTTTGAAAAACTGTTTGATAGCTTAAAATCTAAAACCCCCAAAAGCTACGGGAACGCCTAGTTGCAGAAGGTTAAAACAACGCAAAATCAAGCTTTTCCATCATAACTGTCCCAGAAACAGTCAAAAATGGGACAGTTCAACGATTTAAGTGTCTAATCAAGGCAGTTGCCAAAAGCTCTACTCTGTAGAGTTTCAGCCTTAGCGATCAAAATTTCTCGTCTGCTATACAAAGGCGAACTGGTACACGCTGATTTAGCAGCTTAACGGTACTTCCTGTTCAGATGATACTCAAATCCCGAATATAGTGAACCAAGAGAGGACCTTTCTCTGCCAATTGGTCATCTTGAAGCGTGATATTGAGGGTATCCGGGAAATATCACGCTTCAAGATGAAAAGTCTATCTATAAGGACTTTTAAAAGAGCTATTGCATTTTTTTCGTTATACACGTCAAGTGCATGGCTGACCTTCCGTGGAAACATCAAGGAAAGAGTGATTATTGATTCGTTCCATTACCTGAATGGCAGAAGTAATCTGTTTCATGTTTTCATGAAAAGTATAAACACTGCGGCGAACTTCAACAGAGTGATGTTCACAATAAGCCATACTTGCCTCTTCAGCAGGGGTTAAAGTACCCTCTGTCAATACTCCGGACATTTTTTGAGGCAGAGGCTGAAACCCGCATTCCACCGTTGGTATTTGCCTCAGTGATGATGCTGAAACCCGCATTCCACCGTTGGCGATTTAAAATTGTCCGGACTGTTGCTCTGTATGAGTTGCCAACATAGATCGAAAACTGTGTGGTGTTACGGGTGTAATTTTTCCGCTCCCTAGCTCTTGAGTAAAGCGAACAAAAATGCGTTTAACTAAAGCCGAAAATTTTTGTGTGTTAAAAGGCTTTCTGGCGTAGGGCATAGAAAAAGTGCAAGGATGATCTGGCTGTAAAGCCTCTCGCCAACCATGCTGATTGCCCTCTTCATCAACAAACCCCTGCCACTCAGCATTAGCTCCATTATGATATTTAGCCCATTTTTCTTCTTCGTCCTTCAAGCCAAAAAACCACATCTCGAGGTATTCATATAAATTTTTATGATCTCTAAACTGTTGATTTGGAATTGGATACCAAAATGGTCCATACTTCTCAATTGTTTTAAAGTGATAGATCGCAATCCACCATTGAGCTTGGGAGGCATTTTTCATCTTAGCTTTTGGAGTAAAGACACCATCTACTATTTCGCCTAGCAATAAAAATTCACCTTCAACTTGCTCGTCCAATTTAATTTCTTCTCGATATTGAAGCCGACGATAGGTTTGCTGGCGATCGCTTGGAATCAAGACCATAAGCAGTAGAACTAAGGCCTTTTGCAAATCAATTGCAATCGCTCGCTGGAGCCTTTTATGTGGATAGAACCCATCAGGGTGGCGTTGGGGAACACCATATCTTATGTCTGCTGTTTCTCGTTGGAGCTCAATTACAGCAGATGCATCTTTCCAACTGATGCACCGTGCTTTAACGCGTGCTTTTTGTTTTTGCCGATTAGGAACAAAATCATCCCGTTTCGCCTTGAGGCTTGTGATAATTGAAATATCATCAAACGTCTTCGATTCCGTTTCAAAGCGATAAGTGTATTTGGCTAAAACAATTAGAGCATCTAGATGCAATTGCTTGGTAGCATTCGCAAGACCATCAGTAGCACCGACTGCCTTACGGCATTGATCATGCCACTTCAAATATTCATCAGCCCATATGACAATTTCTTTTGCTTTTTGTTTAATGCGTCGTTTGGCAATCCCTTCGGAAAGAGATAATTTCTGCTCCATTTTCGATGGATATTTTGGTGTCCCATTCGGATTTAATTGAAAAGCTGGATCTCCATCAAAATCCTCCTCTACATAAGTCAGTTTGATAAAAGGAATCAGTTTCGCGAAGTGTAACTCTGTTAGTGAAACCTTTTTAATTCTGTGTAAGTACCCCATCGCTTGACGAATTTTATGTAGTATATTTTCAGCACTAGCCAAATGTTCAATGGGCAACACGTTGGACTTCATGCTGAGCGCAAAGCGGGACGGTAAAGCAGCAGCCCGGTTTTTCCGCAAAGTGCTGAAGGCGACTCATACTCAAACACCCCGCGTGATTACCGTCGATAAAAATGCTGCCTATCCGGTGGCAGTCGAAGCCTTGAAAGGCGATGAAACGCTGGCAGCAGAGACGGAATACCGGCAAAGCAAGTACCTGAATAACATCATCGAGCAGGATCACCGCAACATCAAGCGATTGACAAAGCCCATGATGGGATTTGGGTCATTCAACACGGCAAGACAAACACTCAGAGGAATTGAAGCCATGAGCATGATTCGCAAAGGACAAGTGAAGGGAATCAGCAAAGGGGACAGTGTGTCTCAAGCAAAGTTTATCGAAGAACTCTTCGGGATTAGTGCTTAACGGAACACGAATGAGATACTTCGTTTATCGCTAAAAAGGAATTGCGACACAACCTCCGCATTAGCCGCCTCATTAGAATTCATCTCTAATGCTTTCAGGAGCATTTCTTTGTGAGCAAGCAGCCTTTGTTTGATACTCTCCTTGCCGCTGATATATGTGGAGGTCAGCACTTGATCAAAGCACACGATCGCTTCCTCATAGCGCCCCAGTTGCCCTAATGCTCTCCCTCTATTGAAGAGCGCATGAACGTGACCAAGAGAGAATTGTAGAAGTCGATCGTAGCTTGCGATCGCTTCCTCATAGCGCCCTAGTTGCTCTAATGCTTCCCCTTTGCTGAGGAGTGCATCAGTGGCACAAGAAGTGCTTTTAATCCGATCGTAGCTTGCGATCGCTTCTTTATAGCGCCCTAGTTGCTGCAAAGCTGCTCCTTTGTTGAAGAGTGTATCTGAGCAGCAAGGCAAGGATTCCAGAATTTGATCATAGACTGCGATGGCATCTTCGCACTGCCGTAGCAAACACAGGGCGTTTGCTTTGTAGTAAAGCGCGACAATGTTATCCGAATCGCCTACGAGAGTTTGATTGCAAAGAACGATTAGGTTCTCATACTGACCTGATTTCTGCATCGCAGACCATTTAAAAGAGAGCGCTTGTTCTTTTTCGTCGCCATCAGGTAGGAGTTGCAGGGCTTGACCGTAGGCTGCGATCGCATCCTCATACCGACACAAGCGGGAAAACTCTCCTCCTCTCACATAGAATACCAACCCTTTTCCATGAAGTGCCTCTTCACAATTGGGTGTGATTTGCAAAACTTGCTCATAGGCTACAAAGGCTTCTTCATAGTCTTTCATGGCAGGATACCTGCCGGTAACGCTATCTTCGATCAGCAACTGATTCGCATAGTCCAACCATTGCTGAGTTGTCCATCCTAGCTTAGAATCGTCTGTCATATCTGCTCCGTCCTTGTAGAGTTCTGTTCTTGCAGGGCATAGATGCAGTGCGTGTGGGTCTTACCGTATTGAGCGCAAGAGAGATATTTCTTTCTGGGCTTTCTGTTTTAGTTCAGCATTCTTGGTTAATCTCACATACTTTTCCAGATCCTCTAAGGCTTCATTTTTACGTCCCTTGTCTTTGTAGGCAAGTCCTCGAAAATAGTGGGCATCCACAGCAATATCAGGATCAATTTCCAGGGCTTGATCAAAGTCAAGAATGGCAGCGGCAGTATTGCCCTGATTAAAATGAGTTTGTCCTCGATCAAGGTACGCATAGACATTCCTGGAGTCGAGTCTTAACGCTTGATTGTAATTCGCGATTGCTCGATCGTAGTCTTTTCGATTATAGAAAATCATCCCACGCCAAACGTAAGCATCAACATAATTAGGGTCAAGCTTTAGAGTCTGGTCGAAGTCAGCCATAGCAGCTTCATGGCTGTTTTTGGCTTCGTATACAAGCCCACGGTTGCAGTAGACATAGGCAGTCTTAGGGTCAAGTCTTAACGCTTGGTTGTAGTCAGTCATGGCGCGATCGTAGTCTTGCTTGTAGTAGAAAGCGATTCCTCGATTGTTGTAAGCACGGACATTTTTAGGGTTAAGTTTTAGCGCCTGATTATATTCAGCAATGGCACGGTCGTAGTCTTTTTCGTTCTCAAAAGCATCCCCTCGACTAACGAAAGCGTCAACATTTTTAGGGTCAAGCTTCAGAGCCTGATTGAAGTCAGCAATGGCGTGGTCATAGTCTTTTTTACTTTCATAGGTATCTCCACGCTTAACGTAAGCTACAGCATTGTTAGAGTCAAGTTTGAGAGCTTCGCTATAGCTATTGATAGCACTGTCGTAGTTTTGCTCCTGGTAAAAACTATCACCATTTGCTAGATAATCATCAACGCCCTTAAAGAACGTCTGCTGGATGGCGATGTAGGGAACCGCAGTACACGAGATAATGACAAGGAACATGATTGGATAGCTTATCCCGTAGATAAGCACTCCCCGAAACAGCATTCCGAACACACTCGAAACGGTGTGCATACCGTTTTTGGTATCTGACTGAGTTACCAAGGATTGATCGCTTCCCCCTGAAACGATGAGTATGGGCTGCTTGGGTCGCTCTAAAACGTCGGGTTCTTTACCCACTGGAGGCTGAGACGGCTCAAAACTTGCACTGGAGGGGAATTTTGAGAATTGTTCTAACGCTTCTAATGCCTGTTTTGTTGAAGGTGCTCGACGATCGAGGCTCGGTTCTGTTAGCCATTTCAGCCAGTCGATCCAGTGCTCACTCAGTGTCACCCGGTTCTCAAACAACAACCGCATATCGTGCTGCGGCAGTTGGTCGGGGTGCTGTCCTGTCGCTAGATAAATTAGCGTTGCACCTAACGCATACAAGTCAGAAGCGGGCAGCGTTTGTCCGCCAAACTGCTCTAGCGGCATATAGCCGTAAGTTCCAACAACCGTTCGCGTACCGCTCGATGCGGCAGTTTGCACCGAGCCAAAATCAACGAGATACACTTGCCCGAACTGTCTGCACCAACTGCTACTGCCCAGTAAAATGTTGCTCGGTTTGACATCGCGATGCACGATGGCAGGATGACGCTGATGGAGATAATCGAGCGTTTTGAGCAGCGAAGTTGCGATCGCTTGGAGTTCTGATTGACTAAACGTCCGTCCTGATTGCAGCCACTGCTGCAACGATTTTGCCTTGATGTAGGACTGCACTAAAGCGAATCCTTTACCAAATTCGGTTTCTACCTCAAAGCTATCGAGGTACTTGGGAATGGCAGGATGATCGAGTGATTGCAGTACCGCTGCTTCACGCTCAAACAGTTTCAGGTCATCCCAAGTGAAGTCAGGACCAAATAGCAGGAGTTTGATGACAACCGATGCTCCCGTTTTTAAATCGGTTGCAAGGCAAGTTCTCCGACCCGTCTGATGACCTAGAAGTGACTGAATGCGATAGCGATTATGGAGAATGGAGCCAATAAGTTGTGCCATAGATTCCTGTGCAATTAAGGGAAGATCAGAATGGGTAGCCCAACCGACTTAGGAGGCGATGCAATCAACTAATGGAACAGTGGCAGTGGTGTTTTAGATCAGTAGTTCAAGGCTCATTTAGTAGATCTAAAACCCGTTGAGCTTCTGCCTTCCGTCCCTGTTGGTTGAGAATCCCCGCCAAGGCGCGGTAGGTTGGGGCAATCGCTTTTGCATAAGCCGTCTGAGAGTCTTTAAAAGAGGAAGAGACCTGGAGGAGCTTAAGAACATTGAGGCAGTTTGTCGGGCAGAGGTGACGAAGATCGCTCCAGCACAAACTAATCAACTCCTAGAGAAAAATAGCGCTTTCGAGCTTCGACCCAACCTGCGGTTCACTGCCTCAATGTTCTTAAGCGTTCTGCTTTCTCCTGCACGATCGCCCACCGCTTTGCGAATCACTAACGCCTGTTGCAAAAACTCCAGCGCTCTCGAGTTCTGCCCCAAACGGGCATACACCAACCCAATGTTGTTGAGCGTGGTGCCTTCTCCAGGGCGATCGCCCACTTCTTTACGAATCGCTAATGCCTGTTGGTACACCTCCAACGCCTGCAGGTACTGTCCTAGGCTGTCGTACACTTGCCCTATGTTGTTGAGCGTAGTGCCTTCTCCCAGGCGATTGCCGACTTCTTTGCTAATGGCTAATGCCTTTTGATAGAACTCCAGCGCCTGCGGGTACTGTTCTAGATTGGCGTACACACCCCCTATGTTGTTGAGCCTAGTCCCTTCTCCAGAACGATTGCCCAATTCTTTGCTGATGGCTAATGCCTGTTGCAAAAACTCCAGCGCCTGCGGGTACTGGCCCAAACTGCTGTACACTGCCCCAATGTTGTCGAGCGTAATACCTTCTCCAGGACGATCGCCCAATTCTTTGCTAATGGCTAATGCCTGTTGATAGAACTCTAGCGTCTGTGGGTACTGGTCCAGACTGCGATGCACTTCCCCAATGTTGTTAAGTGTGTTGCTTTCGCCTGCACGATCGCCCAGTTCTTTGCTAATGGTTAATGCCTGTTGCAAAAACTCCAGCGCCTGCGGATACTGGCCCAGATTGTCGTGCATTGCCCCAATGTTGTTGAGAATAGTTCCTTCACTCTGCCGATCCTGAATCGCTCTAGCGATCGTCAATGCTTGCTGGTATTTCTCCAGTGCTTCTGGGTTTCGTCCCCGATTTGCTAATTGCTGCCCCTCATCGTTCAGCCGAATCACTTCTGCTTGGCGCTCTTGGGTAGTTTGGACCGTGGCAGGGGGTAGGGGGAATGGAGCGGGGGGTAGGCTAGAGGATACCAACACCAACAGGGTCACGACGGCTAAACTCACGGACTGCAATCCAAGACGCATCGGCAACTCCTTTAGGGCAAACAAATTACGATTGCGAGTCTAGCTCTTCAGCCTGTTAGAGCCAAAGCCAACGTCGCAAGAAAAACAACAATCACTACAAATAGACGAGGAAGTGAATCGCGGGAGCTTTGCGGTTGCAAAGGCAGGAGATTCGTTGTCACCAAAAGTGAGCGCCCACTGCCTTTCAACCGGCCGATCAAGCTATTTATCGTAATACGTGTAAGAACCCAACTGACACAAATTGAGATTCTGCTGTTCCGTGGAGGTACCGTCTGCAAATACGCCCTTGATATCGTAGACGCAAGTCGTTTCACCATCTGCGATCGTCACACTACCAGCCGCTCCAGGCTGAACTAGCTGAACCAGGAGGCTTTCGCCCCAGGTGCTTGAACTGGCCGCCTCAACATAGAATTCGACCAATGGTCGGGAAGAGGAGTTGTTCAAGGTAAACTGCAAATCTTCTGCGTGCGCTGTTTGAACCCCAAGCGCGACAACGGGAAGGGTCAAGGCTGATGCTAGTGATGCCAGTGTTAGAAGTTTCATGACGGTACCGGAGTAGGTTTACAAAGCGTGAACGCGCTGCAGGAGTCCAGCGCTGGACTAGAGTGACGAGTTACCTGGAAGCAACCAGGATTAACAAGGGGCATCTGGGCATAATCGCATGGTGCCTGGTGCCCCCCGTTCACCCGCCGCCGACAAATTTTTGGACTCAACAAAGAACCTTTATACAGTTGGATTGCAACAGAATTGCTATACAGGAACTGCTACAACTGGAGAGACCATTCCCAAGATTGCTCATATGTCACCCTTCAGCTTCTGCATTACGACACGCCTGCTATTTTGAGCTTGAGGAGAGATTGGATCTAATTTTAACGATGCATCTATGGACTGCAATGCGTCTATTGATCGTCCGAGATGATCAAGCACAATTCCTTTACTAAGGTGAGCTTGGGCAAAGTTTGGCTCTAGTTGAATTGCCTGATCAAGTGATTCTAATGCTGCTTCATAGCGTCCTAATCCATCGAGCAGAACTCCTTTTCGGTAGTGTCCATAGGCATAGTCTGGGTTTGAAACAAGAAGCGTATTATAAGACTCCAATGCTTGTTCAACTCGTCCAAGATTGTAGAGAGCAGAGTCTCTGTTGGCATATACCTTATCAAAGGTCGGCTTGAGCCGTAATGCAGTTTCAAATGCGGCTAGGGCTTCCTCATGTCTTCCTAAATTTCCGAGGGTTAAGCCTTTGCAATAGAAAGCTTCATCAAATTTCGGGAGGGACTGGGTTACAGTATCAAACATATTTAATGCGGCTGCATATTGTCCCTCGTTAAGCAAGTTGAGTCCTTGTTCGTATTGAATGATGGGTTGAAGCACTTGCCTGAGTTCGATTGCAGATTGAAAGTCAGGATTAATCTGTAACGTTTGCTCACAGGACTCCATCGCTTCACGAAACCTGCCTTGCGCTTTGAGAATGCCCGCTTTGAGATGATAAGCTGTGGAAGCTATGGGACATAGCCGTATAGCTGCTTCGCAAGCGGTCATGGCTTCTTGTAGCTTGTCTTGAGCGAACAGAATCCCTGCTTTGATGTGTTGAGCTTCCGCAAAGTCTGGGCGGAGCCGCAGTGCTTGTTCACAGGCTTGTAGGGCTTCTGTCATCTGCTCTAGGCGATAGAGTACAACTGCTTTGCCTTGATGAGCTTCCGCAACTTCTG
>Ga0209100_1001954_pt1 | contig 13406 bp, 10 predicted proteins | sample lystaG_FD_185480 | JGI IMG/M metagenome (GOLD analysis project Ga0209100, IMG submission 185480) | Glacier valley bacterial and archeal communities from Borup Fiord, Nunavut, Canada, to study Microbial Dark Matter (Phase II) -... | ecosystem: Environmental > Aquatic > Freshwater > Ice > Glacier ...
GAAACAAAGAAAGAATTCCGTGGGATTGACGGCGATTTTACATTGGAGTCAACGAACCTTTGGCTGGAGGATGTTTCGCTCCATTTGGACTCCTCACTTTCTTTGGTGAATAAAACGTATAACTCTTACTATATTTTACTGAAGGATGAGAAGGCGTCACTTCCTAAAACGATAGACCTCGCTTATTATGGGGAACTCGCCGGGGAAGCGACTTTAAGGGATCTGAAAGATGGCGTGGTTACGGCCATGGAAGATGTGGAGTTCAACGGAATCAAGGGAAAACGGTTTTACCTCAAAGGAATGATTGATGAAGTCAGTATCACCTATGAATTTTTAGTATTCGAAAATGAAACTCACTTTTTTCAGGAAATCATTTGGAGCAGCACTGGAAACATTGAAAAAAATCTAAGTTACTACGACGACATCCTGCAATCTTTCAAGTATTCAAAGTAAGGTGAAAGAATGAATTCAAAATTGGACATAGAAATCATAGCCATTGGAAAACTAAAAGAGGAGTATCTTAGAAAAGCTGAGGCGACATTTGTTCGAAATATTGGAAAGTTTTCAAGCATTCGCCTCATTGAGCTAAAAGACGAAAAGACTAAAGATGGGGCAGGCGAAAAAGAACTTACGAGGGTCAAGGATCTGGAGGGACAAAGCATCCAAAAATATCTTGATGCCAAAGCGACAAGCATCGCCATGGATATTAGTGGTAAAAAAGTAACATCATCACAATTTAGAGATGAAATGGATAAGGTCAGGTCCCTCGAGGGGAAAATACAGTTTGTCATTGGTGGCAGCCTTGGATTGTCAGAGAATATCCTAAGCAAAGTGACAAAAAGGATTTCCTTTGGCGAGATGACTTATCCGCATCAACTTTTTAGAATCATGTTGCTTGAAGAAATTCAGAAGTGTTTTGAAATGCATAATTAAGAGGAGAGGATATAATGACTCAGACGAGAAGGCAGAAAAATAAAAGCACAAGAACCCATAAAGCTTATCTGGAAGGGTTCAATTTATTGTTATATATCATGGGGACGATGATATTTTTAGAAGCCATACTGAGAATTAATACGGAATCAAAATTGCTTAGCGTTGGGATGGTATATTCTGTATTATTTGGCATTACCACCGCCCTAATGATTTATGCCCTGTTAAGTTTTTTTAAGGGAACCTTCCGAACGATTCTCATGGGAATCATCCTGTTCGCAGTGACTCTCTTGTTTTCCTCTCAGTTTATTTATTACAAGATATTCAAAACCTTCTATACCCTATATTCAGCAGGTAATGGCGCTCAGGTCATGGAATTCATTAATGACATTCTGACGATGATCCGCATTAATATCTTCTGGTTAATCCTTATCTTTCTTCCTTTTATCCTGTATATCGTCTTGAAAGTGAGGAGCAGGAAATCCCATTATAGTTTTACCTGGCCAGAAAGAGCGTTAATCCTGGGCTTGTTTGTTTTAGTTTTCGGGGTAGCACTCATTGGTATCAAACTTGGAGATAAGGACCAGAACTCTCCATATGACATGTACTATAACAACAATTATCCGGTGGCATCTGTCGATAGCCTAGGCCTTGTAACAAGCATGAGGCTTGATTTGCAAAGAACGATCTTTGGCTTCGATCCCACGGTAGCTCCGCCTCCTCCGCTCGCTGAAAATCCAAATAACACACCGACGGAGCCGGTAGAAACAACCATTGCTGAGACAGTGGTTGAGGCACCGATTGTTTATGAAGACAATACGATGGATATCGATTTTAATAAGCTTATTGCAGAAGCGCCTAATGATGAGCTAAAGAATATGCATAGTTATTTTAGCACGAAGCAAGTAACAAAAAAGAATGAAAAGACGGGTATTTATGAGGGCTATAACCTCATATTGATCACGGCTGAAGCATTTTCGCGTTTCTCTGCAGATAAGGATGTTACCCCAACGCTTTACAAAATGCTCAATGAAGGATATCATTTCACGAATTTTTACAATCCAATCTGGGGAGTCAGCACCTCTGATGGCGAGTATGTAGCGACCACTGGCCTTATTCCAAAGAGCGGTGTGTGGAGCATGTACAAATCCGGTTCGATCTCCATGCCTTTCGCCATGGGTAATCAGCTGAGAACCTTAGGGTATAAGACCCTTGCTTACCATGACCATACCTATAACTATTATAAACGGGACATCTCCCACCCGAATCTCGGCTATACGTATAAAGGCCTTGGAAATGGACTCGAAGTCAAAAAAACCTGGCCAGAATCTGACCTTGAAATGATGCAGGTGACAACGGATGAATATATTGGAAGCGAACCTTTCCATGCTTACTACATGACAGTGAGCGGGCATATGTTTTATTCCACTGGAGGAAACTTCATTGCAAGCAAGAATAAGGATCTGGTGACACAATTGCCTTACAACGCACCTGGAAAGGCTTATATGGCGACCCAGATTGAACTGGACAAAGCCATGGAATATCTCCTGAAGAAGCTTGAAGAGGCCGGTGTGGCTGATAAGACACTTATTGCGATAAGTGCAGACCATTATCCTTACGGTCTTGAAAAGGTAGATATCGATAACCTCGCAGGACATGAGGTTGAAAGCAACTTTGAACTTTACAAGAGTGATTTTATTCTATATACCGAGGGAATGACACCGGAAACTATCGATCGCCCGGTATCGAGCCTGGATATCATCCCGACAATTTCCAATCTTCTAGGACTGAACTATGATTCAAGACTTCTCATGGGCATTGACATGTTCTCAGATACTGATCCTTTAGTAATCTTCAACAACAGAAGTTTTATCACCGACAAGGGAAAGTATAATGCGGTGACGAAACAATTTATCCCTAATGATGGTGTAACTGTCGATGATAACTACAGGAAAGCAATCTCTGAGGAAATCGACAGGAAATTCTATTACTCGGCAAAGATTCTTGAAACAGATTATTATGCTAAAGTCCTGGCAAAGTAATGGCAACGTGGTTCGAGTAAACGCATGATTTAAAAAAATAAATGTTAGGAGCTTCCAGATCACGTAGGTGAATTTGGAAGCTCCTCTTATAAGAGGTGTAACCTATTCCAGAAATCCAAGACTAACGGAGCAAAGCTCTTAAAAAAGGATTAATTTACTTGTTAAAATTTGATTATCAGACCAAATATGATTAGAATAAAAGATACGACGAATTTAATAGAATAACTGAAGAAAAATTCATTTAGAGTAGGAGAGAAAAAATGAAGATTACAGTAATTGGGTGCGGCAGATGGGGTTCTTTCATCGCGTGGTACCTGGATAAAATCGGGCATCAGGTGAAGCTCTATGGGCGGGAAACCTCGAAACATATGAAAGAGTTCATGGAAACAAGAACCAATGGAATGATTGAGCTGCCTGAAAGCATTGAACTGGAAACGAAACTTAGCCAATGCACAGAATCAGAAATCATCGTGATTTCTGTAAATTCCCAAGGACTAAGAAACTTAATGGAAGAATTAAGACCCTTTGGACTCAAAGGCAAGACATTCGTTCTGTGCATGAAGGGGATAGAAATTGAAACCGGAGACAGACTGACAGAAATTCTTGATGAATATATTGATGAGTCCTCACGTAGTGCCGTATGGCTCGGGCCTGGACACGTCCAGGAATTCTATAAAGGGATTCCCAACTGCATGGTCATCGATTCTAAAGATGATGTAATCAAAGAAAAGCTTGTAATAGCTTTTTCTGGAGACCTCATCAGGTTCTATTATGGCAATGACCTTTTGGGAAATGAGATTGGAGCGGCAGCAAAGAATGTCATCGGAATCGCTGCAGGAATGCTTGATGGACTAAACCTTTCATCCCTCAAAGGCGCATTGATGTCGAGAGGTACAAGAGAAGTTTCCAGGTTGATCAAAGCCATGGGCGGAAATGAGCTTTCTGCATACGGCCTTTGCCACCTGGGAGATTATGAAGCGACTGTGTTTTCAAAGTTCAGCCACAACAGGATATTTGGCGAAAGCTTTATCAGGGGAGAGGAGTATACTTCCCTTGCTGAAGGTTATTACACCGTGAAAGCCATGAGGGAACTCTCAAAGAACTATCACGTGGATCTTCCGATTTCAGCAGCAGTATATGCGGTCTTATATGAAAAGAAGGATCCAAAAGAAACTTTGGACAAACTTTTTTTCAGAAGCCTAAAAGAAGAATTTTAATGAAGTTGATGTAGGCTTTTTTTGAGCTATGATTGAATTAATAATTTTGAAACATGATTAACTTTATGGAAACGATGAATGCTTATAAAGATGATAATACGATCTTTATAAGCATAAGAAGCCGATCAAAATATAAGGACAAAGGAGAAGCACATGGACGAAGAAAGGTTGACCAGTAATGAATGGCACAAAAAACAAGCAGTGGACAATTTTAATGCGGTTTGGAACCTTCTGGACAATAAGGATCGGTCTAAGGAAGATGATCTTTTGATGATTCATAGTGCACATGCCTCCAGATTCCACTGGAACGAAATTGGGACAGCAGTGAATTTTGCGAGAGGGGAATGGCAGATATCTAGAGTCTACTCGACATTAAAGATGTCAGCCAGCGCATTATATCATGCGAAAAGATCACTTGAATTCTGTGAAAAAAATCAGATTGGCGATTTCGACCTTGCTTTTGCCTATGAAGCTATGGCCAGGGCGTATATGGTATCTGGCAACATTGACAATATGAATGAATATTTGGATCAGGCAATTGAAGCTTCAAGTAAAATTTTAAAATTTGAAGATAAGGATTACTTTTTGAGTGAACTTAAAACGATAACGATATAATTGATGAAGAGGTTTGGTACAAAAGAAAATTGTAAATAAATGGTTATGATTTTGGAAATGCAAATCTGGAAAAGTTAAAAAGGCGGTTGGAGAAATTTTTCTCCAACCGCCCATTATTGTATAAATAAAACCACTTGTTCTACAAGTGGTCAAGGAAGAGCGAAGGTGCTATCTACACCTCTACTACAACCGCGAAAAAGCGGCCGATGAACAAGGGCGGATGAACCGCTACCTCTCTGCATTGAAATCAGAGCTCGAAGAGAAGAAAGAGATTCCAGAACACCAGAAGGACTATGAGAAATATTTCGATGTTACCGATACGCCAAAACGCGCACGAAAGATCGTTGCGAAGGACGCGGTCATTCAACAAGCGACGAGAGACTACGGCCTCGATCATACGCGGATCTACAACTGCAAAGCTTTCAAGAGGAGCTAAAAATGGAATATTTGGCTTGATCAGGACAGTTTGTCCTTCTTTGATAATCGCATCAGGAGAACCAATCGCTTTTTCAACGGCTTCCTTAGCTGTTGCTTTGATTTTGACGAGATCCTCATCCATTCGAATGAATTTGCTCCCGATAAAAGAAGGATTGCCTGGTAGGTCTGCACATTTGACTACGGATACCTTGGTTGTGAACATTGATATTACCCCATTTTAATTACAGTAATGCCATAAAATTAACAATCTATACACACTTTGTTAGTTTTTGACAACTAAAATCGTATCTTCCAGAGCAATTTCGCCGATAGCCATTGCAGCCAAATGGTTATCGGCGATTTATCGTTCACAATGTAGCCATACATTTAACAAAATATACATTGATTTAAAATGATTTAAAGAGTATTATGTAACTATACATTATATTGCGGAGGCGAAACCATGAAAACCAGCAAAGAAAGCAAGAATTCCAGAATCCACTTGGAGATCCAGACGCATCGGTCCAATCCTTACGGATTGCTCCGCACCACCTATCGGGAAGACGGCGTCATCAAGCACGAGACCTTGTCACGACTCACCGGTCTCGACCTGGATACCCTGAAGCTCATCCAGGCCGCCCTTCAGGGGAACGTTGTCCTCAAGTCCGATTTCAAGGTCCTCTCCTCAAGGGAATATGGGGCTTCTTTCGCTTTGCTGCAGGTGGCGAAAGCCACAGGGCTCGACAAGGCAATCTATTCCAAGACCTCGGAGCCCTGGGTTAGGGACTGCCTCGCCATGATCATCGGCAGAGTGGTGTATGCCGGGAGCAAGCTCTCGCTCACCAGAATGAACAAAGACAGCGCGTTATGGGAAATTTGCGGGATCCATGAAGAGGAGATCGACGTCAACGTTCACTGCTACGAGGCTATGGATCAGCTCTTTCAGCGGCAAGACAGCATCCAGAAAAAACTTGTGGAAAAGCACCTCTTAGATGGCACAGTCATCCTTTATGACATCACCAGTTCCTATTTCGAGGGGGAATATGTAGACAGCGAGCTGGTCACCTTTGGATATAATCGGGCCAAGAAACGTGGCCATGAGCAGATTTTTATCGCTTTAATCTGCAGCCAGGACGGATGTCCTTTGGCTGTGGAGGTTCTCAAAGGCAATACCAAGGATGAAACGACGGTATCCGGCAAGATCCTGGACATCAAGGAGAAGTACGGAATCAAGGACGCCATTTTTGTCGGCGACCGCGGGATGATCACGAAGACGCAGTTCGAAAAAATTCAGGAAAACGAGCAGTATGATATCAAGACCATTTCCGCCCTCACCCACGCGCAGATTGAAAAGCTATGCGAGCGTGAAGATGTTCAGCTGACGATGTTTGATGAGAAGAACATCGTTGAGGTCGTCGACGCCGAAGCGGGTGTCCGCTACGGGCTCTGCAAAAACAACACCCGTGCCCTGAAAGAACGGAAAACCCGCCAGGAACTCCTGGCGAGGACCCGGATCGAGTTGGACAAAATTGCCAATTCCAAGGGAAAAAATGAGGACGGGGACCTTGGCATCCGTGTCGGGAAAATCATCAACAAATATAAGGTGGGCAAATTCGTCCAGACCCAGATTGTTGAGGGCAGGTTCTCCTGGGCGTTTGACGAGGAGAAAATCAAGGAGGAAGAGCAGTTTGATGGATGTTATGTTATCTTCACGAACGTGAAGGAAGAGGATATGGACATCCATGAAGTCGTCAGGAACTACCAGAAACTGATCAAGGTGGAACAGGCCTTCAGAAATCTGAAGACCGTCCGCCTTGAGATCCGACCCGTCTACCACAAGACCGATGAGAGGATCAGGTGCCATGTCTTCCTGTGCATGCTGTCCTACTATCTGATGTGGAACATGAAGCAGATGCTGAAGCCTATATTGGAGAAGGATGCAGAAGTCAAGAACAAGGAATACACCTTCGACCATCTGATCGAACGATTGAAGAGTATCCGACAGGAAAAAATAGATTTTTCAGGGATTGAAAGCCAGCTGATCACGGAAAGGGACCCCAACCAGGAAGAGATCCTCAAGCTTTTGGGGATAAAGTTCTAGCCATACATCGGAAATTGAAAAAGCGCCTTAACCCAAGATAGCACAATGGGTTAAGACGCTCTCTATTCTGGAAGTTATGTAAAATATAACAAGATTTGTAGTCGTTTTCAAGAGCGCACTGGAAAAGTTGATTTTTCACATGAAAGCCTGTAAATATTTTGAATAAGCTGAAAATAAATGAAGTCAATTGTGAATGAAGAAGAAACGAGATTAGTCAGACGAAAATCCAGCGAGTAGGAGAGACTATTTATAATGGTTTCAAAATAAAACATCATGTTTAGGATTATAAAACATAAAAGTATTAATCGATATTCCATAGATGTATGCAACTTATTATTGAAAACCTTATCAATATTAGTTATAATTGTTAATGAAATAGCAAACAAGGGTAATCTAAGTTTGCTTAAACTCGGGAAATTTTGACCAAAAAGGGAAAATATTTAACGGAGGGGAAAAAATGAAAAAACTATTATCATTAGTTCTCGTAGCATCAATGCTGGCAAGTCTTTCTGCATGTTCAGGAAAAACAACCACACCAGAAACACCTGCTGAAACGAAGACCCTGACAGGAACAGGAAAAGGCTATGGCGGAGACGTTACCGTAACCGTGACCATGGCCGGAGACAAAATCACCAAAGTCGAAGCAAAAGGAGACAAGGAAACAAAAGAAGTTGGTGGAAAGGCTATTACTGAACTTCCTGCCAAGTTCGTAGAGAAAAACTCTGCTGATGTAGATGTGATTACCGGCGCTACAGTAACAAGCAAAGGACTGATCTATGCAGTCAAAAACGCAATGGATCCTAAAACAAATCCGTGGCCAGTTGTTGAAACAACCAATCCCGGAAGTGTAACAGCATCGAAGGTCTTCCAAGGCTTTGGATTCGCCAGCAGCGGAAGAAAGGGACCTGGCGTAGATGACACATCAGTTCAAGTATGGAGCATCAATGAAGTCTTTGCTGATGTCTTATTTGACGCTGATGGAAAAATCCTCTACATCTATGTCGATCAGCTTGAAGTTGCTACACCTAACTACGATGGCGAGGGAATGCCTCATTTAAGCGGATTCCCAGGACAGGGTGGTTATAGTTTTGATTCAAACCATGATGAAAAAGTAGATAGCAAAACCGTAGATACCGAAGAGAACCTTAAAGCAGAAATTGAACTCTGGAAAACCAAGAGAGCAAGAGGTGATGCTTACAAGGTTGGTATCGGAACATGGACCAGCCAGATGAATACGTTCGAAAAACTTTTTGTTGGAAAAACTGTAGCTGAAATTGAAGAATGGTTTGGTAAATATACCTCAGATAAAAATGGAAGACCACTAAAAGATGCTTCTGAAGATGCTGCAGAAAAGGCAAAGTATGATGCTTTGACGGCAGAAGAGAAGACAATGCTTGCAGAGGTCACTTCAGGTGCTACCATGAGTCTTAAAGATGCCCATGGTAATATCCTTGCAGCCTTAAAGAACGCTTATGACAATAAGCAGGGACTAGAAATTACTGAAGCGGATTCATCAGGATTTGGCGTAGCCTTCAGCGATAGAGTAGGACCTGGTAAAGATGATACGGATGTTCAGGTTTATAGCATAAACCAGGTATTTGCAAACACCTTGTTTGATAAAGATGGAAAGATCGTTTCAATCCATATTGATCAGCTTGAAGTGGCAACACCTAATTATGATGGCGATGGAATGCCTCATTTTAGTGGATTCCCAGGACAGGGTGGTTATAACTTTGATTCAAACCACGATGAAAAGGTAGATAGTAAAACTGAAGATACTGAAGAAAACTTTATGGCAGAAATCTCAAGTTGGGTAACCAAGAGAGCAAGAGGAGACGGATATAAGGTTGGTATCGGAACATGGACCAGCCAGATGGATGCCTTTGAAAAGATTTTTGTTGGAAAGACTGTAGCAGAAGTCGAAGAATGGTTTAAGAAGTATACCTCAGATAAAAACGGAAGACCACTGAAGGATGCTTCTGAAGATGCAGCTGAGAAGGCAAAGTACGATGCGCTTACCGCAGAAGAAAAAGCCATGCTTGCTGATATCACCTCAAGTGCAACCATGAGTCTTAACGATGGACATGGCAATATCATTGCTGCCATCAAGGATTCCTTTGCAAACAAAGAAACCATCAAACTGACAATCAAATAAAAGCGTGTAAGGCGCTGTAATAAATATGATTCTGTTGCCCTGATGGAGAAAAACTTCTCTATCAGGGCAACATTTGATGAAAGCAAAAATATTTCTTTTTCGAGTGCTTGATCAAAATAAGGTGAGTCAGTTAATGCTTCAGTTCAGGAATTCAGGTTTCTTATTTTTACCGGATCATTGTAGTTTGTAATGCTATAGAGCAAACTGAAAGCCTCACAACCATATAAGCTGGTAAATGAGATTGAAGGGAAACTAATTATTCATATCAGCCTTATGATCAGAAAAATGCAGCCTAACTCTTGGAATTATTAGTCATCTAATTCGCTAAAACAGTCGAAAAATATAGTATACTTAATAAAGAATGAGAGTTTCAGTAAAGTATTCTGAAGAGAAATGAGTGCTGATTAAGGATTGTTGTACACCTGCTGAAGATAAGCGCTTCAATAGGGAGTAAGGAATTTAATAAGGGAGAAAAAAGATGAATATTATATTTTGTAATATCGACTGGATGAAATATTATGATGGAATTGCACCGGAGGACATGCCAAAGCATGAAGGCCAATTCGTGAGGGACACAAGTGATGTCTTTGAAAAAGATAATTTTAGTGATTTTAACGGCAGATGCTATGGATACGTTCGTTCTGCTGGAAGTATTACACTTGAGAAACATTTTAGAGGAGTTCCTCAAGGCATCAAGTCTGCAGATGGATTTACGATTGTATGGTGTGCAGCCATTGACAGTGAGGAAATGAGAATCGTAGGCTGGTATAAAAATGCAAAAGTTTATCGGGACCTCGTCAACGTTCCGCTGTTTGAGGATGAATATCTAAACTTTAGCTTTATGGCTGATGCCAAGGATTGTTACCTTTTGCCTGAAGAGGAAAGAACTTTTACAATCAAGAAAACAAAGTCAAGAAGTGCAAGCAAAGGCGCAATAAAATCAAACATCTGGTATGCAAAATCCGAATATGCCCAGAGTGAATTTGTCCCAAGGGTTAAGGACTTTATCGAATATTATGAAGGACCTTTTGTCCATTTTCAGGTGGATGATGCTCTTCTTGATTCCCTGCCTCTTGATGTGGACAATACAAGCAGTTATGATGTCCTCATGGATCAAGGCGGAGAATTCTACGAAGAACAGAAACCGAGAGAAGCGATTCCATATTTTAATGCTGCAAGGAAAGTGAAAGAGACTGACGATGTGCTTTTCAGCATGGCTCAGTGTTACTACGATTTGAATGCGTTCAAGATTGCCACTTCGATTCTAGAGGAAGCGATGGAGAAATTTGGCGAGACGAAAGAGGCTGTAGAGCTTGCATTCATCTGTAGCGACTATATTTTGCATCGGGAAAAGGCAATGAAGTATTACAGAAAGCTGAATGAATATGATCATACAGTCATGACTGAAGATGAGTACTTGGATTATGATGAAGAACTCGCAGAGTTAATCAAATTGTATTCGGAATTTATCTAAAATGATCATTAATCTGACAAGGTGTCCCATAAAACGGATACCTTGTTTTTTTGCAAGCAATAATTCAACAAGATGGTAAAGTAATTCATGGTCAAGTGGATATTGTTCGAAAGAGCGGAATAGAAAGGAAGTATCTGAGATTGGTCTGCAAAATGAAGGATAAAGGATATGGGCAAGACAAAAGGGAAAGGTCCTACCTTTCCCTTTTATCTTGCCCGATGTTTGCAATTTGAAATCTATAGGGGTTCTGCATGAAGCAAAACTGTAAAAGTGGTGTAGCCTTCTTCGCTTTCAAAGGCAATGACCCCACCTTCAAATTCGACGATTTTCTTTACAATGGCTAGACCCAGACCGCTTCCTTCATTAGCGTGAGATTTATCACCTTTATAGAATCGTTCAAAAATACGGCTTTTATCCTCGCTAGTCATTATAGGACCCAAATTACCAATGCTGAACCTGATGTGATCACTGATATTTTGCAAATAGATTTTTATTGTGCCATAAGGCTTTGAAAATTTTATGGCGTTTTGGATTAAGTTGAGCCAAACTTCGAATAAGAGCTGTTCATCACCGGAATACTTGATTTTATCAAGATCGATATCTAATTCCAAGTTATTCTCAGACCACTGAGATTCCAGCATCAGGATGACTTTTCTAATCTGTTCATCTAAAGAAAAGGGTATGTCATACTTATGCAGTGTTTTAGAATCAAGATCTGATAGTTTGAGCAGATTTGTCGATAATTGGGATAACCTATCGCTTTCTGCAATGATGATCTTTGTATAATCTGTGACCTCTTTTTTCGGGCTTTCATCTTGGATAAGTTTAGCAAATCCCCTTATTGCAGTGATTGGTGTCTTGAATTCATGAGAAACGTTTGATACAAAATCATTTCTCATATATTCGATGTTTTTCAATTCTTTTGCCATGAGGTTGAAGTCTTTGGTCAATTGACCGATTTCATCGGTACTTTGTATTTTTATTTCAAGATCAAAATTTCCTTTGGCAATTTCTTTTGAAGCTGAAGATAGGTCCTGAATGGGTTTGATGATTCGCCTTACAAATAAAAAGATGATAAACGAACCCAAAATGACACTTGATACAAAAATCAGATTGATGAAGCCCCTTAATTCCTTAAATTCTTCAAATAGTTGAGGCTGCAGGATATCAGAATTCATAAAGGTACTTCTTGCCATGAGATGGATGATGGTTCCAAAGGTCATTGAATTCAAGGACCACCAGATTAAAAGGAAAAAGAGGGTAAACTTCGTAGAGATCGAATTCAATCTAAATCGGTTTTGTTTTTTGCTCATATGCTTTTTTCCACCTTATAACCTAGCCCGCGAACTGTAATGATTTTGAATTCTGTGAAGTGATCAAACTTTTCTCGGAGCCTTTTGATATGGACATCTACGGTTCGTTCATCGGTCTCATTGTCAAATCCCCAGATTTTATCCATGAGATCCTGCCTAGTAAAAATTTTATTTGGATAACTCATCAACTTGAATAGCAAGTAGAATTCTTTCTTGGGAAGCAAGTAAGCCTCCTCTTTTCGCATTACAGTAAGGGCTTCACCATCTAAAATGACATCGCCAACTACAATTCTCTTTTCGTTTGAAATCTTAGCTCGTCTAAGAAGCGCTGCAACACGTAAAAGCATCTCATCAAGGTCAATGGGCTTGACCATATAGTCATCGGTGCCCATAGAAAAGCCGAGCTTTTTGTCATCCAAAGTTTCTTTCGCGGTAACCATAAGGATGGGCAGATCATAATTTGAATCCCTTAGGGACTTGGTTAAAGCATAGCCATCCATACCTGGCATCATGATATCTGAAATCAGGAGGTCGATGGTTGTCTTATCGAGGATTTCCAAGGCTTCCAAGCCATTGAAAGCCGTATGGACATGGTAACCCTCTCTGACAAGATATGCTGCTATCAGTTTTTGTATATTTTCATTGTCTTCTGCTACCAAAATATCTACCACGCTTCAGTACCTCCATCATGTCATCAATAAGGTTCTGGTATCGAAAATTCTTTCAGAACGACTACAGTGTTCTAATGTTTCAATTTTATAGACTTCTCAAGGCATCTATTGGATTTAGTCTGCTCGCTTTTCTCGCAGGCATATAACCAAAGATGATTCCGACGGCTGCGGAGAATCCAAGAGCGATGTAAATCGTCGACATGGCAATGGAGAAACTCGTTCCAATAAAGTAAGCAGCCACATAGGCGATCAGGGCTCCAAGTAAAAGTCCGATGATTCCACCGAAGATGGAAAGAAATATGGACTCAATGATGAATTGGAGCTGAATTGTACCTGGCGTCGCACCTAAGGCTTTTCTGAGGCCAATTTCCGTCTTTCTCTCGGTCACAGATACCAGCATCATGTTCATGATTCCGATACCGCCGACGACAAGAGAAATTGCCGCAATTCCTGCCAGGAGAAGTGTCATCA
>Ga0209100_1001960_pt1 | contig 13375 bp, 12 predicted proteins | sample lystaG_FD_185480 | JGI IMG/M metagenome (GOLD analysis project Ga0209100, IMG submission 185480) | Glacier valley bacterial and archeal communities from Borup Fiord, Nunavut, Canada, to study Microbial Dark Matter (Phase II) -... | ecosystem: Environmental > Aquatic > Freshwater > Ice > Glacier ...
GTTATAAACCTCACCAATTCTTCCGTTATGGATGATCAGATCGATTGCTTCGCAGTGGTCTGTAACATATAACCAATCTCTGATATTCTCTCCAGTACCATATACAGGAAGCTTCTCATCGTTGAGGGCTCTTGAGATGATCAGTGGAATCAGCTTCTCTGGGAAATGATATGGGCCATAGTTATTCGAACATCTGGAAATCGTTGTTGGAAGTCCGAAAGTTCTATGGTATGCATTCACCAAAAGATCTGCTGATGCCTTGGATGCAGAGTAAGGTGAAGATGTATGAATATTTGTTTCCTCTGTAAAGAATAGGTCGAGTCTGTCAAGTGGAAGATCGCCATAAACTTCATCTGTAGAAACTTGATGGAATCTTGTATTGTTGTGTGCTCTGCACGCATCCATCAGGACCTGTGTTCCAAGAATGTTGGTCTTTAGGAAAACATCTGGATTCTCGATGGATCTGTCTACATGAGATTCCGCAGCAAAGTTCACGACAACATCAAAGTTTTCTTCGTCAAACAGATTGAAGACAAAGTCCCGATCCGTGATATCTCCCTTTACAAACTTAAAGTTTGGATTCTTCAACGCCTCTTCAAGTGTTGAAAGATTACCCGCATAGGTAAGTAAGTCTAGACAAACGATCTTATAATCTTTATGTTTTTCGAGCATGAGGTATACGAAGTTACTTCCGATAAATCCAGCTCCACCAGTTACTAATATTTTCAATGTAATTCCTCCATTATGTTTCATCATTTCAATTAAAATCGTCTATTGCCAATAATTCTCTTAAAGAGCGATCTTTCTTTCTGCGACTTTCTTCAGATGCATGCCATAGGGTGACTTACCATACTTTTCTGCAGAGGCTAACAGTTGTTCTTTGTCTATCCAGCCATAGTTGTAAGCAATCTCTTCAAGTGCGGATATCTTGATTCCCTGTCTCTTTTCAACCATTCTGACAAAGTCAGCGGCATCGACCAAAGAGTCCATTGTTCCAGTATCTAGCCATGCAAATCCACGTCCAAGTAGCTTGACATCCAAATTACCCTGTTCCAGATATACTCTGTTAAGGTCTGTAATCTCCAATTCCCCTCTTTTACTTGGCTTTAGGTTCTTCGCATATTCCACAACCTTATTGTCATAGAAGTATAGTCCAGTGATCGCATAATTTGATTTTGGATTTTCTGGCTTTTCTTCAACAGAAAGCACTTTGCCTTCATCATTGAAATCAACAACGCCAAATCTTTCAGGATCTTCAACATAGTAGCCAAATACGGTCGCTCTATTCTTGTTTTCTACAGCTTCCTTCAATATTCTGCTGAAGTTGTTTCCGTAGAAGATGTTATCTCCGAGAACAAGGGCGACATCGTCGCTTCCAATAAAGTCAGCGCCTATGATGAATGCCTGTGCAAGTCCATCCGGTGAAGGCTGCTCAGCGTAGCTGAGGTTGATTCCAAACTGGTTGCCGTTACCTAGTAGTCTTTCAAAGTTAGGAAGGTCAACTGGTGTTGAAATGATTAGGATATCCTTGATCCCCGCAAGCATCAATGTTGATAATGGATAGTAAATCATTGGCTTGTCGTAAATTGGCAAAAGCTGTTTGCTTGTTACCATGGTTAATGGATAAAGCCTTGTTCCAGCTCCTCCAGCGAGTATAATACCTTTCATAATCAGTTCCCCTTTTCATCTTAATTAATTATTACTTATGTATTTAATAAAGCGATAGCTTTAACAAATAGATGAACCATATTGTTCTTTGTTTAAATTGCTTATTCAAACTACTTCTTGAATCTTAGGAGTAGCTTCCATAGCACATAGCCTCTAACCTCTAATTTATGCCATATTGAATTACCGCTCTTCACTCCGCCTGTTGAAGCATTTTCTCCATGTCTTCTGTACTTAAGGAGTGGAATGTCTACAAGGGCTACCTTGTAGTAGGCTTCGCCTACCATTGCTATCCAGTAGTCATGAGCACAATACTTTCTCTTCTCAGGCATTGGAAGGATTTTCTTCAGCATTTGTCTTTTAAAAGCCATGCAAGCCCCGATATATCTTGTCTTCGTAAAATTCACCCAAAATCCGGTTTTTACACCAAAAAATGCAAAATGTGACTTTTCAATACAATTGAGATCTTTATCAACAATTTCAGCATCACTGACTACAAGGTCTCCATTTTCCAATGCTTTAAGCATAAGGTTTACCTTGCCTCTCACCCAGACATCGTCCTGGTCAGAAAGGAAAATGATATCCCCGGTGGAATTCGAAATGGCATTTTCAAAATTTGACGCATATCCTCTTTCCTTCTCATTATATACGACTTTTATCCTATCGTCATTTAATGAGCTAATCAAATCTATCGTGTTATCTGAAGAATGATCATCCGAGACAATCACTTCATCGTTATCCTGAAGTTCAGTTAAAATTGAATTCATCTGTTCGATGATATAGGTAGCGCCATTGTAAGTCGCCATACATACACTTATTTTCATATTGTCATTTCTCCTAGATAATACTTTGTAACAATGCCAATAGGTGTAACTGACCTATATTTCATCATAAGCCTGATCATTCGAAATAAGACAAACAGATTGAGCTTAAAGATCAATCCAGATGATTCTTTATATTCTCTGGCACCATTGCAGTAATATTTGAATCGATTCAATTCTTTATTCTTATCTAGCCCTTCATCTCCTGATAATCCATGATTCATCTCAACATTAACTAAGATGATTTCATTCCTGAATTCCTTATACTTCGAAATGAAATAGATATCGCTAAAATCAAGCTTGATCTTCTCATTGAATCCACCGATCATTTCTATGATCTTCAGTGGAATCATAAGGCCACTGTTGATGAGTGACTTGTTGTCTAATTTATATTCCTCTTCATACTGAAACGTATCAGGATTTTGGGTTAGATTCCTTATTCCTGTCTCAAGGAAGGGAGAATAGATCTTCCCATTTCCGGAGATGATGGGGGCATAGATGTAATCTTCGCCGTATTTTTCGCTCATCTTCAGGTATTCACTCAAGTTGTCCGTACTGAACTTGGTATCGTGGTCCAAGAGAAGCACATACTTCTTTTTCAGTTTTCTGGCGAGTCTTATCCCATAATTGTATGCCTTGCTGACCCCAGGATTATTGGGATTGTGATAATAATAGATTTTTTTGTTAACTACTTGTTTGTTTTTAGAATTGTCGTAAACAAGAATATCCTGACCTTGAAGATTCTTAATCAAGTCCAGGTTTTTTAGTTCAACATTATAACAAACTAAGATTATCAATATATCATTCATTTACGACTCCTACAAAGATTCATTTCAACCTGATGAAAGCTAAAGGAATTCAGATAACTTCATATTAGCTCTTCATCCACTCTTTTTTCTCGTCATTCCAGGTTTTGATCACACGAGCCGGGCTCCCGGCCACAATTGAGTTTTCTGGAACATCACGATTTACGACAGAGTTGGCACCGATAATTACCCCATTTCCTATACTTACGCCAGGAAGAATGACGACATTCTCGCCGATCCAAACCCGATCTCCGATTCTAATCTCAGCAGTATACAGGGGCCTGTCATCCGGAGCGATAAAAGGTGAAGTTATTTGTTCTTTATGGCTATAATCTCCATGGTTCGTATCGCTGATGAAGATTTTAGAAGCCATGAGGCAATCATCTCCGATGATGACCTTTTTTGAGGCAACAAGATGAACATTGTCTCCAATCTTACAGTTCTTTCCCATAATCAGCCTTTTTTCACTCGTGGTAGTGCCATCAGCTGCATCGTTATTAATATCGAATCTGCAGTGATGCCCTGTTGTAAAACCACTTCCATACTTCATAAAGGCTTTGCCCCGAATATAGAAGGGTCTTCTTACAAGTCTTGCTCCTGGATAAAAGAGTTTTGTTAAAATCAGCGAAAATGAACTTGAAACCAATTCAGAAAATGAATACCCATTAATCATTTGCTACCTCGCAAAATTTATTGTATTTCCTTCAATGATGTTCGTGACCCAGGAAGACAAACTATACTTCTTATAAATATGTTCAGGAAGATCACGATACTCGTGTTTGAGGAAACTCGACACTTCTTCAAAATTATCATCATCTAAAATCAAAATGTTATTTTCATCGTAGAAGTCATATCGGGAAATTTGTTTGTTTGTTGTAATCAGTTTCCTTTTTGCCCCAAGGGTTTCAATGGTTCTCATGGTAAGACCCGATTGTTTTTCATGTGGAATATCAAAAACCGTATTACTTTCTTTGATGATTTCTATGATTTCATCATTCCTAAGCGGTTTAAAGTTAAACTCACTTTTACTCGCCAACCAGAATTGTCGCACAAAAACCTTATTGTAGAGATATTGCAGTTTATTAATAAAGAGAAAAGAGTAAATTCTGATTCCTTCTTTTTTAAGTTTCGGAAAAAGTTCCTTGATAATGTGATACCTTACCGGGTGGGCTGTGCAGATGCTGACTAAATCATAATTGATTTGAGGTTTCTCTTCGGCAATCTTTGCGTATTCAGGATGATAAAACAAAGGAAGGAATTGCAAGCCGTACTTCCCTTCACTATCATCGAGATCGAAGGTATACGCCCGATTAAATAGTGGAATCAGTTCCTTGAAAAATGGATATAACTTTATAGAATCCCAGAGATAAAGAATGAATTCTGCATCTTTGTGGACATTTTTCAATTCCAGAACCATCGACTCGGTATACACTTTGCCAATGATCATGAATACTTTGTCATAATGGTTTCCACGGGTATCATTGATGATCTGATCAAAATACGCTGTGGTTTGTTTCTTCACAAGGTTCTTGTTGATTTTGATGAGCCCTTTGGTGAGCGAACGCTCACTAGGCCGATCAGGATAGTAATCAACAACAAATCCCTGTGCTTCCAATTCTTTGATGATCATTAAGTGATACGTATAAAATGTTGTCCCAATAAAGAGAATTCGCTTGTTATTAGTCATATAACACCTTTTCACTTTTTATTTGCCCTTTAATATCATTCCAGTAGCAGCAAGTTCCGCCAAGGATTTTTCAAACGCATCATCAATTTCAATTTTTTTCTTTGCATCCTCTGCGATTACCCAATCACTGAACTCTTTCATGCCCATTTCGAAGGTATAGTGCGGTTTGAAACCGCAGCACGCCATAGTATCCTCCATATCAGCCTTGTTGTGTCTGATATCTCCTATTCTAAAATCTCCGCTTACAGAGATGCTAGAAGTTGATCCATACATGCTTTTGAGCGTTTCAGCGACTTTCATTACAGAAGTACTCTCTCCACTGCCAACGTTCAGATACTTGTTGTTTGTTTTATCGTTTTCCAGTGCATTTACCGTAAATGCAGCAATATCTTTAACATGGACAAAATCTCTGCTCTCCAGTCCGTCTTCAAAAATATTGATATCCTGGTTGTTGAGTAGTCTCTTTGAAAATATGGATAGGATTCCTGTATAGGGGTTGTTTAGGGACTGTCCAGGGCCAAAGACATTCTGATATCTGAAGATGGTATACTCAATCCCCATTGAAGGGCACATTAGTTCGAGCATTTTCTCCTGAGCCATTTTAGTATAGGCATACATCGAGATCGGTTTAATTTCACAATCTGCAGTGGTCGAAACAAGTTCGACATCTTTTCCACAAATTGGACACTTCGGTTCGAAATCCTTCTTGACCATATCTTCGACAACTCTTGAATTTGGTACAACGATGTCATGAGTCTTACACTTGTACATTCCCTCCCCATAAACTGAGCGAGAGGACGATAGGATGATTTTCTTGACCTTTATCTTATTCTTTAGGATCGATTCGAGTAAATTTGAGGTTCCCAGGATATTGACACTTGTATACTTGTTTAGTTCATACATTGATTGTCCTGTTCCGGTTTCAGCAGCCAAGTGTATGACGTAGTCTACATCTTGTAGTGCTTTAAGCATATCTTCGGGACTAGTGACATCACCTTTAATGATCTCACATTTATCCTTAATGCCAAGGTAAAGGAAAGATTCCTCATAATTTTCCCCATGAATTTGAGGGGAAAAATTATCAAGTACCACAACATCGTAGATGTCATGTATTCTACTTATTATTGCATTTCCAATAAATCCTGCTCCACCTGTTATCAATACTTTGCTTTTCATTTCATTTTACCGTCCAATCAATTTATTCTTATTTTAAATATATCCTGACAAGCAAATGTATCAATCTTTCGATTGATACATCATTTATCTTGCCCCTTCACCATTGATGATAATACCAACGGTTTTAAATACTATCTTGAAGTCTAATCGCAGACTTCTATTTTTTATATAATATAAATCATATTCCAATTTTTCCCGCGGCGAAATATCATAGCCACCATTGATCTGAGCCCAGCCTGTTAGACCTGGCTTGACATTAAGTCTTTGCGAAAATCCAGGGATCTCCTCTTCAAATTGAATCGTAAATATTTCTCTTTCAGGTCTCGGTCCCACAATGCTCATTTCACCTTTAAGAATGTTGATCAACTGTGGAAGTTCGTCAATTCTTGTATTTCTGATGAATTTCCCAATTTTAGTGACTCGTTCATCATCTTGATCGGCCCATTTTGCGCCATCTTTCTCTGCATCACTGTGCATAGATCGAATCTTATATAATCGAAATTTCTTTCCGTGCTTCCCTAATCGTTCTTGAGAATAAAATACTTTCCCTGGAGTTTCAATTTTTACCAGCAAGCCAAAAGCCATAACAATCATGAGTGCAGGTAATGCTCCGACAGTCGCTCCTACAATATCCAGCCCTCTTTTTATCATTTCATATTTTTGCATCTTCTGATATTGAGCCCTAAGGATTTCCACTTCATATTGAGGGTTTGATTTAATTTCTCTCATTGTTTCCATAACTTTCTTCTCTTCCATTTCTTCTGTCATTCTTATTCACCGCATTTTATATCAAGTAAGCAACTAAGCAATCCTTCATTACAGCCTCAATATAAATCCTTTATTTGCCATATAATCCATGATTACCATCACGTTAAATCATTATAAAGTATAAACATTAAGATAAAATGAATATTTTCATACAATTTTCGGAATTTATTTGAATTCACAGATAAAACACTGTGGAAACAATTTGCATCATTGTTATATTATCATATATCAATCCGCTTAGAACAGTGTTTTGTGAACGAATTGTATGCTTTTCACCAAAAAAACATTCAGGGCAACGAGAAATCAGCTTTCTCTGTAAAGATTGATTGTACTCAGGAAAAGCACCAGATAGCCAATCCCTATGGGATTGTTCATGAACGGATTCACTGATGAGATGATGCACATCATGAAAATCCCAATACTAAGTGTAAGAATGAAAATAATATCCTGAACGTTGTATTTATTCTTCAGCATTCCTTTTAAAAACACAAAGACAGGTTCAAAAATCACCAGCATATAAGATAAGAATCCTACCAATCCCATGTTTACAAGCAGTTGATTCCAAAAGAGTTCAAACTGAATCATGCTTTCACTTCGGAATTTGCCTAGTTCAAAGAAAACCCTTACTCCATAACCTTTACCAAAAAATATGTTTTCAAGCCATAAGGATGTTAACTTAATCAGCTGGTCCGCTTTAACCACATAGCTACTATCGGCAGTATCAATTCTATTATCAATTACGGTTACGATGTAATCACTAAACACCTGGTTAAAGATAATTTGACTAATCACGACTATGATAATCATCGGAAGCAGTTCCATGAAGATAGATTTTCCGCCTACCGTTTTGATGTTTTTTCTATTAAAAATTGAAATGATGACCACTAATGTGAATCCTACCGCCGAGGCAATCCATATTCCCATGGACATCGTACAGATAATTCCTTCAAGTAGGATGAAAATATTAAACATTTTTCCTTTAGTTTTTTTCTCAATCCCATTGATAAACATGTTCAATTCATAAATCAATGCTACCGCCATATAGGGACTTGTCTTCATGAATACTGCAGGGAAGCCACCTCTTAACGCTATATACCCATAACTCCATTTGTTCAAAACAACGCCAAATATATTGTAAGTTTCATTATTCAAACCATAAATAATGAAGATTACAAATGTGATAATCGCTAGAATTACTGTAGAATTAATAAAAGCCTTCACTAATTTTTTAGCCTTTTCCTTAGAGTCAACAAAGAGAGAAAATGGAAAAAGCATAAGAATATAGAAAAACCCCTTACTAGAGGTAAAGATATCTGAAATCGGATTTCCATTTCTATAACCATTAAAAATCGCATAGAGGAATAGGAATAAGAAAATGATCAGAAAAACCAAATTCCGATTTAACCTCTTCTTTATCAATGCTTTGAACGATAGCTTGTATATAAAGATATCTTTCAAAATTACAATAAAGTAATAAAGCATGGCGATAAAAAACAAAAAATACCTAATTGTGATCTGGCTGCCCAGCATAATAACTCTGCCACTTCCACCAAGCACCAGTTCATAGATAATAATAAAAGGTAAAATATTCATGCAAAAATTATCAACCTTGTTGAAAAAACCTTGCATTTTGTCATTCGTTGTATTCAATCGAGGACCTCCTATAGTGCATAATCGATAGATATTTAAAATTGCATAGATTAATCTAATTTTCTTGAATTTATTAATACAATAATTTTACTTCATAAATACAAGAATCTTTATCATATTCTGCGTCAAGTTGTGTCAATCATAATAAAATAACTTTTACTAACATAAATTAATTAAATTTCATACCTTAATAAGATTATATCATTTGAGACGATTGTCAATCCCTATTGGGGATTCAGTAAACGTTTAATAGCTCTTTAATAGCTCTTTGAAATTTTAAAAGTCTATAAATTTAAGCTAAATTCTAAATGTTTTATAATCCTGAAAGTTTTATGATTTTTATGAAATCGAAACCATATCCAGCGCTAATCGAGTTCTTTATAATCTATTTTTCACGATAATCTTCAGCATTATTTATTAAAGCACATCTCGTTTGACGATTCGGAAAATAAATATAAGCTTTTTACTTGTTGTCATTGTATACTTTTTTATTCCTAATTTAATGACAAATTGATGTAAAATTTATCACTTACTTAAAGCTGTAATCCGGATTTTAAGTAATCCTAACATACTAAGAAACGAAATATATTCATGCCTCACATCATATATTAGGTATATTTTTCCAAGAAAAAATAAAATGCTAGAATCTCTATTTTAAGGGATTCTAGCATTTAACCTATACCATTTACGATAGTCAGGATAATATTGCAATAGTTAATAATTAACAATTTCAAATTGATATCTAGAATTTAAATTATTTTCTTATCAAGTTCCTGAATTTCATCTACTAAGATATCTACTTTGTTTTGAAGTGTACCTGTTCCACCTTCAACGATCTCCTCATGTCCTAGGACACTCACGATGGTTCCAAAAAACATTTAGCATCCAGTGTAAAGCAAATGTTATTCACGTATTCTCCGTCAAGCTTTGCTTTTACTTCGATTTCGAGTTCATCTCTTCCACTGATTTGTGCTAAACCCGTAAGACCTTGCCGAACATCATTCGCACCATACTTATCTCTTTCAGCAATCAAGTCATACTGGTTCCAATGCGCAGGTCTTGGACCGATAATGCTCATCTCTCCGAGGAAAATATTCAAAATCCGAGGCAATTCATCCAAGTTGGATTTACGAAGTAACTTCCCAACTTTTGTGATCCACTGATCAGGATTCTCCAATAAATGAGTCGGCATATCCTTAGGTGTATCTATCCGCATCGTTCTAAACTTAAGAATATTGAAATATTCCTTGTCCTTCCCTACCCTCTTTTGTTTGAATAGAATCGGGCCTTCGGATTCCAGTTTAATGAACAGTATAATGATTAGCAAAACCGGGGACAGTACAACCATACCCATTAGTGATAATATAATATCTAAAATTCTTTTAATTCTCAGGTACATCCTACCTTCTCCTCTTTACATTCTCAAAAATACAACAAAACCTATACTTCATTCTCATATCCTTTTGGATTATTAACTTGCCAATTCCATGAGTCTCTACACATCTCTTCAAGAGAATACTCTGCTTTCCAGTCCAGTTCATCTAATGCTTTAGTTGCATCTGCGAAGCATGTTGCGATATCACCAGGTCTTCTTGCTGCAATCGTATAAGGAATCTTAATCCCCGTCGCTTTTTCGAAGCTATTGACTACATCTAAAACGCTGTATCCTATACCTGTTCCCAGATTATATGCATCAATTCCAGTGTCGGTATCAATTTTCTCAAGCGCCTTCAAATGTCCTTTAGCAAGGTCCACCACATGAATGTAGTCCCTCACGCCTGTTCCATCCGGTGTATCGTAATCATCACCATAAATGGTCAATTTTTCAAGTTTGCCTACGGCCACCTGAGTAATATAAGGCATAAGGTTGTTTGGGATTCCATTAGGATCCTCTCCTATCTTTGCACTCTCATGTGCTCCGATAGGATTAAAATATCTTAAAAGTGCAATGCTCCAATCTTTATCTGAAGCATAGAGATCTCTTAAGATATATTCAATCATCATTTTTGTGCTGCCATAAGGATTAGTTGTGCTTAATGGAAGGTCTTCAGTTAATGGGGATACATTGTTCATTCCATAAACGGTTGCAGATGAACTGAATACAAGTTTCTTCACTTCAAATTTCTGCATCACCTCACATAAGATGAGCGTTCCTGTAATATTGTTATGGTAATACTGAAGGGGCATGCTTACGGATTCTCCCACTGCCTTAAGTCCTGCAAAATGGATGACTGCATCTATCTTATTTTCTCTAAACACACTTTCAAGCTTTTCTTGATCCAGTAAATCCACCTGATAGAACTTCAGCTTTTTTCCTGTAATCTCTTCCACTCTGTTAAGAGATTCCATTTTACTATTTGCCAGATTATCGACAACAATTACCTCATCGCCGGCATTAAGAAGCTCAACACAAGTATGGCTTCCGATATAGCCAGCGCCGCCAGTTACTAAAATCTTCATACTTCTTCCTCCTTGCTCAATTCATATTGATAGGTATTAACCACTTTTGCCATGGCTTTTTTGATCATGTTATTTGATACCGCCTTGTTCACTACGATTTCTTTTAAATGAGCTAATTCTGTAATCAGTAATTCCTTATCAAATGCATTGGGTTTGCCAATAAAAATCAATGGATTCCTCGTCTGTGTAAGCCCTTCTTCGGCCATCAAAAGCTCTTCATAGAGTTTCTCTCCTGGTCTTAGTCCAGTAACTTCTATATCAATATCCACATTCGGCGTAAAGCCTGAAAGCCTGATCAGATTCTCTGCAAGGTCATAGATTTTAACCGGTTCGCCCATGTCTAGCACAAAAATCTCTCCACCTTTAGCATAAGCTCCCGCCTGAAGAACCAGTTGGACAGCTTCAGGAATCGTCATGAAGTATCTGGTGATTTCCTTATGCGTTAAAGTAACCGGACCGCCTGCAGCAATCTGTCTCTTAAATAACGGGATTACAGATCCGTTTGAACCTAGAACATTACCAAATCGTACTGCTACATAATCCGTATACTCAGTTTCAGCATTGATGGTCTGAATGATCATCTCACACAGCCTCTTTGTTGCACCCATGATATTCGTCGGGTTCACGGCCTTGTCTGTTGAAATCAGAATGAATTTCTGAACTTTATAGTTTTTCGCGATTTGAGCGACATTTAGTGTTCCAAAAACATTATTCTTAATAGCCTCACCTGGACTGGTCTCCATGAGTGGAACATGCTTGTGTGCTGCAGCATGGAATACAATGTCTGGTCTTTCCTGATCAAAAATCGCATCAATTTTAAATCGATCGCGCACTGAAGCAATCAGAACCAAGAGATTCAACGTTGGGAATTTATGAAGCAGTTCGTTCTGAATATCATAAGCATTATTCTCATAAATATCAACAATGATCAGTTTCTTAGGATTAAGCCTTGATATTTGCCTGCATAGCTCACTCCCAATAGAACCACCACCACCTGTAACTAAGACAATCTTGTCTGTAATATACTCCGAAATTTCCTGGTTGTTGAGCTTAATCTCTTTTCGTCCAAGCAAGTCAGTAACATCAACATCACGGATGGAACTATAGTTAAATCCGTTTTCCACAAGCTCATACATCCCTGGCATGGTCTTCAGTTTTGCATTTGTGAGATTTGCTATCTCAAAGATACGTTTCTTGTCATTATGATTGATACTTGGGATGGCAAAGATAATTTCATCAATTTCATTTTCAAGAACAAGATCAACCATATCATCGCTCTTTCCAAGTACAGGGTAACCACTGATGTAAGAGTTTTGTTTAAACTCATCATCGTCGATCAAACCCACAATTTCAATTTTTAAAATCTTATGATTCCTGATTTCTTTGATGATTAGTGCGGCAGCATCTCCAGCACCAATAATGAGGACTTTTTTATAGCCTTCCTTGTTTTTGTTTCTAAGCCCAGCCCCCAAGCGTCTGTAGATTCTAAACAGAATTCTAAATCCTAAGGTACCCAGTAAGATCAATGTACTCGAAATGATAATGATGGAACCTGGCAATCTCTCGCCAACAAAGTATGCAAAAAATAAAATGAGTGTACTTGCAAGGATGTTGCTAAATACAATATTCATGTATTCTTCAAGACCAGCCACCGTCCATAAGTTCCGATATAATTTAAAAGAATAAAAGAGTAATAAATAGATGATGAAAATAATCGGAAGTTTAGCTTCAAGGACCCCTTGAACATCAACCGGAATATCAAAATCAAATCTTAATAAAAGCGCTAAAATATAAGAAACTAATATTATTAATACGTCCACGATGAATAACATTAGTTTCTTATATTTCTTTAAATTTATCATAAAAGCCTCCTAAAATTTAAACATTCATTCGTTTTTTATCAACATTTCAAAATAACTAATTTATTATACTATATAATTTTGTAAAAAGGTAGTGATTACAAAGGGATATACTTTATAAAACCCGTGTATCCTTATTTAATTTCTACTAATTCGATATTACAATTCAATTAAGTCTTAAGTGATTTCATGATTCAAACTTCAATAAATGTGCTCAAATTTATTTTTTTGCAAGTTAATATGACCAATAATTTCATTCCAATACCTATTATACAACAGACTCGTTTGCATTATGTTATGGATTTCAATATTTTAAGTTATCATGAATAATTTCAATAAAAGCGAGAAAATACAGGCCATATCTGATATGATAAATACATAAAAGTCAGAAACTTCAATATTCTGGCTTGTCATGACTAAAGAGTATGTTACTAAAGGTAAAGGAGAGGAATACGATGAACATTGATTTGACAAATCCAAGAG
>Ga0209100_1001962_pt1 | contig 13359 bp, 16 predicted proteins | sample lystaG_FD_185480 | JGI IMG/M metagenome (GOLD analysis project Ga0209100, IMG submission 185480) | Glacier valley bacterial and archeal communities from Borup Fiord, Nunavut, Canada, to study Microbial Dark Matter (Phase II) -... | ecosystem: Environmental > Aquatic > Freshwater > Ice > Glacier ...
GGGAGCAACGGAAGTCAAAGATAAATGGCCGGCCATTTATCTTTGACTTCCGTTGCTCCCAAAGCAACGATTTCTTTACCCTTACCGATATCGAAAGTATTGATTTCTTTGATCATCACATTCAAATTATAATTCGATTGACGAATCATACTATTCTGCTGTTCGGTGATCATAACATCAATCGTTCGGGTAGCTACATCGACTACATTATTTGTGATGTGATATTCGTCAGGACCATCCATCGTAACCGACAAGATACGATTGACTTTCATCATCTTTAAAGGTGCCACAGGTAAATTCATTTTAACACCGCCGTCCACCAACTGCATTTCATCAAAATTTTTCGTATTGAATACGATCGGAAATGAGCATGATGCACGTATGGCTTGGGTCAATTCGACATCATCACGCACAATAATATTCGGTTCATTTCTGAATGAGTGTTTATCATTCGTGAAAATCACCAATTTACCCGAAATGAGGTCAACTGATGTTATAGCAATCGGTAATTTGAGATCTTTGATGTATTTTACATTGAATTTGTCATATTGATTCTGTAATATCGCTTCAAGTGCATCGGCATCGATGAATCCGTCGATTCGGTTCTTCCCGAACGGTAAGATGCGCAGGCTGGGACGAATAAACACTTTTTTATCGACAAAATATTTTTCCAATTCAAACATGCATTCTTCCAACACATCAGCTGTGGCTCCGCACGCTTTGAGCGATGCAATGACAGCTCCCATACTGGTACCCGCAATACAATCGATCGGCAGGTTATTCTCCTCCATTTCGCGTATCACGGCAATTTGACAGTATGCTTTCATACCGCCGCCGGATAACGCCAGGCCTAGTTTTCTCTTCATGATTCTTCCCCCTTATTCAGTTTGCGTACTCGTTTTTTTGACTATGTGTCTTTTCCCGCTGATCTCATCGCAATTAAACCGAAGTATTTTGATCGCACGCATGTGACGGTCATCAAATTTAAATTTCTTTCCTTTTCCATACTGTAACATGATCAGTTCAAGGCCGTGTCGGCGTTCGGTTTCATCTTCAACGATCATAATATTACCTGAGCCCATGATGCTTTCAAATTCCATCGTATATTCACAGGCATGGATCGATCGGACAAGTCGGTTACTTGTGTCCATAGCGATACAAGCAGTTGAATTTTGTCGTATCACATCAAGTTTACGCCCTTCTACAGCACAATGAAAATAAAATCTGAAAGCTGCATCAATCTCTTCAAATCCGAAATTCATGGTAACTACATAAGGCTTGTTGTCATCGATCAAACCGATATTTACTGTCTCACATTTCTCTATAACTGATTTTAGTTCTTCACGAACGATTTCTCTGTCTTTTCTTCGCATTTTATCGTACTCCATTCTAGATTCATTGTACATTCTGATAAAAAAAGAAGCAATTGAATCTGCCTCTTTTATGTGATTTCTTGCGCTACAATTCAATTTTCGGTATAGGATTCTTCGGTTATCTCATTTCTGATCCATTCTCTTCCGTCCCGTTTCAACAGTTCCGATGATGCGTCGGGACCGTCTGATCCGGCCGCATAATCGACGATCGGCAAAGCGAGTTTCTTGCGGTAAAGATTGATGGATTCAGCATAGTGCCATGTCAGTTCGACCTGATGCCACGACGCAAATAATGTATCGTCTCCCTTGACAGCTTCCAAGAGTAAACGTTCGTAAGCTTCCGGAGTATTGATGCGATTTTCGTAAATACAACTCTGACAGAAATTCATGAATACCGTACTGATGTCATTCATGGTTCCCGGTTTCTTGGCATTGAATCTGAAATAAACACCTTCATCCGGTTGTATTTTGATGATCAACAGATCCTGTTGCGGTTCTTGTGAAACAAACAGATCCGTCGCCTGAGGTTTAAATTGGATACTTACATAAGTCGATCGTTCATCCAAACGTTTACCTGTTTTAATGTAGAAAGGTACACCTTTCCATCGCGGTGAATCGACTTCGAGTTTCAATGCGATAAAGGTTTCGGTAGAAGAATCTGATGCCACATTTTCCTCTTGACGATAAGCAAGTGATGATCCGTCAGTTGATGCCGTATATTGACCGAAAACAATGTTATCTTTGATTTCATCGCTGCCGAGTCCGCGCAAGTTCTCCAAAACATCGGATTGCCGTTGGCGAATATCTTCGGCTTTCAAAGATGACGGTTTTTCCATTGCGATAAAGGATAAGATCTGAAACAGATGATTTTGAACCATGTCTTTAAGTGCTCCGGCATTATCATAATACGTTCCGCGATTTTCAACGCCGACGATCTCGGAAGCTGTGATCTGGATATTGTCGATGAAACGATTGTTCCAGATGCCTTCAAATACACGGTTGGCGAAGCGCAATGTCATTATGTTTTGGATCATCTCTTTACCGAGATAATGATCGATCCGATACACATTTGATTCTCCGAACGCTTTGCATAATACTTCGTTCAAACTTCTCGCATGAGCCAGATCTTCTCCGAACGGTTTCTCCAGAACAACACGATGGATTGCACAACGATCCAATTGGCCGCTGTTTTTCAAATTGTCGGCGATGATCGAAAAATAGCTCGGAGCGACAGCCAGATAATAGATATTGACGGTTGAACTTTGGTTGTTTTCGAATCTATCATAGTCAGCCAGTTTCTTATAATCGTCAAGGACTGTCATTTCCAATTTTACGTATTCGATATGTGAACTCAATCGTTGAAATATCTCTTCATTAAACCCAAAGCGTGAATTTTTCTCGACCCAAGGTCTGACGACTTTCAGATATTCTTCGTTCGTCCATGCTCTTCTGCCGATACATAATAGTTTAAAATTTTTACCCAGTAATCCGCGTTTTTCAAGATTATAGAAAGCCGGAATCAGTTTTCTGAACGTCAGATCTCCGGTCGAACCGAATATCGTAAAAAGTACCGGTTGATCCAACAGTTCATTCATGTGCGACACCTCCGAATAAATGATGGTAACTGCCTTCTCTGTCGATACGTTTGTATGTGTGAGCACCGAAGTAGTCTCGTTGTGCTTGGACCAGATTGGTAGGTAATTTTTCACAGCGATATGAATCATAATAACTCAATGCACTGCTGAATGCACTGACCGGAATTCCGTTCAACACGGCCGATGAAATGACCGTCCGCCAGTCTTTTTGAATATCAGCCAACGTTTTCGTAAAATACGGATCCAACAATAAATTCTTTAGGGTCGGATCATTTTGGTAAGCAGCCGCGATGCGGTTCAGAAATTTAGCGCGAATGATACATCCGCCTCTGAAAATCTTGGCGATCGATTGATAGTCAAGTTTCCATCCGTTAGCCTGAGCAGCGGCTTCCAACAGTGAAAATCCTTGCGCATAGGAAGCGATTTTACTGGCATACAGAGCGTTTTTAACTTTCTCCGCAAAGATACCTTTATCGGTAGTTAATGTCTCTGTAACAACACCTACCAGAACTTTGGATGCCTCTTTGCGTTCTGCATCATACGCAGATATGAATCGGGCATTGACCGCTGCCGTGATGATGGATGCGTCAACTCCCAGATCCATTGATTCCTTGCTGGTCCAAATACCGGTACCTTTTTGACCGGCTGTATCTTTGATCATGTCGATCAGATCACCTTCACTCAAATCATCTTTTTCACTGAAAATCTCAGCCGTGATCTGAATCAGGTAACTGTCGAGCACTCCTTCATTCCATGCAGAGAACGTTTTCGCAAGTTCGGCATTACTGAAACCGCCGATGTGTTTGAGAATATGATAGGCTTCACTGATCAATTGCATATCTGCGTATTCGATACCGTTATGGACCATTTTGACATAATGCCCCGCTCCGTCAGGACCGATATAAGTAGTACACGGTTCCCCTTCGGCTACGGCACTGATCGCAATTAGGACATCTTTGATCAGATCATAGGATTCGATACTTCCGCCCGGCATTATCGCCGGTCCGTGGCGTGCACCTTCTTCACCGCCGGATACACCGGTACCCATGAAACGGAATCCTTGTTGCTTAAGTTCGTTCTCACGGCGGATCGTATCTTTGTAATAAGAGTTTCCCGCATCGATGATCAAATCACCTTGATCCAGAAACGGTGTCAACTGCCGAATCATGTCATCGACCGGTTGACCGGCTTTTACCATTAGGATGATGCGTCTTGGCAATTCCAAAGATGCGATAAATTCTTCGATCGTCTTTGCGACAATAAGATCACGATCAGGGTTTTCTCGTGCTACTTTTACGCTGACTTCATATGTTCTGTTATAAATTGCGATGGAAAAGCCATGATCCGATATATTCAAGGCCAGGTTTTTACCCATTACTGCCATACCGATAATACCTACTTGTTGTTTTTTCATACAGTCACTTCCTTATGCGTTTATTGTACCGTAGTACACAACTATTTAATAGTGCAACGCTACAATATCTTGTTCCGCCAGTGGGTCATATCCATTGATCGGCAGGATCGGTAAATACGCATACCAATGATTTTTCACGTATTTGACCGTACAGCTGTTGATGTGACTGCCGTCGATCATGTTTTTTTGAAACGGCCGTACTATACATGCCAAACTGATATTCGGTTTACCGAAATCACTTCCTAGCTCAAGCGTCAATACATCCTCATTCAGTTTAAAGTTATCCGACCAACGACAATATTCTTGGCTGATCTCAACTTCGGCTATTTCGTTGGATCGCATTCTTTCTACTCTTCGATTGGCATCAAAGAAAATCTGATTTTTGCTTCCGTGCGTCAATATATTCGACATTTTTGATTCCGCCAGTTTTTTTCCTTCCAGCAGATATTTCACTGACTGTCTCATTTCACGTAAATAGGTTTCTTGACACAACAGCAAGATCCGTTCTTGGATCGGATCGGGAAAAAATAATATTTTTGCCCATAACATCATTCTCACCTCCGCTCTTCTGATATGCAGTAACTTTCGATACTCTTACCTCTTATCAATGAAATAAATGTTGATAATAAATAAAGTGAAAATTACTATATAATAGAATCAGTAGTGAGGTGTTCGATGAAATCTATAAAATCATACGGTCGTTTGATATTGATCCTTTGCGGTCTGACTGCATGCGCAGCCGGATTTTTCCTGTTTTATCAAGATAATACAGGTAATTCAACTGCCCTGTTTTTTCTGAGTATCATTTTAATGACAGTTGTCTTTCTGATTACAGGATATGAGATATATTTGGCGATGCATAAAAAATCCCTCGAAGTAGTAGAAGTCGATCGATCGAACACATCCCAAATTGAGATCAGAACCGAAATAGATGAGTCACCCGAAGCAGAAATCACCGAATCAGAACAGCCCAATACCGCAATGGAGATCATTACGGAAAAAGACGATGCGGACTCAGATTCAACTTTCTCAGATGATTCTGACGAAAGTAGCGAAACCGTTATCGGTCCTGTTTCGGTTAAGATCGTTGTCGACGAAGAATCATCAACTGATTTGGATTATGATGAAACAGCTGCTGATCAGCATAGTGACTCCCCTGAAGTATCATCCATTGATACTCAATCGGAACTGCAAACAGAGGAAACAGCGTTGATTGGATCCTCGGCAGAAGATGAAGATTATCCGGAAACTGAACTCAAAAATGAACCCACTTTAATCCAGTCTAAACTTCTTAAATCAAAAAACACTCTTCAACTTCTCTTCGGCAATAACAAAAAACACAATTTGAATAATGTCTATTATGGGGATTGGATAGAATTAGAAGATTCATACGGAATCTTCTCGGATCTCAAAGAAATCAATCTAGAAAATCGGCAAGCCAATATTTCTAAGCGTATCGGTGGGGAAGTACTGAAATATGACTTCTATATTTGGGAAGGTCACCCTGCCGTCCACCTTTTGTATAATCGGGAATCTCTCGGAGTTCTAACGAAAGCACTTTCCAATCAGTTATGGGAGTTGAAAGATCACATCGATTTGATTTCAGTCAAAAATATCCGCCGAGCAAAAATAAACCAAATCAGCGTCAATATCAGTTTGAACCTCACGGCTAAAACGAAATTAATCGAAATGTTCGGAAATCAAGTTTCTGAATCAACAATTAAGTCAAAATAAAAAGTCTTCACAGACTTTTTATTTTGCGGTTCTATTTGAAACCATAATTCTTCAGTCGAATCAGAAAACTATTATTGATCAGTTTTTTGGTAAATAGTTCTTTGAAAGTCGCTGATTTAATTTTCTCTTCATCTCTGAGTTTTTCCAGTTCAAGACTGATGTTTTCTTTATCCACCATTAAATCATAATAGAAATCCTCAAATCTAGCTAATAACTCGATAGCATCACCCGAATAGCCTTCTGAACGATGTGTGATTGAATTTTCGTTAACATACATTTTTCCGTCCGGTATGGATTTGACTGTCAATCTTCCCATTTTATCCTCCTATTTCGGGTTTGAACTTGACCTGAATATCGATAAAGCTCACTGGTAATATAGCAAATTAGTCTTTGTTACAGCATTGAAATCATGCGATCCAACGATTCAGCGAACTCATCATCATTCTGACTCGTTCGTTTCTTCGGTCCTTTAAAATGGCTTTTACCGGAGGATCTCCTGACTTTTTGAGCTTGGTGACGATCTGAAAGCATTTGGTCGATATTATCGTTGGTATATCGGATCCCATTCTGATGGATCACATGAGCACCCTTTCCCAGGGCCATCGCCGCAACTCCATAATCTTGTGTCACAACGATATCTCCTTTTGAACATCTGTTGATCAGTGCATAATCCACCGCGTCTGCTCCTGCGCTGATCTGAACAACCTCACTGTAATCCGATCGCAGCATATGATTGAAATCGCAAAGCAGTACCACCGGAATACGATGAAACGCAGCAATGCTTTCAATAATATCTACTACCGGACAAGCATCCGCATCGACAAATATTTTCATAAGCTACCGCCTTTTTTTTGTAAATGATTGATCAAAGGACTTTTTCCATTCTGATATCCGCATACCAGTTTCCGTTTGAATAGGTGAAATGCGGATAGCGAGTGATTTCATGATATCCCATTTTCATATAGAAATGATGAGCACGTACATTATGTTCGAAAACGCCTAATTCAATGCGTTTAAACCCTTTTCTTTTACATACATTCTCAAGAAACTCCATGGCTGTCTTTGCGATGCCTTTCCCCCAATAATCTCTTTCTCCGATCGAGATTGGGACCCATGCGGTCCCTGCTGAATTGTCATACAAAAGATGGAAATTCTTTGTGATCGACAAGTCTCCGATCGGAAGTAAATCATCATAAATTACGTACTTTGATTGATCAGGATGATCGTTCATTTCGTGATAAGCATCGTTTAACGTAAATTGTTTTAACTCTTTTTCAACAAAATTCGGATGTACAAACTGTGCGATCTCTTTATCGCTGTACCATTTGACCATTTTAGCTGCCAGTACTTCACTTACTACCATCGTTTCAAAATGTATATTCATCATTTTAAGTTCTCCTATAATGAAATAATCATAACACACTCCGATTGTATGTGTCATTTGATCAGATTCATATGTGTCGGTTACTTTCGTTGTATATAATCATTCAATCAATGTTATAGTCTTCAACATACCCATATTTTATACCGAATTACGGACAACTCACTTGGATCTGATAACCCATCCCCAAAATATGATATAGTTATTTATAAAGAATGATCTTTAATCATACGTCACGGAGGAAATAAAATGCCGTTTAAAATAGTTAGAAATGATATTACACAAATGTCTGTCGATGTTGTTGTCAATGCCGCAAACTCATCACTCCTTCAAGGTGGCGGTGTTTGCGGAGCTATTTTCAACGCTGCCGGAGCAGAGATCTTGCAAGTAGCTTGTGAGCAGCTGGGACATTGCGAACCGGGTCAAGCTGTAATTACTTCGGGATATGCTCTTCCCGCAAAGTTTATTATCCATACAGTCGGTCCTGTTTGGCATGGAGGAACTCACGGCGAAGCAAGAATATTGGAAAATTGTTATTCTAATTCATTGGAACTCGCAAAATCAAAAGGATTCAGTTCGATTGCTTTTCCGTTGATTTCATCAGGAATTTACGGATATCCAAAGGATGAAGCGTTAACGATCGCTATATCGACGATCGGAAGTTTTCTGTTAAAAAACGACATGAACGTTACGTTGGTTGTTTATGATAAAAATGCATTCGTACTAAGTGAGCGACTGTTTAGTTCGATTGAAAAATATATCGATGATAACTATGTCATCGACCATATCGAATCACGCTCGAATCGTCGTGGAAATATTGATTCTTCTCTGAACAGTGAGTTGATTTTAACCGATTTTTTATATGAGAACAGTCGTTTATCCTCTTCAAGCTCAAAATCTAAACGCAAAATCGAAGAAGTGATCTTGCATCTCGATGATACATTTTCCGAACACTTATTCAGATTGATCGATGCAAAAGGCTTTAAAGATACCGATGTTTATCGGAAAGCCAATCTTGACCGCCGGTTATTTTCGAAGATTCGGAGCGATATCGATTATCGACCCAAAAAATCAACTGCGATCGCCTTGGCGATTTCATTGGAACTCAATTTGGATGAAACGCTGGATCTCTTGCGAAAAGCCGGATACACACTCTCTCACAGTAATAAATCAGATCTCATTATTGAATTTTTCATCGAATCCGGAAAACCGGATCTGTTTAAAATTAACGAAGTGTTATTCAACTATGATCAACCGCTTTTAGGAGTGTAAATGTCGCTTGACAAGCGACCCAACAGATTCTGATATTTGGTATTCTTTGCTCATAAAGAACGGAGAATACAAATGAAAACGAACTTAACGGAATTGGTGTTTATATTAGACAGAAGCGGATCGATGGCCGGACTTGAATCGGATACGATCGGTGGATTCAACGGAATGTTGGAAAAGCAAAAAAAAGAACCGGGTAGTGCGATGATAACGACCGTGCTCTTCGATGACGAACTTGAGTTATTGCACGATCGTTATGATATTCGCAGAATTCGTCCGGTAACGGAAAAAGAATACTATGTCTGCGGATCCACAGCACTCCTTGATGCAATCGGAACAACGATCGATCGATTAGGTAATTTCCAAAAATTCGCGTGTGAAAATCAGCGAGCAGACAAAGTGATTGTTGTGATCACAACCGACGGAATGGAAAATGCGAGTCGTAAATACAGTTATGCGGATGTTCAAAAGATGATCAATCGTCAGAAAACGAGATTCGGTTGGGAATTTATCTTCTTAGGTGCCAATATCGATGCGATCGCAACGGCGGCAAAATTCGGGATCGACGCTGACCATACTTCGAATTTCAATGCCGACAAAAAAGGATTGGATGTAACATTTAACTCAATGAATGAGTTTGTTGCGAATGTCAGAAACCAAAAATTATTTACAACCAGTTGGAAATCAAGTATTGATGAAGACTTTATAAACAGAAAAAAATAATTCATATAACAGTGAAAGCCTCTGACGTATAAAATGTTCAGAGGCTTTCTTGTTAATGATTATAAATGAGTATATATTTTTATGATATTTTAAAATTGATGATTTATAATGTCGATCAACTTAAATTCATCATTCTCAAACTCAAATTTCAAAATACAACAATTCCGGATTCTTTCTTTCTGATTAAATTCGGTAGTATGCGCCCAATAGCGCATAAACTGTCTGCAAGAAGCACCATGGCTCACTGTCAATACTACTTGATGATCTTCGTTGAGCATGATATCAAGCAATGTATCCGCGACTCGATGACGCATCTCCATTTCTGCTTCATCGCCGAATTGAACAAAAAATTCACCGTAAGATAATTTAGGATTGAGGTCTTCGTTTTCTCCTTCGAATAAACCGAAGTTCAATTCTTTTAAACCCTTCAACCGTTTATATGGCATCTCCGTTATCAATTCCGGTGTATCGCTGGCTCGTTCCGATGTAGATGAATACGCATGATCGAACATAATCTTATTATCATCAAAATACCGGTGGGATACGATAGCTTGATCGATTCCAAGTTGTGTCAGCGGTGAATCACAAACTCCCTGTACTTTTCTTCTTACGTTGAATAATGTTTGACCGTGGAGCATCAAGTACAGTGTTTTTTCCGTTTTTTCTTCCATAATAATGTAGGGATTATACCTTACAAATAAGTTGTACTGAATACAAATTGCGATCAAAAAAAAAAGGAAATATTTTTCTTAATTAACGGGTATTCCCCCGAATTCCCAGAAATTTGAGTCAAAAATGGTGTCATCTTTACGAAAAATAAAATTCAGTAAGCAATCTGAGCTTTAATCAAAACTATCTTCTTTTGAATCCGCAACGAATTTTTGCAGTGTATATTTGTGTTCGTTTAAATATCGGAAATAGATTCCGTAGGATATTGATATTGACGGCCAAATGATATAAATAAAAGTTGAGTAACGTAAAATACTGAACATATTGAATAAATTGAACACCTTAGTCAATATCGACATTACTAAAAACACCAGTACCCATAAGCAAAAATACATTAATTTATTGATATAACCTCTTTTGTACTGCTGAATAGGAATTGTATAGTAATGTAATTTTTCACCGCATAACGAACAAGTGGTCTTTTTTCCATTTCTATAGTTCGAGACATTGATGATGTTCCCGCAAATCGGACAATTAAGAGTCGGAGAATATCTGGGTACACTGGAAAATAATTCATACTTGGTTTTCTTTCTATACGGAATAGCATCCAATATCATCATGAAAAGTACAACCGGTAATAACAAGATCGGCAGTTCACTATAATGAGGGTGATACATCTTTAAAACAACGTATACTGATAGAATTGCACAAGCAATTCCATATTTCCAGGTTATAGGTCTGATTGAAGATATCTTGAATGGATGAACATACGGCATAAGAAAGTAGTTCGATTGGCAATGAGGACAAACAACATCCATATTCACATCAGGTGAATCGACTGAAATCATTTCTTTGCAAGTCAAGCATTGATATTCCATTGCAATATTCCCCTTTACTGTACTTACCAGTTTATCAAACAGTACTTTATCCTTGAATTAGTGCTCTAAAAATATTTTTTTACCAAGATCAACCTTGAATATCTTCTTTTTGAAGTGCTGAAAGCTTCTCGATTATTTCACTGAGTTTTCGAATAATGACGTATAAAGCCGCTAAAACGGTACCGATAGAAAATAATTCGATTGAGTAAAATAAAGTCCCTGTTCCCGTTCCATCCATCATCGAAAAGATCCCCAAAATAAGCATTACTATAGTTGCCATATACATAAAAAAAGACACTGCCAGTAAACTGTTGTTAATGAATTTTACTCCGTTGTTCATGTTACTTTCCCCCTATGAAAGTTAGTTCCCTTTCCTCACTATTCTTTAATGAGTGACTGTTCTTAATGCATGTTATGATTTACTATTTCATTTTAACCACTATTTAGATATTATCATAAATTTCAAAGAATCCAAACTATTATTTTGCAAGGTTTCGATTAAAAACTGATAATTAAAGCATTATTTATTTAGAAATAAACCCAAAATTAATCATCATTTTTGATCTATATAACTGATTTTCAGAAGGCAATATTACCATGGTGTTCATGTATATCCTAAAGGAAAATAACATAAAAAAGCAGAAATCAATTGATTTCTGCAGTAGTATTGCAAATAAATTCAGTTAATATCAGTTCACCTGAAATAACAAATTAAAATGCTGATTTATACTTGACCATTGTTTGGTTCAATCAAATTTTTGCATCTATTCATAAGCTCATGGATAAACTCAATTCGATTTATCGGAGAAATATAAGTCGTTCCGGAAATATACCCTTTTCCATGTTGTTTGATTTCAATGCGATCTCGAGATAATGCCATGGAAGAAAGTATGTTTTTACATAAGCGTAGTGATTTTATTTTATCATAGTGAATCTTCTCAACAAATGGTCCACTTTTGCATAAAAGATAATCTTTTTCTAATACATAGTAAGTCCCAAAATAAATCCAAAGTAAAAACAGATTCACTGGGATTCCCAGTAAGAAAACCATCATTCTTGATTCTTTCGGTACCAGTAATGTACTGACAATGATAATCAAAATAACCAAGCAAATCAAAAGATTGATCCAAATATCGATTTTAGCTCTGATTTTCATCGTACAATCCTCTTTATGCGGCTATTATAGCACAGAAAAATAAACGATTATCAGGTCAAACTCTGGTGTGTAAAAAATTTAACAACTATCATTATTTTTCATATTCAAACGGATCATTCTTGATATATTCGATTCTGTCTAAGTATTTTCTGGCTACCCACTTAGCCATGGAAAGATTGTGATCTAAACCGTTTCCGCAATCAACTGTATTGACACCCGGTATCTCGTCATCAAAATCCGAGACGAATTAAATTTTCGATTATCAATGCATAACACCACATTAAATGACAAATCTTCACTAATGAGCTGATGCAAAAGTCTTGTATGAATCATGAACTTGCAGTATATTCAAATTATAAATAGATTGAATCGAAAATCAATATTTATTTACTAAATCACAAATGAAAGAGGTGTCTCATCATGACAAATAACCAATTAAATCCTAAAGTAGATGAATTTCTAATAAATTCAAAAAAATGGAGCGAAGAATTCTCAAAACTGAGAAACATCATTTTGGAAGCACCACTTACCGAAGAATTAAAATGGGGTGTTCCTTGTTACACATTCGACGGAAAAAACGTGCTATTGATTCATGGATTCAAAGAATACTGCGCAGTTCTCTTCATCAAAGGTTCCTTGTTGCACGATCCTCAACATATTCTGATTCAACAAACAGAAAATGTACAAGCAGGAAGACAACTTCGCTTCACTGCTTTAAAAGAAATCATAGCAATTGAGTCGGTCATTAAATCATACATTGAAGAGGCTATTGATAATGAAAAAGCCGGATTGGAAGTGAATTTTAAGAAAAATACTGAATTCACCATTCCAGCTGAACTTCAAAAGCAATTTGATGAAGTTCCAAACTTAAAAGCGGTTTTTGATTCATTAACACCCGGTCGTCAAAATGCATACATATTCTACTTTTCGGCACCTAAACTACCAAAGACTCGTGAAACACGCGTTGAAAAGTATGTGCAGCAGATCCTCGACGGTAAGGGATTGTATGACTGAATTAATTTGATGATACTCAAAATCTACCTAAAAAAAATCCTTCATGCATCATGCTGATAAGATCCCTCTAAAGTAGACAATGCAAATAAAGCAAAGTCGAAAGGAGGGGTTTTTCTTTGGGACGAACAAATAAGTATAGTAATGAGTTTAAAG
>Ga0209100_1001964_pt1 | contig 13342 bp, 11 predicted proteins | sample lystaG_FD_185480 | JGI IMG/M metagenome (GOLD analysis project Ga0209100, IMG submission 185480) | Glacier valley bacterial and archeal communities from Borup Fiord, Nunavut, Canada, to study Microbial Dark Matter (Phase II) -... | ecosystem: Environmental > Aquatic > Freshwater > Ice > Glacier ...
ACACCCATTTATGAATATATCTAAGGATATTTAGAGATATTTTATTTAAATAAAAAATGATTTAATGGCCTTGTATTCAATTGTTTGACTATTTATGATACTTAGTGAGGGTTCAAGAGAAAGAGCCACTCTCTCCGCAACACGATAAAAAAAGCCCTGCAATATGAAAATATGGCGGGGCTTTTTAATTCTTTAATCTAATTTCCTGTTGTAAAAATCGGCATCAATAGAAGTACCAGCGATAAGACCACAAGAACAGTTACTGCTCCCCAGCCGATAATGTTGTTAATCGGTTTGTTCACGTATTCTCCCATGATCTTCTTATTGTTGACCAGTAAGATCATACAAACCAGAACAACCGGCAGTAGCATCCCGTTGATTACCTGTGTCCACAACGAAATCGCGATAAGAGGTGCATTGGGGATCAGGATAATGGCTGCTCCAATGATCAGAATACCAGTGTATAGGATGTAAAACTCTTTGGCTTCGTCCCACTTTTTATCAATCCCGGCTTCGAACCCGAAGGCCTCGCATACATAAAAAGCGGTTGCCAATGGCAGAATGGTAGCCGAAAAAACGGAGGCGATAAAGAGTCCGAAAGCAAATGCCTGCGATGCAAATTCACCTGCAAGTGGTTTTAACGCCAATGCAGCATCTTTGGCTTCGTTGATCACAATCCCGTTTTCGTGCAGGGTGGAGGCACACGCGACCATGATAAAGAATGCCACCACCACCGTGGCAACACAGCCGACAACAATATCTATAAGTGTATATTTATATTGCTTCATTTTCAGCCCTTTCTCGATGACTGATGATTGCATGTAAAACTGCATCCACGGCGCAATGGTCGTGCCTATAATCCCGATGATCATCGAAATGCTGTGTGTATTGATATCGAGCTGCGGGTGGATAATTGCCTGACCAATTTCGCCCCAATGTGGTTTCCCCATCAGTGCTGAAACGACATACATCAAAAGCGATACACTGAAAAGGAGAAAGATCCGTTCGGCAATTTTGTAGGTTCCTTTCACAACAAGGAACCAGATCAGGAAGCCGACAATGGGTACAGAAATATACTTGCTGACCCCGAAAACTTCCATACTACCCGCTACTCCGGCAAATTCGGTAGTCGTATTACCAATATCGGCAATCAGTAAACCGATAAATATAAAGAAGGTGATTTTAACACCGGCATTCTCGCGAATAAGATCTGCAAGCCCTTTACCTGTCACAATTCCCATGCGGGCATTCATCTCCTGTATAACGACAAGTACTATAAAGGAGGGTATGAGTGTCCATATCAGGTTATAACCATAAACAGCTGCGGCAACTGAATACGTTGTTATCCCACCTGCGTCATTATCAACACTTCCTGTGATAATTCCGGGGCCTAGAATTGCTAAAAATATGCCAATCTGGCTAAATAAAGTCTTTTTATTTTTGAACATTACCAAAAGCCGCTATTTATTTGTTCTGCGTTTGCGTATTAAATCTTCGATGACATCATCAATGACAACCATCCCTTTCAAAACGTTCTTCTTGTCGACAACCGGTATGGCCAGCAGGTTGTATTTCGAAACAATTTCGGCCACTTCATTGATCTTTTGGTAATCGCGTAAATGAACCGGCGAAGGCTTCATAATCTGATTAATCTTCACATCAGGCGAGGAAATTACAACATCACGTATTGAAAATGTAGCCAGTAATATTTCGTTCTCGTCGATTACAAAAAGGTTGTAAAGTGTTTCAAACTCTGGTTTCTTTGTTCTAAGCTCAATAAGAACCTCCTCAATGGTCATGTTCTGATTGAATGACAATACTTCGGATGACATGATGCTACCAACAGTATGATCCGGATAAACGAGCAGCTCCCTGACTTCCTGGGAGGTGTCTTTTTCCATTTCATTCAGCAGTAATTCTGCCCTTTCGTCTTCCAGTGCGTCGAGAATATCGGCAACCTCGTCGGCAGGCATCTTATCCAAAACATCGGCAGCCTTTTCAATCGAAAGGCTTTCAAGTATATGAACCTGCGTCTCCGTTTCAAGCTCTTCCATTACATCGGCAGCTCTTTCATTGTCGAGTGTCGAGAATACTTCAGCACTTGCCTTACGACCTAAATCTTCGATAATGTCGGCCAGATCGGAAGGATGCAGTGTTTGAAGCTTTGAATAACTTTTCGAAAGCTTGATATTCAGGTTGGATGAATCAATCGTTTCGACATCTTCCCAAAGAATAAACTTGGCAGGAATGGTTGCATTGAAAATCGAAAATGCAAATTTCATGGGTTTTGCAATGCCAATTCTTCGCAGTAATCCCTCCATACCGATGTCGACGGCTACGGCAAAAGTGTCATTGACGATCGTTACTAACCGCACATCGTTTACACGGACAAGTTTTCGGCCGTTGATGTCAACGATTTGATTGTCGAGGACAGCCTCGACAAGATATAGGTTACTATTTATTTGATCGGTCGATAATTCAATTAATTGGTCACAGAAAACTTTCGTTTTACCATTCACCTTTTCGATGTGGAAAGTTTGAAAAGAATAGAACGTACTCTGATTATTCCGTTTGATTTTAATGCCGTTAACAACCGGATGTCCAGACGAATGCGTCGTAGATTCGGGATCAACCAGTAAATCTTTGACCACGCCAACATATTGACGATGATTGTCGAAAACTTTTTGGCCGATGACGCGGCTTAAGTAAAATGTGGTTATTGAATTCATAAACACCTCCTTGCTTTTTGGTATAGCAAAGAGCGCAAACATTCTGGTTGGCTTTCCTGCTATATCAGGTTAATAATTAATGTACTCGCAGGCCCCTCGTCCATTGCTTTTAATAATATTGGTTTGCGGCGCAAAAGTATATTTTTTGCGTCAGGAAAAAAACAATCAACAGCTTTTTATTGCTAAGTTAAGGTTAAATATTTTCTGTCCAAAAATGAGGGGAGATAAGTGGGTGAATTAGATGATGATGAAGGCTTTTAATTGAGTTTTTTCGTGGTGAAAATTGCTGTATTGTTTCTATAAACCTTTGCAGATGCACCTTTTTATGGTTCGCATTTTTTAACCTGGGTTATACGCTCTTCGATCGCTCACCTTGGGTTATTGGTTTCGCGGATCTTCGATCAAATTAACTAAATTCTTCTCCTTCCACTCTGCCGAACTTTCTTTCTTCTTAAATAAGCCGCTTGAAGGGTTTGCAACCGCTTCAAGGGCTATCTAACTAATAGATCCCCAGTTTAGAAGATTCTTCTTCAAGGCGATTAACTGTTTCTTCAGAATGTCATTCTGCGGTTTTTCGAGCATCGGATCTTCGGCAATAATGGTTGTTGCAATGTCCCGTGCATATTGAAGAATCTGGCCGTCTTTTGCCAGGTTGCTGATTTTCAAATCGAAAGCAATTCCGCTCTGTTGTGTTCCTTCTATATCGCCCGGTCCCCGGAGTCGCATATCGGCTTCCGCAATTTCGAATCCGTCGTTTGTAGCCACCATTGTTTCGATCCGTTTTCGGCTATCGACTCCCAGTTTAAATCCGCTCATTAAAATACAAAAAGACTGTTCGGCACCACGCCCTACACGGCCACGGAGCTGGTGGAGTTGCGACAACCCAAATCTTTCGGAACTTTCTATAATCATGACCGAGGCATTCGGTACATCGACACCCACTTCGATAACGGTAGTTGCTACCAGTATTTGAGTTTCGCCTTGTTTGAACCGTTGCATTTCAGCTTCTTTGGCGGCTGGTTTCATTTTTCCATGAACCATCCCGATCGAATATTGAGGCGCTGGGAAGAGCTTCTGAATATGCTCAAAACCCTCTTCGAGGTATTTATAGTCAAGCTTTTCCGATTCTGAAATCAGCGGATAGACCACATAAATCTGACGTCCGTTTGCAATCTCATTGCGGATAAAATCGTATAATTGGCCACGCTTATTCTCGAAATAGTGTACTGTTTTGATCGGCTTCCGGCCCGGAGGCAGTTCATCAATCACCGAAACATCCAGATCGCCATAAACCGTCATTGCCAATGTGCGGGGAATAGGGGTAGCAGTCATTACAAGAATATGTGGGGGAATAAAGTTTTTTCGCCACATTCTCGCCCGCTGGCTCACCCCGAAGCGGTGCTGCTCGTCGATGATTACAACGCCAAGCGATTTAAACTGGACAATGTCCTCCAGCAAGGCATGTGTTCCTATTAAGATGTGGAGTTTGCCGTTCAGCGATTCTTCGTGAATGATTAGCCGGTCCTTCTTTTTGGTTGATCCGGTCAATAAACTAACCTTTACAGGCATGTCGCCCAGGAATTTTTGAAGCGAAACAAGGTGCTGTGTGGCAAGAATTTCTGTTGGTGCCATCATACAACATTGGAATCCATTGTCCAACGCAATCAGCATCGACATCAGTGCTACCATTGTTTTACCGCTACCCACATCTCCCTGGAGGAGCCTGTTCATTTGCCTGCCCGATCCCATGTCCTTGCGGATCTCCTTAACCACCCTTTTTTGTGCGCCCGTCAGCTCAAACGGAAGGTGTTTGTAAAAGAAGTCGTTGAAGAAGTCGCCAACGTTGGCGAAAATGTGCCCCTTGAATTTTTTTTGACGATCTTCTTTCAGGTGGAGCAATTTAAGTTGGATGTAAAACAACTCCTCAAACTTCAAACGATATTCTGCTTTTCGGAGAAGTTGAGGATTCTGGGGAAAATGGATATTTATCAAAGCCGGTTCAAGTCCTAATAGACCCAGTTTTTGAACCAGCCATGCCGGCATCGATTCATAAATGTGCCCTTTTGCAAGCTGAAGCGCCGCATATTGAAGTTTCAGAAGTACCTTTGAATGCAGAAAATTGGTTTTCAGCTTCTCCGAAGTGTTATAAAATGCCTGGATGTAGCCTTCATTTTTGGTCAATTCGGGTTTGTTTTCATCCATTTCCGGATGAACAATGCTGAATTGTCCGTTGAATTCGGCCGGTTTACCGAAAACGATGTATTCGACAGTGGTTTTTAGAGTTGGTTTTACAAACTTGATCCCCTGGAACCAGATCAGTTCCAGAATCCCCGTACCATCAGTCAGGTAAGCCACTAATCGTTCATTACGACCCGTGCCAACCATTTCCATTCCCGTTATGCGCCCTTTCACTTGAATGTGGGGTAAACTGCTGTCAATCTCACGGATGGTGTAGAATTTTGTCCGATCGACATATTTGTATGGAAAGTAGTAAATCAGATCGCCGATGGTAAAGACCTTCAGCTCCTGATTGAGTATTACAGACTTTCGTGGTCCGACACCCGTAAGAAATTTAATATCCTGTGATAGTATTCCCGACATAAAGCAAACTTACATGAAAAAAGCATTTTTACAAACTGCTCACCGCTGTTTGATGATTCTTTGTTAGATTTGCGCGACAAACCGTAAAAAATGAAGTTTCGAATTATTCGCAGGATCATCTATTTGAAAAGAGCACGTCACCGTCGCGGACATGGCATTCACTCCCCGTTTTTGTTCCGTCTGATCACAGAAGTTGTCGAGAATAGAAGTAAACTTCCGGAATATAAGATTTTTAAGGACTTGAAGGGAAATGCAATGAATATATTGGAAGATTCTTCTGAACCATCATTGTCAGCTGTTTATCATCAGTTTAACTTACCTCCTGCGAATCCCCACCGGCTTTATCGAAAAGTGGAAATGCCGCTAAGGTATGCAAAAGTAGTGTTCAGGCTTTTACGCGAATTTAAACCATTGTCGGTCATTAATTATGGTCCGACGCTGGGAGCTAACCTGGCGCTTCTGGCAATGGCAAATAAGGACTGTCTGGTTTATCAATACATAAATGACGCTGCATACGAACAGATTAGCAACGATCTGCTAAAATATCAGACAATCTCAAATGTCCGTTTTTTCAATGAAAGTAATATCCCTTCTGATAACCCGTCGTTTTTAATAATTAATTATCCTTTTAACCCAGCTGTATCAAGTGAAGTGGTTCAGAAACGTCTTGAACTGCATGGTGATGATGATGTTATGATTATCCGGGGAATACATGAATCGAAAACAATGCAAGCGATCTGGCAAGAAATGATTGACAGTGAAAGTGTCCGTGTTTCGCTCGATCTTTTCGAAATTGGGATCGCTCTTTTTCGAAAAGGATTGCAGAAAGAAAATTTTATTCAACGATTTTGACTTAATTAGTATCCTCCGTTAACGTACAAGGGTATTTTAACCATTTCTATTCCTATCTTTACAATCTTTAATTTTAACCCAAGCCGATTTTTTTCTTGATTTTAATATTCTGTATACGAATAGTTTAACCGACCATTCGTTGAGAAAAGATGTTAATTTGTTTTATTATGAATAAAAAAAGAGTTTTAGTCATTCTGTGTGCATTAGTCGCTCTGTTCACAATCGTATTTTTCATTTGGAACCGTAAGTCCGGCGAAGTGGAGATTACGTGTAAGGTAATGAAGGGGCCGGTTGAGGTAAAGATTCACACATCGGGACAGTTGGAATCCGAAAATTCCGAAAATATTATTTTGCCTGCCGTATTGTCGGGCCAGAACGTGCGGATTTATGAAATCAAGATTACCGATCTTATCGAAGAGGGCACCGTTGTAGATTCCGGGCAATACATTGCCACGCTCGATCATAAAGTGATTGAAGAGGTGCTGACAGCCGCGCGTCTTGAGTTGGAAGCCGCTGCCGCTGTGGTCGAAGATGCGAAACTGGATTCAAATCTTAATCTAAGCAATTATCGTGACCTCATCGTGAATTCAAAATCGGACGTTGAAGAACGTAAGATCGTTTTGGCGGAGTCGGTTTACGAATCGCCCTCGGTTATTAAGAAAGCGGAAATGGATGTCAATAAAGCCGAAAGGAAACTCACACAGGATATTAAAGGCCTTGAGATGCGGAAACGGCAGCTGGGATCACAAATGGAAAGACGAAAAATCGACTACAATCAAAAACAACAGCGGGTAGATGATCTGCTGAAATTATATGATGCGCTGATTATTAAAGCGCCAAAACCAGGGATGGTGATTTACGCAAAAGACAGATTCGGAATAAAAATTCAGATCGGATCTGTGTTAACGCCCTGGAGTCCGATTATTGCAACTTTACCCGATATGACAAAGATGATCTCCGAAACATATGTAAATGAGATTGATATCTCTAAAATTAAAGTCGGGCAGAAGGTTACTTTAAGTATTGATGCATTTCCTGACAAAGAGTTGAAAGGCGAGGTGATATCGGTTGCCAATATCGGACAGCCAATGCCGAAGAGCGATTCGAAAGTTTTTGAGGTCAATATTCGAATTCATGGCAGCGACCGTGATTTGAAACCTGCCATGACAACCGGAAATGTTATCCAGACAGGGTCGTATTCCGATAAAATATATGTTCCTTCCGAAGCCGTTTTTGAAACCGATTCAACCAAGTATGTCTATGTGAAAAAGAATGAAGTGGTTCGGCAGATTGTGGATCTTGGCGATGAAAATGAAGATTATATAATTGTAAATAAAGGGATTGCCGAAGGTGAGGTGTTGCTGCTGAACGAACCTGAAAAGCTGGATGATATTGAGACAAAAGGCTGGGAAATTTACGACGAACAGATCCGCAAACTAAAGGAAAATAAGCAAAACAACAATCAGCCTGCAATTTCTGCAAAGGCAGATACGGTCATAAATGACACTAAAGGCAAAAAGACGGAAGGTTGATGATCATTGATTTATAACGAACTGAAATGAATATAAAAGCTTATTATAATCGCTATTCTTACAATGTCGTCATTGCCATGGAGGCGATTGTAGCGAACAAGGTAAAATCACTTTTGACCGGCTTGGGAATTATTTTTGGCGTGGCAGCTGTCATCAGCATGTTGGCCATCGGAAATGGGGCTGAGCAGGAGATTCTTGAGCAAATCAAGATGGTTGGGGTGAATAATATCATTGTCACACCCATCTTGCAGAAGGATCAGGCAAGTGCGAATGATGAGAATACCAGTGCAGCGACGGCGGGAAATCAGCTTGCCGGCAGCAAAAAGAAATTCTCAAAAGGTCTGACTCTTTTGGATGCGCAATCGATCAAAGATATTATACCCACTGTGCAGGATGTTTGTCCGATCATTACGTTTAACTATTCGGCTATCCTTAACGACATCAGCAGTCCTGTAAAACTCGACGGTACCGACAATACTTATTTTAACCTCTTCGATATCAAACTGGAAAGCGGAACGCTTTTCCATCAGCAACATTTAAAGGAAGGATACCCGGTTTGCATCATTGGCAATAATATTAAGAACGTCTTCTTTAACCAGGAAGCACCGGTCGGAAAATACATTAAATGTGGTCAGATCTGGCTTCAGGTAATCGGGGTGATCGAAAAACGGAGCTTTGTGGGTACCGGAGGTGGTACAATGGCGATCAGCAGCACCGACAACAGCATCGTTATACCTGTAAAAACAATGCTTCTTCGGTTTCGCAACCGTGCGCTTATCAGGGGCGATCAGGTGAAACTGGCAGGCATGTCGCGTGACAATACCGTCACGAAAATTGAAGATACCAATCAGTTGGACAAGATCATCATTCGCGTAAAAGAGACGGAACAACTTACGGCAACGGCAAAAATTGCAGGGAATATGCTGATGCGGAAGCACAATGATATCCGTGATTTTGATATCAGTATTCCTGAGCTTTTGTTGAAACAACAGCAAAAAACCAAAAATATTTTTAATATCGTACTTGGAGCAATCGCCGGTATCTCGTTGATCGTTGGCGGAATAGGCATTATGAATATCATGCTTGCTTCGGTGATGGAGCGAATCCGCGAGATCGGGACGCGCCAGGCAATTGGAGCATCGCGGAAAGACATTGTTTTTCAGTTTCTATCTGAATCAACCTTAATCAGTGTAGTTGGTGGTTTAATCGGAATAATCCTGGGGGTGGTTCTGTCGAAAATAATTCAGACCATGTTCGATATAAAAACGATCATCTCTATTTTCTCCATTTTTATCTCCTTTGGCGTTTCTGTTTTTATCGGAATCACCTTTGGATATCTTCCTGCCAAAAAGGCTGCCGAAAAAGACCCTGTTGAATCATTAAGACAATAAACGTTCGTTATGACACGCATTTTAATATTTATCACATTTATAGCCCTTTGTAAAGTTTCCACAGCACAGGAAAGGGTAATGATGCTCACATTGCCTGAGGTGATTGATCTTGCCTCGAAACAGTCGATTGATGCTTTCAAACAGCAGAACATGTATCTCGCCAGCTACTGGGAATATAAGTATTACCGGGCAGATAAACTCCCCTTTTTATCGATGGGTGCCAATCCGTTTTCCTATAACAACTCAATCCGGCAGGATTACATTCCGCAGGATCAAAGCTGGCAATACAGTCAGCAGGAAAACATTACCTCAAATGCTTCATTAAGAGTGACACAAAACGTAGGCTTAACCGGCGGACGTTTTGATGTAAGTTCAGATCTTGGAATGTCTAAAAACTTTTTAGGCGATCAGCAGACCACGTTCTCTGCCAATCAGATCAGTATTGGTTACCGTCAGAAGTTGAATGGATATAACAGTCTGCGTTGGAAATCGAAGATTGAACCGCTGAAATTTGAAACAGCCAGGAAAAACTTTATCCAATCGAAAGAAGATATTGCCGTAAAGGCGACGAGTAAATTTTTCGAACTTGTTGATGCGCAGATAGAAATAAATATCTCAACAACGAATCTTGCAAACGCCGATACCTTGTATCAGATTGGTAAAGGCCGATACCAGGTTGGGACAGTTACGCAAGATGAATTGCTAAACTTCGAGTTGAATCTGATGAATGCACGTCTGGCTTTGACGCGCGCAAATCAGGGACTTTTAAGGGCGCGATCGGATCTTAACTCCTTTTTAGGTCTTGATAAAAGTGTGATGATTGAGTGCATTATGCCCGTGAAAATCACCTCTGCCTTGCAAGTAAATGTTGAGGATGCCATTCAAAAATCGATGACCAATAATCCGGATGTCCTTTGGCAGGATCAGCGTTTGCTCGAACAGGATAATATCGTCAGGTTGACAAAGGCTCAAAATGGACTGAGTGCCGATGTGAGCGCTTCGGCAGGCTTGAACCAAAAAGCATTGACCATCGCGGATTCCTACCAGAACCCAAACCGGTTTCAGAATATCGCGATTGTAGGTTTATCGGTGCCGATTATTGACTGGGGAAAAAGAAAAGGGCAGCTTTTGATGGCAAAATCGAACCGGGAAGTTGTGGTGAATAGTGTGAAGCAGGAACGGATTGATTTTCAGCAGTCTGTTTTGATGAGCGTATTGGAATTCAATATTCAGTCCGACCAGGTTCTGAATTCAGCACGTGCGGATACCATTGCACAACTTGGTTTCGATGTAACGATCCGCCGTTTTAAAATTGGTAAACTTGATGTTACAAAACTCAACCTGGCACGAAACGATCTTGAAAATGCGAGGCGGGCTTATATTGGCTCCTTGCGAAAATATTGGACTTCTTATTACCAGATCCGGCAACTGACCTTATTCGATTTTGAGAATGGAACCGATCTGACTGCTGATTTCGATAAAATACTGAACCAATGAGCCGTTTTATATTCAAACACAAAAAGTTAATTCTGATCTCTTCCACTGTCTTCGTTTTGATAATGGCCGGCGTCTATTTTGTCGGAATAAAACCTTCCTCGAAAGTATACAAGGTCAAAAAGGAAAATTTCGAAGCGTTGATTTCCTGCAAAGGTGAGATACAGAGCGAAAAGGCGGTGCTGATTACCATTCCTGATGTTTTTGGCGACCGGTCGTTAGAAATATACGATACGCAGATCAAGGATCTCATTCCCGAAGGATCGATTGTGAAAAAAGGTGATTTTGTTGGATTGCTCGATCAGGGAAGGGTAAAGCAGTTGAAGCAGAACAACGAAGAGGCAATGAAAAAATTACTTTTCAATATTAATGACGCTAAAATTGACAGTGCAGTTGAGCTTGTTGCGCTTCGTGATGGAATCGAACAATTTGTCTTTGACCTTCAATACAAGAAAGTCGAGCTTGAGCAGTCTGTTTTCGAATCGCCTGCTTATCAGCGCACTTCACAAATGGCTTATGACCGGGCGTTAAGACAACTTGAATATAAAAAGCGAGCTTACCAGATGACTCAGAAAGGGCTGAAGGCTCATATTTCAAGAGATGAAACAATGCTGGATAAGCTTGTTGAAAAAGATAAAAAATACCAGGTGGCATTTGATGGAGCACGCATTGTAGCTCCTCAGGGCGGAATGCTGATATATGGTCGCACATTTGGACGGGGCGGAAGCCGAAAGCTTACCATTGGCTCGTGGGTAAGTATGCAAAATCCCGTAATTGCAACCTTGCCTGACCTCTCGATTCTCGACTCTGAAACCTATGTTGAAGAGATCTATATTTCAAAAATTAAGGTGGGCGACAGCGCAAGGGTTTACATTGATGCGCTTAAAAATCAGGAAAATATCGGGGCGATTTCCAATATTTCGAACGTTGGGCAGGAAATGACCGGTTTCGATTCGAAGGTATTCAAAGTGAATATCCGGATCGCCAGCGATAACGACAAGGTTAAACCATCCATGACGACAAACAACGAAATTATTATCGCAAGGGAGCAAAATGTACTCGTGATTCCACGGTCAACATTGTTCTCAGAAGAGGGGAAACAGTTCGTTTACCTCAGGGAGCTTGGAAAAATTACCATTAAAGATGTTGAGTGCGGCAACCAGAGTGACAAGTTTGTTGTTATTAAAAAAGGATTGAAAGAAGGTGATAAAATACTGCTTAATAAACCTGTAAAAGGGGATAGCTAAATCGTTACCTAAATTTTTATCTCACAGTGATTTTCAGGATCAATTTATGTAAGTTTGTAATTGAAAAATCTAAAGGATGGAAAAACTAATCATACTGCAGAATATTGTTAAAAACTATCTGGTAGGAACCCAGGCTGTATTAGCGTTGCGTTCCGTCTCACTCGATATTTATAAGGGTGAATATGTTGCAATTATGGGCGCATCCGGCTCCGGAAAATCAACGCTGATGAATATCATCGGATGCCTCGATACGCCTACTTCCGGAAATTACCACCTTAACGATAAGGATGTTAGTAGTTTGGATGATGACAGGCTTGCTGAAATCAGAAATACCGAGATTGGATTTGTCTTCCAGACTTTCAACCTTTTACCACGTTATACAGCGCTCGAAAATGTGATGTTGCCTTTGATATATGCCGGCGTTGGCAAGGATAAACGAATTGAACTTGCAACTGAAAAATTAAACAGTGTTGGATTGACCGACAGGATGGAACATCGTCCAAACGAGTTGTCTGGTGGTCAACGTCAGCGCGTTGCTGTTGCCAGGGCGCTGATTAATACGCCTTCAATTCTTCTTGCAGATGAACCTACGGGTAATCTTGATTCGAAAACGTCAGAAGAGATTATGAAGCTTTTTGCAGCAATTCATGCCGCCGGTAATACGATTATTCTGGTCACGCACGAAGAGGAGATTGCCTTGCACGCACATCGAATCATTAAGCTCAAGGATGGACAGATTGAAACTGACCATAAAAACGAGAAACCAATTTATTAACCAGTAATTTTTTTGATGATGCGTGTTTATACCCGTACGGGCGATGATGGTACTACCGGATTGATCGGTGGCACCCGAGTTAAGAAATATGATTTGCGACTCGAAGCTTATGGTACTGTTGATGAATTAAATTCATGGATAGGACTGATTCGCTCACAGGAAATTCATTCGGATGATATTCATGATTTGATTGAAATCCAAAATAAATTGTTTGTTATTGGTGCCCTTCTGGCAACCGACACCACGAAAATTGAAAGCACTGTTCAATTAACTTGTTGCGCCGAAGATATCCTGTTTCTTGAACAACGAATGGATCAGATACTTGACAATCTTCCCCCATTGACCAATTTTCTGCTCCCTGGCGGAAGCAATGCAGTGTCGTATTGCCACCTGGCACGGACAGTTTGCCGGCGCGCAGAGCGCCGCACTTACCAGCTTTCCGCTGAAACGGTTGTTTCAGCAGAGGTGCTAAAATACCTGAATCGCTTGTCTGATTACCTGTATGTTTTGTCGCGGAAAGTGGCCGCAGATAGCGGGATTGAAGAAATTCCATGGAAATCATGAAAAAAGTCATTTTGGACTTTTATTTCTGAAAAATAAGTATTAAAATCGCGCTCTGAGCAAAAATCATTAATCTCAAAGAAATAATATGTACTGGACATTAGAATTGGCTTCAAAACTGGAAGATGCACCCTGGCCTGCATCAAAAGATGAATTGATC
>Ga0209100_1001965_pt1 | contig 13332 bp, 11 predicted proteins | sample lystaG_FD_185480 | JGI IMG/M metagenome (GOLD analysis project Ga0209100, IMG submission 185480) | Glacier valley bacterial and archeal communities from Borup Fiord, Nunavut, Canada, to study Microbial Dark Matter (Phase II) -... | ecosystem: Environmental > Aquatic > Freshwater > Ice > Glacier ...
TTACGAACGCCACCGGATGCGTGCTTTCCAATGGACTGGTCAGCTTGTAAACCGCGCCGTCCAGCTTGATATAGCTACCTTTGTAGTTGCCGTTGTCCTGCAACGCCAGACACGCGGTTGCATCGCAGGCAGTCTTGTACGAATCCGTAAGCGAGTTCAGATAAGTCAGATATTGATCGTAGCTGACTTCGTATTTTTCAATCTGAAAAGCGTCGATGTTGATGCTTGGCTGATTATTGATGCTGTCCGACGCATCGCCAATCGCGCATTTACCTTTGTCACGGTTCACACAATCATCAACCGCGCTGCTTGCTTCGGTTTGAGTGGTGCCCATTTGGAAGCCGCTGATTGCCTTGATTGCGATTAATTCGGTGCGCGTGAGTTCAGTCAGCGACGAACCGCCCGATGCTGCATTGGCCGTTGCACCGGGTGGGTTAAGCGCGCCGCCTGATGTGCCACTGGACAGCGGATCGGCGGGAACGGCAGTTGGCGGCACGTTTTGAGTCGCGGCGGCGGTCGCTGCCATAGTACCGTTTGCTGCGACCGCTACGGCACTGGTTGCATTGATCACGTAATTGGTGGCGGCGGGCGTGCTGGCTGCCGTTGCAGCCATCGTGCTATTTGTGAGTGGAGCGAGCGTGGCCGGTACACTGGTGGGAAGCGGCGTGGTGGTGATGATGATGGTGAGCGGCGTAGCGGTCGGCCCAACGGTTGGCGTGGGCGCTTCGGCTACCGCGATGCCCGGCACTTTCAACGCAATCAATTGGAGCGCCATGCCCCCCAAACAAGCCACGCTGGAACAACCTAACCCCAGAATGACGCCGATCACAAGCCACTGCCAACTGCTATCACGCGTGCGACCGCGAAGGGAACTCATATCATTAATCTCCTTGCCTGACGTTAATGTCCCGACCTGATGGCAGGGCGCGTTTAGAATTTGATGTTAGCTGATCGTGCCAGCAATCAAGGCCAGCCACAAACAGCGCCTAATCATACCCTCAGAATGGGACGTGACCAAACGTTGTAAGTTAAGCGTTGGATAGAAAATCATGAGTCGCCGGATTGTTCAGCTTGCACAGGGGCGCTTGCCACATCTGGCGCAATATTGTATGCTTTGCTGGAATTCTAGCCGTTACAACTTTAATTTTAGCGAGATTCGTTATCATGGACACTCACGGCGTTACCGTCCGCACCTTGCGCGTTTTGCGTGGACCAAACCTGTACGCGTATATGCCCGTCCTGCAAATCGTGATGGACATTGGCCCCTACGAAGAACAGCCGAGCAACAGCTTCCCCGGCTTTGTGGAGCGGATCACAAGTTGGCTGCCCGGTTTACAGAAGCACGAATGCAGCGTTGGGCGTCCGGGCGGGTTCATCGAACGCTTACAACGTGGTACGTACCTGGCGCATATCAGCGAGCACATCACGCTTGAATTGCAAACCATGATGGGCTTCAACGTCGGTTTTGGGCGTGCGCGTGGGATCGGTGAGCGCGGCGTGTACAACGTGGTGATCGCCTATAAAGAGGAAACACCGGCGCGCGCGGCTTTTGAAACGGCCTTGCGCTTGACCTTAGCAGCCATGCACGATGAACCGTTCAACATCGATGCCGAGATCGAGCGTTTATTAGTGTTGGCGGACGATTATCGGTTGGGGCCGAGCACGGCGGCTATTGTCGATGCTGCGCGCCGCCGCAAAATTCCAGTACGGCGCATCAATGAGACGGGCAGCCTGGTTCAATTGGGCTACGGCATGTATCAAAAGCGCATTCTGGCTTCCGAAACGTCGGTGACCAGCGCGATCGCGGTTGAGTTGTGCCAGGAAAAGCCGCTCACCAACCGAATGCTGCGCGCGGTGGGCGTACCCGTGCCGGACGGTCGCACGGTCAAAACAGCGGACGACGCCTGGATCACTGCGCAGGATATTGGGCTGCCTGTGGTGCTCAAGCCGGAAGCGGGTAATCAGGGGAAAGGCGTCAGCGTCAATTTGAATAGTGAGGCAGACATTCGCGCGGCATACGCCATTGCAGACGCCTACGGTGGTGATGTGTTGATCGAAAAGTACATCGAAGGCGCTGATTATCGGCTGTTGGTGGTGAATGGCAAGATGGTGGCTGCCGCCCGTCGCGATCCGGCGCTCGTAGTGGGAGATGGGCTGCGCACGGTCATTCAGTTGGTCGAAGAAGTCAATCAAGACCCGCGCCGCCGTCCGGGGCACAGCAGCACCTTGACGCGGATCAAACTGGATGATGCGGTGAGTCTGGTGCTGAGTCAGCAGGGACTCACGCTGATGTCGATTCCGAGCGTCGGCCAAACGGTGAAACTGCGCAATAATTGCAACTTATCGACTGGCGGCACGTCTACCGATGTGACCGACGAAGTGCATCCGAGCAATGCGCAGTTAGCCGAACTTGCCGCGCAAATTCTTGCGCTGGATGTGGCCGGAATCGATGTGTTGTGCCACGACATTACGCGTCCGCTTGCGGAACAGGGCGGCGCGATCGTGGAAGTCAACGCCGCGCCGGGCTTGCGGATGCACTTAGCGCCCGCCAACGGTCAGCCGCGTGATGTGGGCGTGCCGATCGTGGAAATGTTGTACCCCGGTGACGCGCCTTCGCGCATCCCGATCATCGCGATTACGGGTACGAATGGCAAAACAACGGTGACGCGCTTGATCAGCCACATGTATGAGACGGCGCGTTGGGTAGTGGGTATGACCTGCACCGAAGGCACCTACATCAACAAAGAGCGCATCATCATGGGTGATTGCTCCGGCCCGAAAAGTGCGCAAGCCGTGCTGCTGCATCCGCGCGTGGAAATAGCGGTATTGGAGACGGCGCGCGGTGGCATCATCCGCGAAGGGTTGGCTTTTGATTCGTGTACGGTCGGCTTGATCACCAATGTCAGTTCGGATCATCTGGGCATCAGCGGGATCGAAACGGTCGAGCAGTTGGCGCGCGTCAAGCAGGTGGTGGTCGAAGCTGTCCATAAGACGGGCGCAGTGGTGCTCAATGCGGAAGACCCGCTGGTAGCAGAAATGGCGGCGGCCACCGATGCGCGCGTGGTGTATTTTGGGCGCAGCGCTCAGCATCATATCATGCAGGCGCATTTGGCCGAAGGCGGTTGGGGCGTCTTTATCGAAGAAGGCATGATCGTCCTGGCGATCGGTGAGTCGCGCGTGGAGCTGATGGAGCTGGAACGGGTGGAGTTCACGATCAACGGCAAAGTGCATTTTCAGGTGTTGAATGCGCTGGCAGCGACGGCGGCGGCGTGGGCGTCTGGCTTGAATCCAGCCATGATCGCGCGCGCCCTGACGACTTTCAAGACGAGCACCGATATGATGCCCGGTCGCTTCAACGTGCTGGACATGAGCGGCGTGCAAGTCGTCCTGGATTACGGGCATAATGAGGCGGCTATGCGCGCGCTCGGCGAAGGCGTCAAAGCGCTTGGCGATCGCAAAACGGTCATGGTGATCGGCTTGCCCGGCGATCGGCGCGATAACGATCTGCTGGCAACGGCGAAGGCTACACTCCCGTTCGTGGATGAGTATGTCTTGCATGATTTATTGGATCGGCGGGGACGCGCTGAAAATGAAGTGCCGCAGCTGCTGCAAAGTGCGCTGCGCCCGGACGCGCCGTATGAATACGCGCCGGAACAACAGCAAGCCGTCATGCAAGCCTGGAAGCGCGTAGAACCCGGCGATCGGCTGATCGTGATCGCGGACGTGGTGGACGATGCACTGCACACACTACGCTTGCTATCCGATGCGCTCGCCGAAGATGCGGCGTGCCTCACACCAATGGCAACCCATCAGGGCGAAGAATAAGGCTGCTGTATGACATTGGATACGCCCGTCTATCAGCAAACGCGGCAAGCCTGGCGCGACATCTGGATCGGCACAGAGTTCGATCGCGAACTGCGCTCATTGGATTATCCACGATCGCGCGAAGTGCTGGATACGTATATGCCGTACTTGCCACGCGATAAGCCGATCCTTGAGGCGGGCTGCGGCCCCGGCCACGTTGTGTATTATCTGCGCGAGCATGGCTATCCGGCGATCGGGCTGGATTACGCGCCGGAAGCGCTCCACTTCACGCATGAACGGCTGCCCGATCTGCCGCTGCATCTGGGCGATGTTCACGCGCTGCCTTACCCATCGGATACGTTCGGCGGCTATTTGTCGTTCGGCGTAGTGGAACACTTTGAGCATGGTCCCGGCGCAGCGCTGGCGGAAGCGTACCGTATCCTTGCGCCGGGCGGAGTGCTGGTGATCACAGTGCCGCATCCGCAGTGGGTCGAGAATCTGTATGCGCTGCGCCAACGGATCGCGCCGACCAGTACACCGCGCGCTGGCTATTACGAGCGCACCTATACGCATAGCGAATTGGCCGATCATTCAGTGCGCGCCGGATTTGCGATCGCGCTGGTCAAACCGATCGGGCACAGTTACACATTTTACGGTTTGAGTCCGCTGTTCCGGCGTGCCAGCAGCTATTACGAGTCGTCGCCATTGGGTGAGCAGATGGGCGCGATCGGGCGGCGCTGGCTGCCCTGGCAAACCGCCTTCCACACGCTGATCATCGCGCATAAGCCGCCCTATAAGCCGAAAAGTTGACCTTGAAGCGGACACGCACTGCCGCTAATTTGGATTTGCTTTTTTGATTCGCCTACGTTAACTTTGTACGTAACTGATTGCGTCACGGGGAGAGACTTTTTCGGCGGCAAATGAGCTGTCGAGAGGGCACCGAAGGGGCAAATCGCGCAGCCTATGGGCAACATAACAGGCGCGGTGAAACTCTCAGGTCGAAGGACTCGTGGATCGCAAAGCCAACCCTGGTTACACAGGCACACGGCATTCTTGCTGCGTGCCTTTTTACTTTTCTGGTGCTGAAAAAGGATAACGTTCCAATGACTAAATACAACACACCCGCCGATTTGAAATATACCCAAAGCGATGAATGGGTACGTCTTGAAAATGACGAAGCCGTGATCGGCGTCTCGGATTATGCACAGCACGCGCTGAGCGATGTGGTATACGTCGAACTGCCCGCCGTGGGCGCAACGTTCGCTGCGGGCGCGACCTTTGGCAGCGTCGAGTCGGTCAAGGCCGCCTCAGATTTGCGTATGCCGATCGGTGGCACTGTGACTGCGATCAACGAGGCGATTGAAGGCTCGCCTGAGCTGGTCAACAACCATCCATATGACACAGGCTGGTTCATCCGCATCAAGCCTACCGATGTCAGCGAAACCAGCAAGCTCATGAGCAATGAAGCATACGACACGTATTGCAGCACGCGCGATTAGCCAGGAGCTAACAACCTATGGCCTACATACCTCATACGGACGCTGACCGAACCGCCATGCTCGGCGCGATCGGCGTTGACAGTCTCGATCATTTGTTTGACGCCGTGCCGGAAGCGCATCGTTTTCCGGCGCTGAATCTTCCCAAGCCGATGAGCGAAATGGAAGTGCTCTGGGAGATGCAAGCGCTAGCCGATGCGAACGTGGCAGCCAATACGCACGCGCTGTTTTTGGGCGCAGGTGCATACAATCACTATTCACCGAGCGTGATCAATCATATGCTGCTGCGCGGTGAATTCTATACTGCCTACACGCCTTATCAGCCCGAAATGAGCCAGGGCACGCTGCAAGCCGTCTTTGAATATCAGAGCATGATCAGCGCGCTCACCGGCATGGACGCCGCCAATGCCAGCCATTACGACGGCGCGACCAGCCTTGCCGAAGCGGTCACGGTAGCCGTCGCGGTCGGGCGCAGCAGGCGTAACAAAGTGATCCTCAGTCCGTATATTCACCCGCATTACCGCGCTGTCACGCGCACTTACCATCAGGGTACGGGCGTCAAGTTCATTGGCGATCGCAGTGGGCGCTTGTCGGTGGAAGACCTGATCGATATGCTAGACGAAAACACCGCAATGTTCGTGGTGCAGTACCCGAACTTCCTCGGCCAGATCGAAGATTTCAAAGGGTTGGCGCACAAGGTACATGAGGCAGGCGCGCTCCTGTGCGTGGTCGTGGAGCCAATGGCGCTCGGCATGTTCAAGAGTCCGGGCGAATTGGGCGCGGACATTGTGGTGGGCGAAGGGCAAGGACTCGGTATTCCGCTCAGCTTTGGCGGGCCGTATCTCGGCTTTTTCGCGACCAAAACTGAGTACGTGCGCAAGATCGCTGGGCGCATCGTGGGTGAAACAATCGACGCTGACGGTCGCAAAGCGTATGTTATGACGCTGCGCCCACGCGAACAGGACATTCGGCGCGAAAAAGCATCCAGCAATATTTGCACCAATCAGGGCTTGATGGCGCTGGCTGCCGCGATCTACATGTCGGTGATGGGTAAGCACGGGCTGCGTCGTATAGCTGAATTGTGCTATCAAAAAGCGCATTACGCCGCTGACCAAATCGCGAAAATTCCGGGCTACAGCGTCAATACGAAGCTGCCGTATTTTCACGAGTTCGTCGTGACGTGCCCAAAGCCAGTCAGCGAGATCAATCCGATCTTGCTTGAGCAGTATGGGATCATCGGTGGCTACGATTTGAGCCGCGACTATGCCGATCGCGAAAAGCAAATGCTCATCGCGGTGACCGAAACGAACACGCGCGCTGAGATCGACGCACTGATCGACGCGCTGGCAAAGGTTTAGGATCGATGAAAGTCGTCAGCAGAGAGTGCGTTTTTTGTCAGATATTGGCAGGCCAAAAGCATCAGCCGATTATCTATCAGGACGCTTTATGCACGGCTTTCATGGACATCAACCAACCCAACCCGTATCACACCTTGATCGTTCCGAACGATCACGTTGAAAGTGTTTATGATCTGCGTCCCGAACAAGCCGCTGCCATTTTTCAAGCCAGTGTATCAATTTGTCGTGCGATCCGTGATGCGTCGAACTGTGCAGGCATTCATCAGATTGGCAATAACGGACGAGCGGCAGGTCAAACGGTTTTTCACTTTCATTTACACCTGATGCCGCGCTTTACAGGTGATCTGGCGAAAATGGCGCTGTATCTTTTCGGACGTAAATCAATCAAGACGGATGTAGTGCTCGATCAAATGGCAAACGACTTGAGAGCAAAGTTGACCAGGTAACAGTTAACAGGTAATGTGTAACCACAATGGAAACAAAACAAATACAGGGAAAAGTTCTCGAACCGTTGATCTATGATCTCGGATCGACCGGGCGTGTCGTATCAACGCTGCTGCCCAAATCGGATGTGCCGGACATGCCGCTGCCCGACGCCAGTTTGCTGCGCGATGATCTCGATCTGCCCGAAGTTTCAGAGCTGGACGTGGTGCGCCATTACGTCAAGCTGAGCCAGATGAATCACGCAATCGATAAGGGCTTCTACCCGCTCGGCAGTTGCACCATGAAGTACAACCCGAAAATCGACGAAGATACAGCCCGTCTGTCGGGCTTCGCGGGTTTGCATCCGATGCAGGAAGCACCACAAACGCAAGGCGCATTGCTGTTGATGCACACGCTGCAAACATGGTTGGCGGAAATCGTCGGCTTTGATGCGGTGAGCATTCAGCCAGCGGCGGGCGCTCAGGGTGAATTCGCGGGCATTCTGATCATGCGTGCCTACCATCTGGATCGCGGTGACAGCAAGCGCACCAAGATCATCGTACCGAACAGCGCGCACGGCACTAATCCGGCCACCTCTGCAATGGCGGGCTTTCATGTCGTCGAGCTGCCGTCCAACAAAGACGGCGATGTGGACATGGACGCGCTGCGCAAAGAAGCCGATGATACGGTGGCGGGCATGATGATCACCGTGCCGAGTACCTTAGGCGTGTTCGATCGCAACATCAAAGAAATTGTCGAGATCATTCATAACTGCGGTGGCCTGATGTACATGGACGGCGCGAACATGAACGCGCTGCTCGGCGTGGTCAAGCCCGGCGAACTCGGCTTCGACGTGATGCACTACAACCTGCATAAGACGTTCAGCACTCCGCACGGCGGTGGCGGCCCCGGATCGGGTCCGGTAGCGGTCACTAAGACGCTGGCGGAATTCTTGCCGGGCCCGATCGTCAGCATCACCGAAGCGGCCAAAACGCCCGACGATGCGCCGTTGTATGGATGGGTCATGCCACAAAAAAGCATTGGCCGCCTGAAAGCGTTTCACGGCAATTTCGGGATGCACGTCCGCGCTTATACGTACATCCGCTTGCACGGCGATGAAGGCATCAAAGCCATCAGCCGCCATGCTGTGCTCAACGCGAATTACCTGCGCGTCAAGCTGGCGGATACCTACAAAGTGCCATATAACCGCATGTGCGGCCACGAATTTGTCATGGAAGGCCGTTTCAGTGACGCGCCGGATATTCACGCGCTGGATATTGGTAAGCGGCTGATGGACTACGGCATTCACCCACCGACGAATTACTTTCCGGTGTTAGTACCCGAAGCGCTGCTGATCGAGCCGACCGAGTCGGAAAGCAAAGAGACGCTCGACAACTTCATTGATGTGATGAAGAAGATCGCCGTGGAAGCGCGCGAAACGCCGGAATTACTGCATAGCGCGCCGCACATTACGCCGGTCGGTCGCGTCGATGAGATATTAGCCGCTAAACAGCTCGTACTTTGCTGTCGAGCCATTCCCGATTGGTCGGAACTGACCACGTAGGCGGCAAAGCCCTCACCTTAAATCTCTTTTTCCATAGAGAGGGAACGGGGGTGAGGGCTTCTCACAAATACGTCGTGACGAAAAAGTACGCCGTCAGAATGATCGCGATCGCGCTGACGAACGTGCGCAGCCGCTGCGGATTGATCCGCCGAGCACTGGCCGCGCCGCCGTAGCCACCCAAAATTGCGCCCACGATCATGACCACCGCTTGCGGCCAATAAATCGTCCCGGCCAGCACGAATGCGATCACGGCTACCCCGTTGATGCAGGCCGCCAACAGCGTCTTGATCGCGTTCATCTCGTTGATGTTGTCCAAACCCCACACGGCCAGCATCGCCAGCATGACGATCCCAATGCCGCCGCCGAAAAATCCGCCATAAAATGCCGTGAAGAACTGCGTGATCAGCACCAACCCGTTAACCATTGCGCCGGATAGATGCGCCCTGTCGATCGCTTTGCGTAAACGGGTACTGATTGGTTTGCCAAAAGTGAACAGCACCGTTGCAAATAGCAGCAAAAAGGGCAGCAAGCGCGTGAAGGTAGCTTGCGGCGTCCCTAATAACACTCGCGCACCCACTAAACCGCCGAATAAACTCACGCCGACCAACATCAGCAGCCCGTTCTTTTGTTGGGCAAGTTCGCGCCGATACGCGCCGATGCTGGCAAGCGTTCCCGGCAGCAGTGCGATCGTGCTGGTGGTATTGGCGTTTAGCGGTGGCACCCCTGCCAGGATCAGCGCTGGAAACGTGATAAAGCTGCCCCCGCCCGCCACAGAATTGAGCGCGCCCCCTAAGAATGCCACGACGAATAATATTGCGAAGTGCAAAAAAGCGATTAAACTGCTATCCATAACAGGTTTCCATTTGATATTGATCGAGCGCGGTGATTGTGCAAAGTTGATGCCAGGAAGGGACATACCCTAAGAAGGGGCAATATGAGCAAAAAGCAGGTCTTTCAAGCCGTCAATGAGAAGAAGCAAAAAGACTATGAGCGGTCAGCACGGCTGCAATATGATCCGGTAACCGTCAACGAGTCGATCAAGCGATGGGGCAGCTATGATGACTCGCAAAAAGAAGCGATCAGCGCAGAAGGCAATCGCATTTATAGTGATCTGGCGGATGCGTTGATCGCTGGCAAAGCGCCTCAAAGCGCCGAAGTGCAAGTTATTCTGGAGGGCTGGCACAACCATTTAGGTCATTTTTACGAGCCGTCGCTGGAAATTCTGCGCGGATTAGGCGAGCTGTATAACACGAACCCTGACTTCATCGCCAACTTCAAAAAGCTGCATCCCGATCTGCCCGGCTACCTGCAAGCCGCCATCACGCAGTACGTTGACGATTTGGAAGAGGCCGAACTCGCGCGCTTGTTGGCTGCGGATCAAAGCAAAGCGAACAAAGGCGATGCATCGTAGCCCTACCCTGAACGGACAGGTCTCATACAGAAGATGCCATACAATTTGCTTCTGTATGAAACCCGGTCTTTAGGTCGAGGTGTAAAAACTCTACTCTAGACGGCTTTGGGCGGACCGTTCCAACCGTTCGGGACGCCGAAGGCAACGAGCGCCACGCTGAACAAGTACAGGCTGAACAGAATGATCGTGATCGCGATCATCGTGATCGGATCGTAGGTCGGCGCAATGAAGCCCGCGAAGATCGCCGCGCCAACCACTGCGTGCCGCCAAAAGTGCAGCATTTGTTTGGCCGTAATCAAGCCGAGCCGTCCGATCACGTAAAACACGACCGGCGTTTCAAAGGCGACGCCATGCCAGAACAGCACCGATGTGATAAAGCCAAAATAGTTATCACCCGTCCACTGCGGCTTGATCACAGTCGCCAAAAATCCGTTCAGGAACATGTTATAAGCGGGCATCAGGATCAACCAGGTGAACACCACGCCGAACAGAAACATCGCCGTCGTTGCCGGAATCGACATGAGCACCCAACGCTTCTCAGTGTTAGTGAGTCCCGGAATGATGAACATCAGCAGTTGATAGGTGATGATCGGGCTGGCGATGATCGCGCCGATCATGAGTGTGACGCGAAAGAAGATCGAGATGTTCTCGGTTGGCGATATGGCGATCAGAAAATTGCCAGACGAGGCCGCCAGATAGCTGACGACCGGGCTGGCAACCAGCAGTGCAATGATCATTCCAACGGCGAGGCCGAGCATGGCACGAAAAAGCCGCACACGCAGCTCGTCCAGATGCTCGAAAAAGCCCATGACAGCGCCTTCGCCATCATTGAGTTGCTCTTGCTGAGTGCCGGGTGGCGGGATTAACTGGGTAGCCATGCGTCATATTTCTTTCCGGCATCTGCCTGATCATCGTCGGCGGGCGGGTTCAGCGACGGCTCAACGGTCGGCGTTTCGGTGGGTGACGCTAACACAGGTACGACAATCGGCTCAACAGGCGTAGTGCTGATTACCGCATGGTTGATCATCGAGTCGGGCGGCTGCATACTGGGCACATTCGGTGACTCGGCGGGCGTTCCGTTGATCACGCGCATCGCTTCTGCACCGATGTCGAATTTGCCCGTTAGCACGCCCGGTGGCAGATCAAGCCCGGCCTGTTCAAACTCTTTTTGAATGACCTGCGCCGTTTGTTCCCACATGGCGCGGAACTTTGCCAGATAGCGCCCTGCTACATACGCATACTGAATCATCTGCTTAGGCCCAAACAATATCAGCGCCAAAATCAGGATGATAAAGATTTGCGGGCCAATTCCCAAAATGTTCATTACGTTGAGCTTCCTTCTAGCTCGTCGCTGATCGCGCTCTCCTGAGCCAACGACAGCGCACCGAGCACACCGTTAACGAACCGCGAAGCGCTGGCCGAGCCGAACTCTTTTGCTAGTTCGACCGCTTCGTTGAATGCCACCTTCATTGGAGTATCGCGCCAAATTGCAAATTCGTAGATCGCTATTCGTAAAATATTGCGATCAATAATCGCGACTTGTTCGAGCGGAAATTCCGTAGCGTGCTGCTGAATTAATTGATCGATCGCGCTTTTATGTTCGATCACGCCATTGATCAAGCGATATACAAGTATACGCTGTTCTGCATCGATTTGGTTTTCATCGAGCCGAGCCGAAACCACTTGTTCGACGGGATGCGTGGTGCAATCGAGTTCATAGAGCGCCTGAAGCGCCAGCACGCGCGCCACATGGCTATTTTTGACGGCCACAGTTTTTTGCTTTTTTAAGTCAGAAACAAACGCACAGTACGATTATATCGCAAAACGAGCCGCTTGAATGCAAAATGCGGTGTGAGGATCCGGGTATGTACAAAGTCCATGTTTGCCAAATAAGCCCTGCCAAATAAGATAAAGCTGAGCTGTCAAAATCGTGTCAGCTTTTTGGCAAAATTGCCATGAGGCGCTTGTTATACTGCTCGCACGGTACTTGATAGGATGCTTCTGTTTTTTAATCGCTGATTCAATTGTTTCAAAATCTATAAACAATTTAATGAGACGAACAAAGCTCAGTGAATCGCTATCAGGTATTGATGGTTCATAAACAGGAGACAACCGTACTGAAATTGTCCGACTCGTGCTGGTGATACATGCCGATAGTATGCTTATTTTGCCGATTGTCAAAAGGAATCGCTCGTTATGAAAAAGAAATTGGTCTTAACCTCTATTCTGTTAATGATCAGCCTGGTATTTACCGGACTGCCCGTCCTGCGCGCTGCCGACACCGTAACCTTGACGGTTGCCGTCGTCAACAATCCAGATCAACGGAAACTATTGGCGCTTTCGGATAGCTTCCATGCCGCGCATCCCAATATCAATTTGTCGTTTGTCATGCTGCCGGAAAATGAACTGCGCGATCGCGTGACCACTGACATCACCACCAAGACCGGCTCATTCGATATTGTGCAAGTCGGCACCTATGATACGCCCGTTTTCGCCAAGAATAACTGGCTGGCCTCAGTCGATGACTTGATGACCACCTATCCCAACAGTGTACAGCCCAATTACGATGTGAACGACCTGTTGAAGCCCATCCGCCTCGGCCTTTCGTATAACAGCAAGCTGTACGCGCTGCCCTTCTACGGCGAATCCAGCATGACGTTCTACAACAAAAAGATGTTCGCTGACGCCGGATTGACCATGCCGGACGAGCCAACGTGGGATCAAATTAAAGACCTGGCGTGCAAACTGAACAAGCCCGCTCAGAAGCAGTACGGTATTGCAATGCGCGGATTGCCCGGTTGGGGCGAAGTGCTTGCCCCGCTGGATACCGTGATCAATACCTTTGGTGGTCGCTGGTTCGACGAAAATTGGCAACCGCAGTTGAAGTCCAAAGAATTCCATGATGCGGTCGCTTTCTACGTTGATCTGCTGCAAAAGTGCGGAATTCCGGGCGCTGCCAACAACGGCTTTTCCGAGTCGCTGACGGCCATTGCGCAAGGTCAGGCTGCCATCTGGATTGACGCAACGGTTGCCGCAGGTTTCCTGACCGACCCAAGCCAATCAAAAATCGTCGATAACGTCGGTTTCGCCATGTCACCCTATCAGACGGTCAAGAAGGGCTATCACTGGCTGTGGAGCTGGGCATACGCTATCCCGACCACCAGTAAGCATCAGGATGCAGCCCTTCAGTTCCTCACCTGGTCAACCAGCAAGGATTACATCAATCTGGTCGGCACCACTTACGGCTGGCAGACCATTCCGCCAGGCACACGCGCT
>Ga0209100_1001968_pt1 | contig 13309 bp, 14 predicted proteins | sample lystaG_FD_185480 | JGI IMG/M metagenome (GOLD analysis project Ga0209100, IMG submission 185480) | Glacier valley bacterial and archeal communities from Borup Fiord, Nunavut, Canada, to study Microbial Dark Matter (Phase II) -... | ecosystem: Environmental > Aquatic > Freshwater > Ice > Glacier ...
AATCGTCATCATTGCTAAATGCTCGATTAAACTTTATTGAGTTCACGCCAGTAAATTTATTTGTCCTACCCATGCGCCAAAGGTAGTAACTTATTTAAAACAAGTGCGACCTAAACGCTTATACCTATGGTTAATATCATCGGATGAAAGAGACGATATTGAACCTGTAACATCTTTTCGTTTTTGCGTACCATATCCAATTGCCACTACTTCATCCATCCCAATGGCGTCTTCAACCATCGTAATGTTGATATTGGTTTCATTTACAACAACTGCAAACTGGGTTTTCATCCCTACAAAAGAGAATTGCAATATTGAATTTTCCGGCACCGTTGCAATTGAATAATTTCCGTTAATATCGGTAATTGTACCGGTAATTGTACCCTTTAGTACAATAGATACTCCAGGAATTGGTTGGCCTGAAGCGTCAGTTACTTTTCCTGAAACAGCTTTTTGTTGACTGACACCTTGCTGAAAATCATTGTCATTCTCTTTGTCGATCAAGACAATCTGCCGGTTTACCACTTCATAAGAAACTGTTGTTCCTTTAAAAACCTGGTCAAGCAGATATTCAACTGATTTCTCTTTAAAATCAACATTTACAATCCTGTTTACATCTATATTTTCATTCTTATACAGGAAGAAAAACTCGCTCTGGTCTTCAATCGTTTTCAGCACCTCTTTTACAGATGCCGCTTTAAGCGAGATGCTTAACTTGGTCTGTTGAGAGTAAACACTTGCACTTACCTGTATAAGTGCGACCATTAGAAATAATACAGTTAGTTTCATAACACGTAACCATTTTAATAGGGACCGGTTAGGCCCCTCATCATTAAACCATTTTTTTTTCATAAATTTGTATTTGTAAAGGTTAAACATATCCCACTTGTGGGGTTTTTTATCCAAGTTTCATGTTTCAGCATGAAATTTATGGGAAAGTGTTCAAGCACTTTACCTTTTTTTGTCATGGTTTTTTTAGCAATACCGTATTTTCTTTTATTTCATAGTTTATTTTAGTCGTTCTTGCCACCAATTGCAGCATTTCTCTCAGGCTTTCGGTTTTAATTGTCATCGTGTAACGCTCTTTGGTATTGATAGATGGATCAACCGTTATTTTCACATCATACCAGCGTTCCATTTTTTTTATGACCTCTTCAAATGGTGCATCTTCAAATTTTAACATATTATCTTTCCAGGAAGTAAACAACTTAGTGTCAACGGTCAAACGGTTGAGTTCATTTGTTTCACGATTAAGAATAACTTGCTCTCCCGGGATCAATTTCACGCCCTCGCCGGTTGTTGTATTAACAGCATTTACAGATCCCTCATCGAGTGTGGTTGAGAATTCATTGTCCTCACCATAAGCACATACATTAAAATTGGTTCCCAAAACCTTGACTTTAAGCTGACCTGCATTAACAAAAAAGGGATGATTTAAATCTTTGGCTACATCGAAATAGGCTTCCCCTTCAATAAATACATCCCGGGTATCGCGGCTAAACATGACAGGATACCTGAATTTGGTTCCTGAATTCAGCCAAACTTTAGTGCCGTCATATAAGGTGATTTGTGACCGTTCTCCGTAAGGGACATCTATTGTATTGTAGAGTAATGATAATTCGTTGCGTTCGCTTCTATTGATGAAATAAAGGCTTAAACAGCCCATTACAAATGCCAGCATAAACACTGCTGCATATTTTAGAAGCGATCCAAACAGAGTATTCTTAATCAATATTCGTTCCTTTTCGGGAAAATAAAAACTGGGAATATCCACCACATCAGGATGATCAAGCCCTGTCAAAACCCATAAGTTTTTTAGGTGAGTATAACTACTCTGGTTTATAGGTGAAGATTCAATCCAATCCAGAATTTCGACCGTTTCTGCTTCTGAGGTAATGTCTCCTTTGATGTATTCGATTAACTTTTCTTCGTTCATTGAAATTTGAGATTTGAATATATAACCTATTGAATCCCTTTTACCCTTATACAAAAATGGTATTTTTTATAATTATTATTTCTGAAAGAAAAATAGGATGTATAATAAAGGCAAGTAGTCTTTTAAATCGGCCTTTAACGATCGAAGTGCTTTCGACATCTGACCTTCAACGGTTTTGATACTAAGATTTAGCTCCTCAGCGATCTCTCTATTCTTTTTATCTTCGAAGCGACTCATTTCGAAACATTTACGGCAAGCTGGTGTCAATCGGTTTAATGCATTCTGGATTTGAATCTGTAATTCCTCAAATTCTAAAATACTGGGATTTAATTCAGTTAGGGATTTGTGGTTTACTTCCAATTGCCGGGTCATGAGGTAATTGTCATAGTTGTGTCTGGCTTTCAGATGGTTAATAGTTTTCAACGACTTGTTTCTTGTAACCGTATAAAGCCATGCCTGCAGGTTGGTATCCGTGCTCAAGGTATGTCGCTTATCCCACAATTCTGTGAAAACATCCTGTACTATATTTTTTGAAGCTTCAGCATCAAGTAAATACTGCTTTGCAAAATAAATTAACCTCGGATAATAGTAACGATAAACTTTCTCAAACGAAGCTTCTTCACCTGATACGATCTTGTGCAATATGTCATTACTTGCCAAATCCACCTTTATGCTTATTCATTAGTTAGAAGTTCAATCGACAGAATCAGGCGTAAAAATAACAGAAATATCCATATCTTTTAACGAAATTAACATTTGATTAATATTGAGGATTTAAAGACTCATCTGAAAACTCAATATCAAAATAAATATCAGCACGTTAGTAACTAGAGAATGTCAAAAAAAGGCTTGGGGCTAGGTATTCTCTTTTTTAATTAAAAAGCTTTTTTCCTTTTTTATCGTGAAACCTTTTTACTGTTTTACACTGTGGAACATTTCTTTTTACTGTGAAACACTGGGGAAGAACTTCCTACCTTTCCTACGCTTCCTACCCCCTTATATTGTAAAAATAGAGAATGTCAAAAAAAAGTCTTGGAGCTAGGGGAAAAGGGCTTGGGGCTAGGTCTCCATGCTCCAAGCCATAAGCCCTTTGCTAAAACTTACTCCACTTTATCCACTTACCCCCTCCTTATATATAAAAAAAAACAGATTCAAAATAAATCTGTTTTTTTGAATAAAAGGACATGGAGCAAAGGGCATTAGTCTGCCATTTATATATTTATTTTTTCATAAGAATTATAATCATGCCTAAGCAAATTAAGCGAAAATAGTGTTATATATTTATCAGCAGTTTTTACAACTATACCAATTTCCTTGTCAATTTGCAGGTAAATTTGCCTGGTAAATTGTTGAGGTAATCTCTCATAAAATGCAAACGTTTTCATTTCAGTCAGCTTACTCCATTTTTACAAAAGTTTAAACAATGGGTACTATGTTTTTTTAGTCAATATAAAAGCATATTGTTTTGCGCATTTATACAAACAAAATAAATTTACTGGCCCTTCTTTTTTAAATTCAGGCTTAAATGTTAGTATTTCCTTTCTACTATCAACTCTAATCCCTTATTTGGCTGCGTAATATCAAAAACTTTATTTTGCATATTTCTTTTATGACATATATTGTTCATATCTATTTTTTTTATTAGTTTAGGCCTCAAAAATACAATATATATATTACAAATATTCTTTTTACGTTAATTTTTTACTTAAAATCATTTTTACAATATAAGGGGGTAGGAAGTGTAGGAAAGGTAGGAAGTTCAAAGTTCAACTATGAAAAAAGAAAAGAATATCTTGTCCAGTGTTTAAGTACTTAATTCGTTGTTTATCTGTACAGAAATGCCTATTTCTGTATTCAAACATTACACAAACATTACACAAACTAATAAGTTAATACATCTTAAAAAAGAACAAAATGGCAAAAATGAAAAGAAACGTCGGCGACTATGTCAGCGGCAAAATTGGCAATGTGGTTTTCGTACAAATGAAAGGTCAGAGTAATGTATTATATGATCATCATCGTAAAAAAGATAGGTGGTAAGCTTCTCATATATTTCATAGGCATATTTTATATATAGTAGCAAAAATTGGCTTGGAGCAGAGGGCATGGGGCTTGGAGCAAATTGATCTCTTTGATTTGCCATGTAGCATACGACCAGCCACCATTGACAAGGATCGAAAGAGCCAACAATGTGAAAAAGCGAAACTACTTTGTGAAATATGGTGAACAGTCTAGGTTGGTACGAGAGGCTTTGTTGGACAAATATGGTGATGGAAGAATAACCAACATTGAAAGCATGGAAGTTCTAAGTGTTAATCCTTTCAACTCTTTTGGCTCTCCCACTGAGATCATTGGTGAATTTGGCAACAAGGAAAAATATTTGAAAGCAGTGAGGAAATTGGAGGAAGAGCGTTATAAAGTTTCGTAAATTTGAGGGTGAAAAAAAGAAGACAAAATAAAATTGGGGACAATGGAGACAGTAAAGACAATAAAAGGGGACAATGGGGACTCTGGGAACAGTTTTACAATGATGCTGCTGAGTCACTAGAGTCACCAGTGTCACTAAAGTCACTAGAAAAATAATTAATAAAACAACAACAACAATGGAAAAAGTAAACAAGAACACTGAAGGTTTTATACCACCTCATGGGGGTTACCGCAAACTGATTACTTACCAAAAGGGAGAAATTATTTATGATGGTACGGTGTACTTTACCAAGCGCTTTTTTACTAAATTTGACCGAACAGTGGACCAGATGGTGCAGGCAGCTCGAAGCTGCAAACAAAACATCGCGGAGGCAAGTATGGCTTCGGGGACTTCCAAGGAGACTGAAATTAAATTAACCAATGTGGCACGTGCATCGGTGGAAGAATTGATGATTGACTATGAAGATTTTTTAAGGACCAACAAATTACCCATCTGGGATAAAGAACATCGTCTGACCAAACGTTTCAGAGAGCTGAATAAAACGCCTAATGCCACTTACCAGACTTATATAAAGGCGATTGAAAACACGGAGCCTGAAATATGCGCCAATTCTATGATTGGCCTGATAAAGATTGTTTCTTGGTTACTAAGTCATCAAATAAAAACATTGGAAACGGCTTTTATCAATGAGGGGGGACTGAGGGAGCGAATGACTAAAGCAAGAATTGATAAACGCAATAATAATAATAATAATATGAACAATTGAGATGGATGCTTTTTCTAAAGATATTTTCTGATAAAGACAAAGAACTGGAATTACTTGATGAAAATTATATTTTACCCATTCCCGATCTGTTTCCTATAGTAATGGTAAAAATAAATAATGGCAGTAAATAAAATATTTACGGCCATTATTATTTGTCTCATTTCTAACTTCCAATAAGTGGGCTGTACTGGAGTCGAACCAGTGACCCCTACCCTGTCAAGGTAATGCTCTAAACCAACTGAGCTAACAGCCCTTATCAAATAGGCCCTTGTGGCCGCTTTCGAGGCACAAAAGTATAAATTATTTGCAATAATTAGACATTGGTAAATAAAACATCTAAATTTGAAATTTTAGAATCACAAGTAATTTTGGATTTGCTACAAAGAAGTACTTAAAGTGAACTAAAGTGTCTAAAGTGTCTAAAGTTTAGGGTGCCCAAAGTACTTTAGTTCACTCTAAGTACTTATTAGAGTAACTTTGAGACTTAGAGACTTTGTGGCAGGATTAACTTTTCGGAGTGGATGAAGGGTTCGAATAAATAATAAGTTATAAATGAGAACAGAGATTCGTTGCATTGTTTTTTTAGTTTACTGGCTAGTGTCAGTTCTGGCAATCAATGTCAAAGCTGCTGATGAGACAAACAGTAAGCTATATGATGAAACCATCTTTGTGATTTCAAATTTCTCAGGCGTAGATGCCAACCTGAATGAAACCCGAAGTATTCAGGAATTGCTGGATCAAAATATTGGTGGATTCAGGTTTTATCTCGAATGGGAGAAACAGCAAAATCAACTCATGATTAAAAAAGCGGATGGATCTTCCATACCCTTTCGTCAAACGATGGATGAAATAAAACATTCTTTGGATAGTAATCCCGATAAGATCCTGACTCTTTTTCTTGATTTCAGCACCAATATCAACGAGCTTGGCGATATTTTCCAGGAGCTTGGGATCAATCCATACCTCTACACGTATGACGCTAAGGAAGGATGGTTGCCCATTAAATCAATGGTGGAAAATAACAAAAGGCTGGTTGTTTTTTCAATGCAGGAACATCGTAATAGTCCCGATTGGCTTCACTATGTTTGGAATCATGCCGTTGAACCTTATTTTTCAATATGGGAAGCTCCTGCCTTTAAAGGCGAATTTCTGAAAGGGGATCCTAAAAACAGTCTGTTGATTTACAACGATTATAATTTTCCAAAGAAAACCGATAATGCCAATAACCTCAAATACGACACCAATCAAAATCCATACCTGATAGAGCACATTAAAAATACCTGGACTGCCACAGGAAAAATACCCAATTTTATCATGCTCGACAGGTATGAAGATTGGGTTGTAGGTATTGTATCCTATTTGCGGGGTTTTAAAATCATCAAAGGGACGGTAACTTACAATGCACAGATTCTTGACTATGTTAGCTGGGAAAAAACCGGAAGTCTTACCAGTGGAAAATATTGCTTTCCGGTAGGTCCAGGCGACAATGTAGTATTGATGCCCAAGAGTCCCGGCTTTCGTTTTACCCCTGAAACTGCAGTATTTAATGAACCCAGGCAGAGCATCGTTCAGCATTTTGTAGCCACATCTTATGAGATTACTGAAGCCCTGGAAGGTCATTATACCTTTGTAAAAGAAGGACGTGACTACAGTATAAACGGGTTTGACGGGAAACCTTTAAATGTTCAGTTTAAAAACGACTCTACCCGCTCCACAGTAGCCTCATTTGGTGAAAAGAGTTATATTATCCTACCCGGAGCTGAGTCGTTTAAGATGCGTGATCATGACTTTTCAGTAGCCGCCTGGGTGAAAATAAAAGAATACTTGCCTGGCAAAACAGATTACTGCATTATTGGGACAATGACTAATTCATACCAACAGGGAATTCACCTTTTGATAAGAAATCAAAAGCCTTACTTTGGATTTTACAACAATGATCTTCAGGGTAATACAATTCTCGAAGCAGGTGTCTGGTATCATTTGGTTTGGAGATACAACAAGCTTAATGGAGAGCAGGCCATCTTTCTGAACGGCAAACTAGACAGCCGCTCACTGGGCCATCCAGCATACAAAGGCAGAGATAATCTGTACATCGGGGTGGCGGGTTTTAATTGGTCATCATATATGCTTGGTGAAATTGATAACCTGAGTATATGGTCAAGGGCTCTTGGTGAAGAAGAAATATGGGGGATCAGCAAAGAAGTGATCGAAATTGTACCTATAAAGAATGTTTTTATTCACTACCCCATCTTATCAAGGAGCTTGCTGGCACTACTTATCCTTTCGATGCTTGTTCTGGGATATTTTAAAATTCCATTCCGCAAATTCAAAAAGCAGACTTCCGTAGCTGATAAGATCCGCAGTATTGAAAGTACTATTCTACATCAACCTAAAGCCAACTACATCCAGCTTTTTGGCGATTTTAAAGTACTTGATAAAGATGGGATCGACATTACAAACCAGTTCACTCCCAAGCTGAAGCAGTTGTTCCTGGTTATCCTACTCTACTCACAACGCAATAAAAACGGCATTTCGACAAAGGAACTGACAGATATTCTTTGGATGGGACATTCGTCTCAAAGTGCCAAAAACAGCCGTGGCGTTACGATCCGTAAACTACGACTGATACTCGAATTACTTGATTCAGTTCAAATTCATTTTCATGTCGATCGTTGGTCAATGGCCTTTGACAATTCAGTTAAATGCGATTACGTAGAATGTTTAAACCTATTGAAAAGAGAGAAAATTCATGACACCGATTTTAACCTGAACTTTTATCACCTCATCCAGGAAGGAGAACTTTTCAAAGGTGACTCGTTTGACTGGCTTGACGATTTCAAAGGCTTTGTAGGTAACAATATTGTCGATATTCTACTGAAATTCATCCATGAATTGGACCTTCAGAATGACAGTGAATTGATCCTGAAGTTAACAGACCGGGTACTGGTTACCGATCCGGTGAACGATCAGGCTTTGGCCTTTAAACTTAAGATTTTGATCAAACAAGACAACTACAACCTTAGCCGATTCACCTTTGATCGATTTTGTATACTCTATGAAGAGATGTACGGAGAAAAGTTCAAAGTTAAATTTGAAGAATTGATAGCCTAATAAATATACATGTTTTACAACAGGGTTAATTTTTATTTTTTAATCAATTAAAAGGCTCAGAATCATCAATATTGTTATCTTTGCTCCCTTATTCAAGGGATAATATTAACCCAAATTTAACCCACACTTAACCCGACTGTAAACATCAGTTAAAGGCCTGCTAAGTGGCCCTTATTAGGTTTGTGGAAATATTTCTGTAAAAAGAATCCAGTGAATTAAAGTTTTGACTAAAAGATTAATTCTGTTTTATGAAGATTTGGAATTCTGTTCGTTCTCAGTTTACCGGCAAAAGAGCCTTCTTATGGTTGATTTTTGCAGGCCTTGTAGCCGGTTTGGTCTTTATGCTAGCCGGAAGTAAAGTACTTACTTATACTTCGACTGATAATTACTGTATGTCGTGCCATGTGCATCCTCATGCCGAACAAAGCTGGAAACTATCACCCCATTACGATAACAAATCAGGAGTCGTAGTACATTGTGTCGATTGTCACCTTCCCCCGAAAGGGCATGGCATGTTGATGGCCAAAGCCAAACATGGAGCCATCGATATCTATGGAAAACTGTTCAAGGATTCTGCGCAGTTCAATTGGGAAGCAAAACGCACACTCGATAAAGCCAAAAAATTCGTATACGTTGAATCGTGTACCAAATGCCATCAGAATTTATTCCCCAAAACGCTTACTGTTGAAGGTGAAAATGCTCATCTAAGCTTTCTGACAAGTAAAGCAGAGGTTAGCTGTTTAAATTGTCACCTAGACGTAGGGCATTTTGATCCAAACAGGAAACATGAGCACAATACCAATTTTGGAGTTACCGCAACGGTAAATGCAGATTTATTTACCGAACCTACTCCCGTTACCAGCTTTACCAATTTTACAGAGAAGATTCCAGGAACCAGTCTTTCATTCGAAATGCAAGCCATTCCAGGTGGGCAGTTTATCATGGGTAGTCCGAAAAATGAACCACTCAGAAAACCTGATGAAAGCCCTGCACATCCCGTTAAGCTGACGAGATTCTTTATGGCTAAGGTAGAAGTTAGTTGGGATGAATATCTTGAATTCTTTAAAGCAACCTCATCGCAGGGCCGCAAAGAGATCGTGGAAAACGAAAATGTGGATGCCATTTCTGGACCTACACCGCCATGGGGAGCACCAGACCAGGGATGGGGTAAAGGTTCACGGCCTGCTATCACCATGTCATGGAAAGCGGCAACTGTATATTGCAAATGGCTATCTAAAATGACGGGTAAAAAATATCGTCTTCCCACCGAAGCCGAATGGGAATATGCCTCACGTGGAGGTACCAAGACGCCTTACTTTTTTGAAGGAAGTCCGAAAGACTATACCTCTGAGGGATTTTTCAAGAAAATATTTGGTCGTGATACCACTGTCATTCAGTCGTATGTAATTTATAAAGAAAACAGTAACTCCCAAACACAGGAACCCGGTTTGGTAAAAATAAACCCATTCGGACTAAAAAATATGTCGGGCAATGTATATGAATTCTGTTCCGACTACTATTCGCCAACGGCCTATACAGCCTATAAAAAGGGAGTTGGTAATCCTAAAGGACCCAAAAAAGGCAAGGAACATGTAATCAGAGGAGGCTCTTTTAAAAGTGACGCTAAAGATGTAAGGAGTGCCGCACGAGATTTCACCAAAACCAAGGCTTGGCTTGTCACCGATCCTCAAATGCCTAAGAGTGTTTGGTGGTATTCCGATTGTGTCGATATTGGGTTCAGGATAGTTTGTGAAGTTAATGATAGTATAAAATAGAAAAATAGTCCCGATGGAAGATAATAATAAAGGTTTTAACAGAAGAAGGTTTCTTGAATCGACCGCTTTGGCAAGTATCGGATTATTAGGTGCCAGCGCCATGATTGCAGGATGTAAAAATACAAAGAATGCTCAAGAACTTGGCTTACCTCCTATTTTAAAGGCAGCACCCAAGGGAAAGAAATTACGTGCAGGACTCGTAGGAGTCGGCAACAGGGGAACTGGCGCTGCTATGAACTTTATCAGCAGCGGGCCCGATTTACACATTGTTGCATTGGCTGATGTTTTCCAAGATAGAATTGATGCCGCCCGTGATCGCTTTTCGAAACAGAAAATGGATATTCCACTGGAGAACTGCTTTACAGGATTCGATGGATATAAGAAACTGATGGCTTTGGCTGATGTGGATGTAGTAATATTAGCCACTCCACCGCAATTCAGGCCTGAACATTTCAAGGAAGCTGTGTTGCAGAACAAACATATATTCATGGAAAAGCCTGTGGCAGTCGATCCTGTAGGAATACGATCGGTCATTGCAAGCGCCAAAAAAGCTCAGGCCATCGGGTTGAATGTAGTTACAGGTACTCAACGCCGTCATCAGCAGGATTACATTGAAACTTACCAGCAAGTAGCAAATGGAGCCATCGGGAAACCCCTTTCTGCAAGGGCATTCTGGAACCAAAATCATGTATGGTTCCGCACACGCGAAGAAGGATGGGATGATATGACTTATATGATCCGCAACTGGAACAACTTCTGTTGGTTATGCGGCGATCATATTTTGGATACCCATGTGCATAATATAGATGTGATCAATTGGTTTTTAGGCCGTCAGCCCGAAAGTGCAGTAGGCTACGGAGGCCGTGCCCGTAGGTTAACCGGCGACCAGTACGATTATTTCAGCATCGACTTTGATTACGGGCAAGGTGTCTTTTCGCACAGCATGTGCCGCCAGATCGACAACTGCGCCAACGGAACCGGTGAATTCATTATGGGAACTGAAGGTTACACCAATTGCGCCAATACGATCTGGAACCTTGACGGAACTGTAAAATGGAAATTTGCTTATGAGAAAGATGAAAACGGTAATGAGACCGATCATATCAAGATTCCGGCCTATGTGCAGGAACACATGCACCTTGTACATGCCATTCGTACAGGAGGTTATGTAAATAATGCAGAGGAAACAGCCCTGTCAACTCTAACAGCTATCATGGCGCGTACCGCAGCCTATACGGGTAAAAAAGTTACCTGGGAAGAGATCTATAAGTCGGATATGGATTTAGGTCCCCAAAAGATAGAATTTGGTCCCGTTGACATGCTGTTTGAAGTTCCAATTCCCGGAACGGCCCATAAGGCTTAGAGGAAGTGTTCAGTTTACAGTGTTCAGATGAAGTGTTCAGATGACGCAGTAACCGATGGGAAGGCAATTTGTCCCGAGAACTCGGGATGAATTTGTAATTTAAACTATATTTTTAAAACCAGACGAATATTAATTAATAACTAAAAGAAATGGACAATAAAAACTCACGCAGATCATTTCTGCGTAATTCGATTTCGATAGTAGCCGGAACGATGATTTTACCGCATATTATTCCCTCTTCGGCAATGGGAATGAATGGAGTAGTTCCTCCAAGCGACCGCATTATCATGGGGTCAATCGGTGTTGGCTCACAGGGAACGAGCAATATGAACAACTTCCTGAATTATAAGCAAGTTCAGTATGTTGCTGTATGTGACCTTGATACCAGCCACCTGGAAAAGGCTTCATCGATCATTAATAAACAATATAATAACAAAGATTGCCGAACTCACAAAGATTACCGTGAATTTCTTGAAAAGGAAAAACTCGATGCTGTATGTATTTCTGTTCCCGATCATTGGCATAGCATTGCTTATGTTTCAGCAGCCAACAAAAAAATTGATATTTATGGTGAAAAGCCTTTGGCCAGAAGTATTGCTGAAGGACAACAGATTGTAAAAGCGGTTAAGAAAAACAACATTATATGGCAAACCGGAAGTTGGCAACGTTCAGTGGCAAACTTTCACAAAGGAGCCGAACTGGTTTTCAACGGTCGTCTTGGTAAAGTTGACCATGTTGAAGTTGGCTTACCTGATGCAAATAAACTGGTTGGTATGCCTTCCATTAAGCCGGTACCAGCAGAAATTGACTGGGATTTCTGGCTCGGATCAGCACCCAAAGTACCCTATCGCGGCGTTTGTCACTGGAACTGGCGCTGGATTCTGGATTATTCAGGTGGACAGTTAACCGACTGGGCAGGGCATCATATCGACATTGCACATTGGGGTTTAGGACTTGACCGCACCGGACCAATCGAAGTTTCAGGGTTAGGTATTTATCCTGCTTCAACTGAACTGTATAATGTACCTTTAGAATTTGATTTCAATTGCAAATATAAAACCGGTGTTGTAATCCGTGTTGCAAATGCATCAAGACTTAAGCAGGGTATGGGTGTTACCTGGTACGGCGAGAACGGATGGATCCACGTTGACCGTGGGGATGTCTTAACTGCCTCTAAACCTGAATTGATTTCAGAAGAACTGGGTGCCAACAAGAAACCACTTTACAAAAGCGATGATCATTGGGGTAACTTCCTGGAATGTATCCGCACACGTAAAGAAACCATCGCACCTGCTGAGGTTGCACACCGTTCGATCTCTGTAGGTTTGCTTGGCGAAATTGCCATGACCACAAAACAGGTTATTCAATGGGATCCTATTAAGGAACAGATCATTAACAATGCTGAAGCCAGCAAAATGCTGATGAGAAATTTCCGTGCTCCATGGAAAATACCTACTGTATAAAATATCAACTTAAATATTAATAGCTTTTTCATCCAATAACCGGGATACTATTTTAGACCAATTATCGACTGCCAGCAAAGGGAAAATTGATTCCCCGAGCTGGCAGTTTTTTTAGCCTTAAGCTCAAACTAGTCAAACAGTTGATTGCAATTTGAATCAATTCAATTGAAAAATTATCTGACGTTATTTAATTTAGTTCACTAGAGTATAATCCGCACATCGAATGTGTAGGGTACACTTAATTTTAGTCCAATGTCATTCTCTGCTCCCTGATCATTAAACCTTATTTTTCAATTCCAACAATAAATTCAGCAAATACAAAATTCACTTTTCAGGATATTTAGTGTCATTAAGAAAACAACCTAAATTCTTGTTTCTGGAGTTTGACTCAAAAATATTGAGATTGAAATTTGCATTTTCTCAATTTTGGTTATCCATAAGTTAGCGTTTCTGAAATTTAAGGAGCG
>Ga0209100_1001969_pt1 | contig 13304 bp, 14 predicted proteins | sample lystaG_FD_185480 | JGI IMG/M metagenome (GOLD analysis project Ga0209100, IMG submission 185480) | Glacier valley bacterial and archeal communities from Borup Fiord, Nunavut, Canada, to study Microbial Dark Matter (Phase II) -... | ecosystem: Environmental > Aquatic > Freshwater > Ice > Glacier ...
CGACGTGACGGACGATGCCGTGCTCCTCGATCGCGACGGCCAATCCATGACTGTGCCACTTGCTGACGTGACCCTCGGGCGCGTCCAGGTGGAAATGAAACGACTCGACTGAGGCCACGCGGCCCAGTCGACAGAACGGACGGAAAACACACGTGGACATCGACATGATGACCCTCAGGGGCCTCGAGAAGGAGCGCGATCTCAAGCTCGACGTGCTCATCGATGCGATCGAGCAGGCGCTGCTGAGCGCGTATCACAAGACTCCTGACTCGCACGATCACGCGCGCGCGATCGTCAACCGCGTCAGCGGCAAGGTGAGCATTCAGGCGCGAGAGGAGCTTGAAGACGGCGAGCTCGGACCTGAGTTCGACCACACCCCCACCGACTTTGGTCGGATCGCCACGTCGACCGCTCGTCAGGTCATCGTGCAGCGCCTGCGCCAGGCGGGCGACGACGCGGTGCTCGGCCAGTATGTCGACAAGGAGGGCCAGCTGGTTTCGGGTGTGATCCAGCAGAGCGCGGATCCCCGCAACGTGCACGTGGACATCGGCGACGTCGAGGCGCTCCTTCCCGGTCACGAGCAGGTACCCACCGAGGTCTACGGTCACGGCGAACGCATTCGTGCCTTCGTGGTGAGCGTCGGGCGTGGCCAAAAGGGGCCCGCGATCACGCTGTCGCGCACCCACCCCGCGCTCGTGCGCAAGCTCTTCGAACTTGAGGTGCCCGAGATCGCCGACGGCACCGTCGAGATCATGAGCATCGCTCGCGAGGCGGGACACCGCTCCAAGATGGCCGTCCGCGCGACAATTCCAGGCGTGAACGCCAAGGGCGCATGCATCGGCCCGATGGGCGCCCGCGTGCGCGCCGTCATGAGCGAGTTGCGAGGCGAGAAGATCGACATCGTCGACTGGGCCGAAGACCCCGCCACGTTCGTCGGTAACGCGCTTTCGCCTTCGCGTGTGGTCTCCGTGACCGTGGTCGATGAGGAGGCGAGGGCCGCACGTGTCATCGTTCCCGACTTCCACTTGTCGCTCGCTATCGGCAAGGAGGGCCAGAACGCCCGCCTCGCCGCGAGGCTCACCGGTTGGCGCATCGACATTCGCTCCGACGAGGCCGTCGACGCGCCGGGTGCGTCGGACTGACGGGGAGCGGTAGACTAGTGAAGCCGGTCCTCTCTTCTGAGTCATCCGCGCGCCCCCACGGCACACCGCCGTTGCGGACGTGCGTCGGATGCAAGGGGAGAGAAGCCCGGTCGGTTCTCGTGCGAGTGGTGTGGTTGGTTGATCACGTGGTGGTCGACGAATCCGCATCGGCGCCCGGAAGGGGAGCATGGCTCCACCCCAACGGGATTTGTCTCGCTCAAGCGGTGAAACGGAAGGCGATTGGTCGCGCATTGCGCGTGGCCGATGCGGGTGTGTCGGCCTTGGCCGATCACCCTGCATTCCGCTAAGCCCAAGAATTGTTGCCCACCATCGACAGACAGGATGAAAGCCCATGGCCATCCAATGAGTACCCAGCAATGAGTACCCCGCAGTAACGATGGTTCGACCCTGTCTTGGTCGGACCGAGACAGGAGAATTGTGGCAAAGCCCCGCGTTCATGAGATCGCGAAGGAAATCGGAGTATCGAGCAAGGACTTGATGGCCAAGCTTTCTGAGCTTGGTGAATACGTCAAGGGACCGTCCTCGACACTGGAAGCCCCCGTCGTTCGTAAGGCCCGAGAGGCCTTCCCCGACGCAAAGGGACCCACTCCGGAACCCTCGACCCCCAAGGTTGCGAGTGCCCCCAAGCCGGGAGCACCTCGTCCGCCAGCGCCTAAGCCCGCCGCCGCAGTCGAGGAGCCCGCACCTGCGGCCGCCCCCTCAGCAGCGCCCGCCGCGGCCGAGTCAACCCCTTCCGCTTCCGCGCCACGCGCGGCGGCAAAGGCCGACACGTCCGGTCCCGCCGCTCAGGGTGCAGCAACGCCCGCAGCGCAGGCACCTTCCGCACCCGGCGCAGCCGCGCCTGCGGCCCCCGCAGCGGGTGGCACCGCAGCGCCAACACCCTCCGATATGCCCAGGCCGCGTCCGCGTCCGGGTGGCAACAACCCGTTCCAGGCGCCTCGTCCAGGCGCGCCTCGCACGGGTGGCAATAACCCCTTCCAGGCGCCTCGCCCTGGTGCACCCCGTTCGCCGCGTCCAGGCGCGCCCACGGGTGGCCCCGGTGCGCGTCCAGGAGCTCCAGGTGCCCGTCCAGGCGCCCCCGCCGCAGGCGGAGCGCGTCCGGCACCAGGTGGTCGTCCAGGCGGCTTCGCTCCGCGTCCCGCCGGTGGTGCCCCAGGAAGCCGCCCAGGCTTCGGTGGTGGCCCAGGTGGAGCTGCTCCAGGCAGCCGTCCCGCCGCGGGTAGCCGCGGTCGTGGCGGAGGCACCGCAGGTGCATTCGGCCGTCAAGGCGGAAGGCCTACGCGCGGACGGAAGTCCAAGCGGGCCAAGCGGGCCGAATACGAACAGCAGCAGGCGCCATCCATTGGCGGCGTGCAGATCCCTCGTGGCGACGGCAACACGCCGTTGCGCTTGCGTCGCGGTGCGACGCTGAGCGACTTCGCCGAGAAGATCGACGTCAATCCCGCTTCGCTCGTGACCGTCCTGTTCCACCTGGGAGAGATGGCTACGGCCACCCAGTCCCTCGACGAGGAAACGTTTGCCTCGCTTGGCGCCGAGCTCGGATACCGCATCGAGATCGTGTCGCCTGAGGACGAGGACAAGGAACTGCTCGAGGACTTCGGCCTCGATCTCGAAGCCGAACTGGCTGCCGAGACCGATGAGGAACTCGAAGCGCGTCCCCCCGTTGTCACCGTCATGGGTCACGTCGACCACGGTAAGACCCGTCTGCTTGACGCGATCCGTAAGGCCGACGTCGTGTCGGGCGAAGCGGGCGGCATCACGCAGCACATCGGTGCTTACCAGGTGCGTCGCGAGCACGACGGCGTTCAGCGCGCCATCACGTTCATCGATACGCCAGGTCACGAGGCCTTCACGGCCATGCGTGCACGTGGTGCTCGAGTCACCGACGTCGCGATCCTCGTGGTCGCGGCAGACGACGGCGTCATGCCCCAGACAATCGAGGCGCTCAACCACGCGCAGGCAGCCAATGTGCCGATCGTGGTGGCCGTCAACAAGATTGACAAGGAAGGCGCCAACCCCGGCAAGATTCGCCAGCAGCTCACCGAATACAACTTGGTGGCTGAGGAGTACGGCGGCGAGACGATCTTCGTCGACGTGTCCGCGCTCCAGAACAAGGGAATCGATGAGCTTCTTGCCGCGGTCCTCCTGACGGCAGACGCTGGTCTTGACCTGCGGGCCAACCCCAACAAGGACGCCCGTGGTGTCGCGGTCGAGGCTCACCTCGACAAGGGCCGTGGCCCCGTGGCAACCGTGCTTGTCCAGTCGGGAACGCTGCGCGTCGGCGACTCGATCGTGGCGGGTACCGCCTACGGTCGCGTGCGTGCCATGTTCAACGAGCACGACGAGCCTGTCTTGGAAGCGCTTCCCGCGCGTCCCGTCATGGTCATCGGTCTCACGTCCGTGCCCCGCGCTGGTGACAGCTTCTTGGTGGCGGACGACGACCGTACGGCCCGTCAGATCGGTGAGAAGCGTGAAGCTGCCGATAGGGCGGCCCTGCTGGCCAAGCGTCGCAAGCGCATCAGCCTCGAGGACCTCAACCAGGCCATCGAGGACGGCAAGGTCGACACGCTTAACCTCATCATCAAGGGCGATGTGTCTGGTGCCGTCGAGGCGCTCGAGGATGCATTGCTCGCGATCGAGGTGGGCGACGGCGTCGACCTGCGCGTTATCCACCGTGGAGTGGGTGCCGTCACGCAGAACGACGTCAACCTGGCCACGGTCGACAATGCGATCATCATCGGCTTCAACGTGCGTCCTGCTGAGCGCGTTCAGGAGCTCGCTGACCGCGAGGGCGTCGACATGCGCTTCTACTCGGTCATCTACCGCGCACTCGAAGAGGTCGAGGCTGCCCTGAAGGGCATGCTCAAGCCCGAGTTCGAGGAGCGTCAGACCGGTGCGGCCGAGATCATGGAGATCTTCCGCAGCTCCAAGTTCGGCAACATCGCCGGTTGCTTGGTCCGTGAAGGCACCATGAAGCGCAACTCCAAGGTCCGCATCTCTCGCGGCGGCAACGTCGTGGGCGAGGCCAGCCTCGACACGCTGCGTCGTTTCAAGGACGATGCCACCGAAGTCCGCGAAGGGTTCGAGTGCGGTATTGGCCTCGGCAAGTTCAACGACATCCAGGTGGGCGACCGCATCGAGAGCTTCGAGATGTTTGAGATCCCGAGGACCTAATGGCTGATTCACCTAGAGCACTTCGGCTCGCGGGCACGATCAAAAAGATCGTCGCCCGCGCGCTGGAGAGCGAAATCAAGGACCCACGCTTGGGGTTTGTCACCGTGACCGACGTTCGCGTCACGGGCGACCTGCAGCAAGTGGCGGTCTTCTACACGGTCTATGGCTCAGAAGAGGACCGCGCCAACACGGCTGCGGCACTCTCCTCGGCCAAGGGCCGCATCCGTTCGATGGTGGGTGGTGAGCTGGGTATCCGGCTCACCCCCTCGATCGAGTTCCACCTGGATGCGGTGCCTGAGACGGCGGCGTCGCTCGATAAGTCTCTTCACGAGGCTGCTCAGCGCGATGCCGAACTCGCCAAATTGCGCGAAGGCGCAAAGTTCGCAGGGGAGTCCGATCCCTATCGGCACCCCGCCGACGAGCCCGAAGAGGACTGATCGGTGGCTCGCGCCGCCGATGACCCCACTCCGGGCCTGTTGCTGGTCGACAAGCCGCAGGGCCTCACGTCTCACGACGTGGTGGCCCGGGCTCGTCGCCTGCTCGGCACCCGCAAGGTGGGCCACGCAGGCACGCTCGACCCCATGGCGACGGGACTGCTGGTGCTCGGCATCGGCAAGGCCACGCGCCTACTCACCTATGTGACGGGCCACGACAAGTCCTACGACGCGACCATTCGCCTGGGCCAGTCCACCGTGACGGACGACGCCGAGGGCGAGGTCACCACGACGGCAGACGCTTCGGGCGTCACCGACGAGGCTGTGGCTGCGGCGATCGCGGCGCTTACGGGCGACATCATGCAGGTGCCAAGTTCGGTGAGTGCCATCAAGATCAACGGCGAGCGGTCGTATGCGCGCGTGCGAGCGGGCGAGGACGTGGTGCTCGCGTCGCGCCCCGCGACGGTGAGCCGCTTTGATATTCGTGAGGTGCGCCGCGAGGGCTTGTTTCTCGACCTCGATGTGACCGTGGACGTGTCCTCGGGCACGTACGTGCGCGCGCTGGCTCGCGACCTGGGCGTCGCGCTTGGCGTTGGGGGACACCTCACAGCGCTGTGCCGCACACGCATCGGCGCCCTATCTTTGGTGGGCGTTCACACGCTCGACGAGCTCTTTGGCATGGCCGACGCGGGGGAGCCCATCCCGCTCACGCCGCTCGCCGAGGCCGCGCGCGAGATACTTCCCACCTTTGCGGTGACCGACGCCGAGGCGGCTTCACTGTCGTATGGGCAGTCGCTCGCAGAGCGCGGCACTGAGCTGGGCGAGCCCGCCCACGCCGATGACTTCGTGCACGATGCGGTGGCGGTTAACCCCGCTGGCGTCGCCGTCGCGATCATGCGGCGCGTCAAGGGCAAGGCCAAGCCGGTGATCGTGTTCGAGCCCGCAGGGTCCTCGGCGTCACCGGCGCCGCACTCTTCGTCCTGACCTATCTCATTACCTCGACGACAATGAACGCCGCGAAGGTGGTGATCATGGCGGCAATCAGGTTCCACTCGTGCCACAGTGCGCTACGTGCCCTGAGTGTGGAGGGGATCTCACGGCGCAGCCTTGCACGGCGCGTCCTGTCGGTAGCGGCGCTACGAAGGAGGAAGTCGGCCATGTCGGCGTGCACGGTGGCCATCACGGTGCCCTCGCGCGTCGAGATTGCCACCTGTAACTCCGTGCCGTTCCTGTCCTCTTCGCTGACCGTGACGGGAGTAATCACCACGGAGCGATCGTTCCCAAAGAAGCGCATCGCGAACAGCACGAAGAGCGCAGCAAAAGTGCCCGCAAGGACCCAGCCGTTGGTGTCGAAAAGTCTGCCGTTGGCGACGTTCAGTGGGAGCAGCAAGAACCCCCACGCAAAGACTGAGCCGCGCCAGAGCCGCCTCGCCTCCGCAATCTGAACGGGTTCCAGCACGTGCTGGATCAGTACGAACTCACGCCCGCCGATCATCAGGACACCAGGTGACCGCGTAGTCACATTCTCGATTGTGCTCATGAAAGTTCTCGCCCTTGCGCGCCATGTATGTTGCGTCGTGGCGATGACGATACTCCGTAGTTCACCGGGTAGCGATGGCGACAACGACGGACACCAGCATCCCAAGTGTGACGACCAAGCCAGCGTTCGAAAGCCATGCTTGACGCCGTGCACGTGGCGTGATGAGCGTGGAGGGAATCCGTGGGCGCTGCCGGAAGCCCGGGGTCTTGCCTTCGTCGAACGCGGCAAGGAGAAAGTCCGCCATCTCGGGGTGCACTGTCGCGAATTGGACCACGATGGTCCGCTTGGAAAACACCGACTGCGGCTCGGAGGTGATCGCGAGCGCGGGGGCGCCTCCATCCCACTTTCTTGTGGACACTACAAGCGGACGAATGAACAGATCCTGGTTGTCAAGGGAATTGGCAAGCGCTGCCGAACAGCCGACGGCCACGAGTCCGGCTGCGGAGAACCACAAACTTGAATCTGGGCGGAAGCCGTTGATCGTGGTGAGGCCGGCGAACACCGCGAGTAGCCACGTGCTTACGGTGTGGACCCACAGGGACTTGGCGTTGGCTATTCGGAGGCGCTCGGTGAACCCCTGATAGAGCACGTATTCGCGACCGTTGATCAGAATGACGCTCGGCGGACGTGTTGCCGCATCGTCGGTCAGTTCCATGGGCAAATCAACGCCTGGCGAGGAGGACTGCCACGAGAACGACCGTGAAAGCGAGCGTCGAGACCAAGTACGCGTAGGAGCCCCACGCGAAGCGCAGTGCCTTCGGGTTCCTGAGTTCCATCGGGATGCGCGGTAGCGTGCGTCGTCCGTGGACTCGGTCGGGACCGATGGCGCCTAGCAGGAAGTCCGCCATGCCGGTGTGCACCGTAGCCATGTATCTGCCGTCGCGGCGCGTGGAAAAGCCGCGCACCGAACGCAGGAAAATGGACAGCGTCGCGGTGGGTCCCTGCCTGTCCTTTTCGACGACGGAGACGGGAATGACCGCGACCGACCGGCTGTCGATGTAGTGCCCTAACACCACGGCCGCGAGGCCGAGCACGACGAACCCGAGGACGTACCACAACAGGGCGTGCCAGATCACCCAACTCGTCATCAGCGCGACCCACACAGGTATCAGGAGGTTCTTGGCCTCCTCGACCCATAGCAGCTTCACATCCACGAGCTTGGTGCGCTCGCGGAACCCTTGATAGAGCGCATACTCGCGGCCCTCGATCATCAAGATGCTCGGCGACTGAGTTGCCACGTTCTCCGTGGTGCTCATCACTGTCCCCCTCGTGCCACGCCTATGGTGCATCGTGGAGATCACGTTAGTCCGGCGGCACACGAGATGTCGTATACACGCCCGTCCGGCAGACGTCCTGGCTCACTCGTCCCCGCCCACTCGCGCACTGGTGCGGCGAGTGGGCGACTCACCGGTTCACCATCGCCACCACGATCAGCACCAGCGCGACAATCGCGACGAGCAGGCCCACGATCTCGGCCCAAGACTGAACCCTCGCACGCCGCGTGCTCAACGCGACGGGAACTCGTGGGCGTTGGCGGAAGCGTCGGGACTGCCCCTCGGCGAATGCGGCGAGGAGGAAGTCCGCCATCTCTGGGTGCACGGTCGCGAACTGGGTCACGGTCGGCTGCCCGGAGAACGATCGTGGCGATTTCGCGGTGATGGCCAGCGTGGACGAGCCCCCAGCCCTCTCCCTTTCGACCACAGCAAGGGGGGTGGTGAGGACGCCACGATTCTCCGTGAAGACAGACAGCGCGACCGCACCACCGATGGCGGCGAGGCCTACGAACGAGAGCCACAGACTGAAGTGTGAGCGCGCGGCGTTGATCGCTGACAGCAGGGCGTACAGCGCGATGAGCCAGCCCCTCGCCGTGTTGAGCCACAGTAGCCGCGCATCCGCGATCCGGAAACGCGCCGTGAGCCCCTGGTAAAGCACGTGTTCGCAGCCCTCGATCATCAGGATGCTGGGCGACTTCGTCGTCACGTCGTCGGTCCTGGTCATGTTCCCGCCCCTCGGTCGCGCGCCTTTCGTGCGCAGACAGTCTCAGTGTAAGGAGGATGGCCGCTCGCCGCGTCGAGCGGTGCGGAGAAGGGCGCAGGGCCCGCGAGGAGGCATTTAACACTCGGGTGCCCACCTATGAGGCACAATGAGCGAATGACCTCCGTGTGGCGCTCGCTCGCCGACGTGCCCGCTGACCTTGGCCCCACTGTCGTGACCGTGGGCAACTTCGATGGAGTGCACAAAGGACATCAGGCGGTTCTTGCGGAATTGGTCGCCGCCGCGCATGCGCGCGGAGCCAAGGCCGTCGCCGTCACGTTTGACCCGCACCCGAAGGCTGTGCACGCTCCCGACCACCAGCCCGAACTCATCACGGGCATCGACGACCGTGTCGAGAGGATCGCCCAAACGGGCGTCGACGGCATCCTGATCCAGGAATACACGCTCGACTTTGCGATGGCCACTCCGGAGGAGTTCGTGCGCGACTTCCTCGTCGGAGGCCTCGGTGCGGTAGCGATCGCCGTGGGCGGGGACACACGCTTTGGGCGCGGCAACGCAGGCGACATCGAGACCCTGCGCGCGCTGGGGGAGAAGCTCGGGATAGGTATCGACATCGTCGGCGATGCGGCGGCGGCTCACGATGGCGCGCGACGCTGGTCGTCCACCTGGGTGCGCGAGTTGCTCGACCAAGGCGACCTGCGCGCGGCAGCGGACATCCTTGGAGCCCCTCATCGCCTGCGTGGCACTGTGGTTGACGGCGACAAGGTGGGTCGCCAAATTGGCTTCCCCACGGCAAACCTCGACGTCTACGCGGGCTTCATTCCACGCCACGGCGTGTACGCGGGCTGGCTTGAAGTTGTGGATGCCGGCGACAATTCGGCGGCCGCGGCGCTCGTGGGGGAGCGGCTCCCCGCGGCGATCAGCCTGGGGATCAACTACACGGTGGGCACCGAGGGCTTGCGTGTCGAGGCGTACGTACTCGACCGCGCCGACCTGAATCTGTATGGCGCGCGTGTCGCGCTCGACCTGGTCGAATGGCGGCGGCCAATGTTCGACTTCGGCGGTCTCGACGGCCTCATTGCGGCGCTGCACGAGGACGTCGCGTGGACCCGCAAGACCCTCAATGTGGTGTGAGGCCATCGCAAGTTCGCATGCATTCGGGCCGTGAGTCCGGAATGGACGCACACCGGCACGGGCACGTCCATCACGCGGCGTGATCGACCAAGGCTGACGCTGCGTTGGCTCGCCGTGGCCGGCACGTGAACGCGCGCGAGGGGTCGTGCGCCGAGGGCTTGGTCCGCAGGTGCGGGGTGTTAAACCTTTGTTAACTTTGGGCATTTGGCCAAAACGGCGGCTACTGTCAAAGGATGGAACCTCCCGCACTCGCTGACCACCGTTTCGAGCCGCTGGTCGTTCTAGCAGGCGTCAACAAGCATTTTGGTGAGCTCCACGTACTCAAAGACATCAACCTCACCGTGGGTAAAGGCGAGGTCGTGGTGGTCATCGGCCCCTCGGGATCCGGAAAGTCGACCCTGTGCCGCGCGATCAACCGCCTCGAGACCATCGACAACGGTGTGATCCAGATTGACGGCACCGACCTCCCCGCTGAGGGCCGCCCGCTCGCACGGCTGCGCGCCGACGTGGGCATGGTCTTTCAGTCTTTCAATCTGTTTGCCCACATGACCGTGCTTGAAAACGTCATGCTCGGCCCGGTGAAGGTCCGCAAGATGCACAAGGCCGAGGCGAAGGCGCTCGCGATGGAGCTGCTCACCCGCGTGGGCGTCGAAAACCAGGCGGACAAGCACCCCGCCCAACTGTCAGGTGGCCAGCAGCAGCGGGTCGCGATCGCACGAGCCCTTGCCATGAACCCCAAGGTGATGTTGTTCGACGAGCCCACGTCGGCGCTCGACCCCGAGATGATCAACGAGGTCCTCGACGTGATGACCGATCTCGCGTCTGAGGGAATGACGATGATCGTGGTCACCCACGAGATGGGCTTCGCGCGCAAGGCCGCGAACCGCGTCGTCTTCATGGACGCAGGCATCATCGTCGAAGAGGCCACCCCGGAGGAGTTCTTCACGAACCCCAAGTCCGATCGGGCAAAGGACTTCCTGTCCAAAATTTTGACGCACTAAAGACACACCGAGGCCGAGAGATCCTTGGCCGGAGGAGAGGAAACCCCATGAAAAACCTGAGATGGGCGGCGCTAGGCGCCGTCGCAGCAATGACCCTGGCCGCATGCGCCAGCGGTGACGACGCGGGTACCACTGACCCAACGCCGGCCGCTCCCGATACCGCCATGGCGGAATTCGCCGCGGGCTCCACGATGGCGAAGCTCGCCGATGCAGGCTCGATCACGATCGGCACCAAGTTCGACCAGCCGCTCTTTGGCCTCATGTCGCCCAGCGGCACGCCCGAAGGCTTCGACGTCGAGATGGGCAAGCTGATCGCCTCCAAGCTTGGGATTGACCCGGGCGACATCACGTGGAAGGAGACGGTGTCGGCCAACCGCGAGCCCTTCATCGAGTCCGGTGAGGTCGACATGGTGATTGCCACCTACACGATCAACGACAAGCGCAAGGAAGTCGTCTCCTTCGCGGGGCCGTACTACAACGCGGGCCAGGCCCTGATGACGCTGTCCACCACGGACGACATCACGACGCCGGACGACCTCGCTGGCAAGAACGTCTGCTCGGTCGAGGGTTCCACTCCTGCGGCTAACATCGCGGAGAACTACCCCGAGGCGAACCTGGTGCTCTACGGCGGATACAACGACTGCCTCGAGCCGCTGCGCAACGGTGAGGTCGACGTGGTCACCACCGACAACGTGATCCTTGCGGGCTACGTCGCCGAGTCCAATGGCGAGTTCATGGTGGTGGGCGAGCCCTTCACCGAGGAGCCCTACGGCATCGGCGTCAAGCTCGATGACACCGAGTTCCGCTCGTGGATCAACGACGAGCTCGAGGCATCCTTCGCCGACGGCACGTGGCTTGCAGCGTGGAAGGATACGGCCGGCGCGGTCCTGCCCGACCCCGCAGTCCCCACGGTTGACCGCTACTAGGTCACTGCTCATCCGCTGATGGCGGGGCGCCCGTGTTCAGTCGCGGGCGCCCCGCCCTCACACCTCACTACCGAAACGGAGCAATCCCTCGATGGGTGCCCTTGTCGAGAACGCCGACCTGCTGTGGCAGGGCTTTACGGCGACCCTGCTGATAGCGGTGGTTGCTGGCGTTCTCTCGTTCGCGTGGGGCGTGGTGCTCGCGGCCTTCAGGGTCTCGCCGATCGGCCCGCTCCGTACGTTTGGAGCCACGTATATCAACGTGGTGCGCAACAGCCCGCTCACCTTGATCTTTCTGTTTCTGGGCGGCAGCACCTCGGCGCTGGTCGGCATCGTCGTCCCCGTGTCGAGAGATACCTACCTTGGCGTCACTGTCAATAACGGCATCATTTTCGCGATCGTCGCCCTCACGCTCTATACGGCCACATTTGTGTGTGAGGTGGTGCGGTCAGGCATCAATTCCGTAGGGGTGGGTCAGGCCGAGGCTGCCCGCTCGCTCGGCCTCACCTTTCCGCAGGTTTTGACACAGGTCGTGCTGCCTCAGGCCTTTCGATCAGTGATGCCGCCTCTCATCAACGTGTTCGTGGCGCACATCAAGAACACGTCGGTCGCGGCGGGCTTTGCCACCTTCGAGTTGGTCGCCGTCGCGCAGCGTTTGTCCAACGTGAATCCCGCCGACGTGTTCGTGATCTTCATGGGCATCGGCGTCGCCTACCTGGCCATTACGATTCCGCTTTCGGTCACTGCCGAGCAGCTCGAGAAGAAGATGGCGGTGGTCCGATGACCGCGCCGGAGCAGGTCCTCTTCGACGTTCCCGGTCCCAAGGCGATCGTGCGCGACAAGGTCTACACGGTGGTCTTCACCGCGGTGATCGTCGGTCTGTTGGGCTGGCTCGCCTACACGGCGCATGCGCGCGGCATCTTCGATGACCGCTGGCAGGTGCTGTGGGATCCTCAGAAGGGCGGCCAGACGGCCGCCGATGTGTGGCACTCGCTGCTGGTGAGGGGACTGCTCGAGGGCACCCTCAAGGCCGTCGCCATCTCCGTACCCATCGTTGCAGTGACCGCGACCATCCTGGTGATCGCACGCTCCTCGACCAACAGGGTGATGCAGATTGTCGCCTACGTGTTCACCCACATCTTCCGTGGTATTCCCGTGCTGCTCGTCATGTACTTCGGCGTCGTTGCTTTGGGCCTGTCCTCGCTGGTTTCAGTGGTTCTCGGACTCGCTGTGTACAACACCGCGGTGGTGGCGGAGATCTTGCGTGCGGGCATCGCGGCGCTTCCCAAGGGGCAGCGAGAGGCGGGGCTCAGCCTGGGGCTCAGACCGCTTTCGGTGTTGCTGCGCATCGAACTACCGCAGGCCGTGCGCATCATGCTTCCCGCGCTCGTGAGCCAGATCGTCGTGCTCCTCAAGGACACGTCGCTCGGATTTATCATCGCGTACTACGAGCTACTCACGGTCACCAAGAACAACTACAACTACTTTGGTGAGCCGACCACCGTGGTTTTCGTCCTGGTGGCCGCAGCCATCTACATCGTGGTGAACATGGCGGTGAGCCGATTCGCGCATTGGCTCGAGGGCCGCATGAGCCGGACGCGCACGTCGGTGGGCGTGGGCGAGGTTCCAGTCGCGCCACCAGGGGGAGTGGTAGCCACAGGCATCGGCTTCGGCGGCACCGGCGCGTAGCCTCCAAATCGGCACCGGGTAGTCCTGGTGTCCCCGGCTGGGGTGCGTCGCGGAATCAGCCGCGCTCCGCTATGCTTGACCCTCGCCGTGAAACGGCCGCGGATCCCAGTGCCCCGGAGAACAAGCCCGGGTGCGCCGCGCAACGATCTATAAGGAGAACCTGTGCCTCTCGAGCCAGACGTCAAGAAGTCCATCATGGCCGATTTCGCCACCCACGAGGGTGACACCGGTTCGCCCGAGGTTCAGGTCGC
>Ga0209100_1001972_pt1 | contig 13301 bp, 11 predicted proteins | sample lystaG_FD_185480 | JGI IMG/M metagenome (GOLD analysis project Ga0209100, IMG submission 185480) | Glacier valley bacterial and archeal communities from Borup Fiord, Nunavut, Canada, to study Microbial Dark Matter (Phase II) -... | ecosystem: Environmental > Aquatic > Freshwater > Ice > Glacier ...
TCTAGGTGAAGGTTATGCAATCTTTGGCATTTCAATGTCTGCTGTAGGGATGCTATCCATAGTCGGCACCATTATTTCCAATGATGCCTATGGGCCTATTGTAGACAATGCTCGTGGACTTGTTGAGATGGGGAATCTTGGAGAAGAAGCTTTAGACAGAACAGACGTCCTCGATTCAGCTGGGAATACAGTCAAGGCCATCACAAAAGGTTTCTCTATAGGGGCAGCCGGGCTCACCGTCATCTCACTGCTCGGTGCATTTATCACGGAAGTTAACAACGCTGCAATTGCAAGCGGAAAAGTCTCGGAAGGAACAATTTATCTAAAAGGATTCGATATCATGGATCCCTTAGTGTTCTTTGGTCTGCTTATTGGTGCTGCGATTCCCGCAGTTTTTTCTGCAATGCTGATCATGGGCGTCAATCGCAATGCCGATAGAATGGTTACGGAAATTCATCGTCAGTTCGATGAAATTCCAGGACTAAAGGAAGGAACTCCAGGCGTATCTCCTGAATATGATAAATGCATCAGTATTGCTACAATTGGAGCATTAAAAGAGCTGATTCCTGCTGGACTTGTTGCAATCATTGCGACACTTCTTGTAGGCTTTATCGGTGGTGTAAGAGCAACGGGTGGTTTTCTTGCAGGGAATATTGTCTCCGGGCTTCTTCTTGCAGAGTTCATGTCAAATTCCGGTGGATTGTGGGATAATGCAAAGAAATACATTGAGTCAGGCAACCATGGGGGCAAAGGCTCCGATGCGCATAAATCAGCTGTAATCGGAGATACTGTAGGCGATCCGTTTAAAGATACCGCCGGACCTTCAATCAACACGCAGATTACCGTGGTGTCGCTGATTGCTTCAATCTGTTCTGGTCTGTTTCTAACCTACAGCTTGTTCGGATAGAATGAGGACAAGCTTAAGATTCTTCCATATTAATTAAGCGAGATCAATCAAAGAATTCAAAAAAACTTCCTCTTCCCAAAAACAAAGGGAGAGGAAGTTTTTATTGAGTAACATCAGCGTAATTTAACGTCATATGAAAAACTGAACTGACGATATACAGCTAAAAGCAATTCTAAAAAAAGATTAATCTCTGTTTGAAGTTACAACCTCACATACAGTAAGTGTAGAACCGCTAACGGTGAACCTGATATCGAATCCTGCAAATTCAAGACCATAGATACGCTCGGGATCATTCTGGTAAGAGGGTCTTGGGTCATGCGACAAAACGCCTGTGATCGCTTCGCGCCGATTCTCTGGAATGACTTCTAGAAGCTCTTTTGGAAATTTAACTTCTAAGAGATAATCCTTTAGTGGATCAACAAATCCTCCCACTGCTTCAGGATGACTGTCCGTGTAAGCAATGTAAGGTTTAATGTCGTAGATCGGTGTATTATTCATCAGATCAGCTCCTGAAACGTGCAAAACCGGTCCTTCATCCGTGTTAAACTCTATTCCATCAAGTTTAATGGAGGAAAGGCCAATAGCGTTCGGTCGAAATGGTGATCGAGTCGCAAAAACACCTACTCTTTTATTCCCACCAAGGCGTGGTGGCCTTACCGTTGGAGACCAGGTGTTTCGTATAGATTCAGAAAATCCCCAAATAAGCCAGATATGGGAGAATCCCTCTAGTCCCCGAATAGCATCAGGATTCCGGTACTCAGGCTCAAGGACAATTACGCCTTTAAGTGAGCCGATAAGACCACTCTGCCTTGGAATTCCAAATTTAGCAGGAAAATCAGTATGGATCCTTGCAATAATCTTCAAAGAAAGTCCCTCTATTTGGCTTGAATCCGAATCAGAATGTTCTTTATGATCATTCTTTGTTTCATTATGGTTTACCATTATATCCACTCCTAGCATATGCTTATGAATTATCTCGCTATGATTTACTTGATGATACTTTATATTTTTGGTTATTGTCAACAATGGCTAGAAGGGTATGCCGAATAATTCTGAAATATAGTTGTAGCAAGAACCTCAGTGATGAAGTGCTCAAAACTCATTATGCGATATTTTCCACATTATCCCCTTAATTTCAGATCTATGGACTGGACTAAAAAATGCGCATGAAAATCATGCGCACTCAAGTAAACTGAGAAAACAACCCTATATCATTCTGCTTATCTCACGATTATCGGTCTTTAACAGTTATTTAATCTCGATCTTCACTATTTCTTCAGGTCATAGGTTTTGATGATCTGGTCAGGTGTTTTATCGACTTCGCTTGCTTTCTTAAAAGTCCATCCCGAACCTTCTAATTTGTTAATGTCGAGTCCAGCGGTGATGAGAGGTTCAGCATCAAGGACAAATATCATGTCTGCATCATTCAGTCCTAGCTTCTCTGTCCATATCGCTTCATTATTACCACCCAGATTAAGTACATAATGCTGCTTGTCTTCATGATATTTCAAATTATCAGGATCTGCTTCAAGAAGAGCCTTCATAGAATCATTGGAATTTTTTGAAGCTAACTTTGTATCGCTGATATCATATGGCAAGATCAGGACCGCCGGTTGCTCCATCCCCATCGTATTTTTGCCTGCTTCTTCAAAAATCCAAACATCTTTGTCGAGTTTTTCTACATCCAGTCCCGCATTAATGAGCGGTTCTGCCTTGACGACCATCGCAAAATCCGCTTTATTTGCAGACATATCTTTGCTCCACTCGAGCTTATCTCCTGGTTCCATTGCAAATCCCCAATGCTGCAAGGCATCATGGAAGCCTTTCTTGTCAGGGTAAGTTTTGACGATTTCATTGAATGCGCTTATTCCCTTATCTGCTACAGTTTCTTCGACATCTTTATTACCACAGGCAGAAAGAGAAAGAACAAGGACTGATGAAAGGGCAATGGTTAGTATACGCTTAATTTTATTCATTATTTTCTCCTTTATTATGGAATTATTATTTTAGTAGAATAACAAATCATTGTGGAGAACTGATGGAGATACCTACATTGATTAGCACTTCACCAGTTCTCTGCAATGATGCCATTTGAATATGGTGATATTGAGCTCTCATAAGTTTTAATCTAATTATTCTACGATGATTTTACTCCGAATCATGCCCATCCAGCAGGTATAGGTAATTGTCCCCGTGCTTTTTGGTGTAAACTCGATCACATTATTACCTACCTCCAATTTCTTTTGGTAGCCATATTCAGGAATGACGATTTCATTGTTGCAGCCGTTCAAAGAACCATTTTTTGCTACAATCGTCCATTTTAAGGGAACACCTGCATAAACCGTAATAGGCTCGTAACTTCCAGAATCAAGAATTGTCGTTACGGTTTGATAATTATTGACCATCATCGCCTGGCTGGAAGGTTTTGTTTCTTCTAGCTTGATTCCAATGGGTGAAAGTATTTTATCTTCGATATTGACTCCTGCCAAAGAAAAACCGCGATTGCTCATTACAAGTCCTAAAATAATAACGAGCATTGCACTCACTTTCATCATCTGACTCTTGAACTTTGAGTTGAGTAATGAACTAAAAGCGCCAAAGGCAAACATCAGCGGTACAGTGCCCAAACTAAACAAAAACATTGATAATGCGCCAGCGAGAAAACTCCCCGTACCAAGCGCATATAACTGCATGGCTTGCAACGGTCCACAGGGCATGAATCCGTTCAATAAACCGACAATGAACGGACCATTTTCATTTCTTTTGCTGTTAATCTTACCGATTAATTTTCGAGGAAGTCTTGGGATCATTTTCCTTAAAGATGGGATGATAGAAAGCATATTTACTCCCATAATGATCATGAATATTCCTGCCATTATGGAGATCAATGCTTTTCCTTGGAGCGTAACACTGAAAACCGACCCCAAGGATCCAACAATTCCGCCAAGAATCGTGTAAGAAGTGACCCTGCCGAGGTTATAAAGAAAACTTGGTTTAAGCTTATGATAAATTGTATTGCTTTCATTTTCTATACAACCGGCACATTGAGATAAATTAATCCCTCCGCACATGGCAATACAATGAATTGAAGTAAAAAGTCCCGCTACAAAAAGCATGCCATATCCCATACTTTGGGTCACCTGAGGAAAAATATTGAATCCAATGGTATTTTTAACGATGACATATAGCCCTACGAGGATCAGTCCGATTAAAATGGTTGTTGTAGTGGAATTCTCCTCTTTTCTATCTTCATCTGAAAGAACTACGGAATATCCAGATTTTTTTATGGTTCTGTAAATTTTCTCCAAATCAATTTTTTCAGGGGAATAACTAATTAAAGCAGAATTGCTTGCATAGCTAACATTGATTTTTGATATACCATCAAGTTTCCCTAATGCTTTTTCTATGTTTTGTTCACAGCCAATGCAAGACATACCCTCTAGGATAATTTTTTTCTCTACGAGTTTACGCTCATAAGAAGCACTATGATCACCATCTAATATGATGATTTTGTTTTTGGTTTCTTTCTTTGGTTTAATAACCATTTTAGTTTTTCCAATTGGCAAATATGCTTTCTGCCTCTTTAAAGTTTTCATTTTTGATTATTATAGAGGAGTCAGTGGTTTCTTTATAATTTTCAAAAATTGGAACTGGATTGCATCCGCCTTTTACAACTTCGACCTGATCCATTTTGAAGGTGTTCCCGCAGTTCTGACATTTAAGCACATTACCTTCCTGCTTGTAATAACCTTTACCCGAAGCATAACAAACCTGACAGGTATTAAAAGCTGTCCTTATCGTTCCATCTGAAGCTTTAACAGCCAAAAACTCTATTTTTGTATCGAGTTTATCATAGGAATAAAAAGTTGCCGTTTCACTGATCTCTGATATAGGGATGATGGCATCACCATTTTCATTTGTCGTTGCAGTTATTGTTTTACCTGGTTTTGTTACTTGAACTTTGCTATTACTATTTGATTTTAGTCCTGATAAAATTGCTATACCAATGACGAATAGTGCTACAATGCCCAAAAGAATATGATTAGTCTTCTTTTTTAATGCTGGTTTCCGAGTTTTTTGATTCTCCTTCATCTGCTCATTCCCTTTCCTTTCTTCATATTATGAGTGTTCAATTTTCACTCCACAATTTGTTTTACCTTATAATTGTGGAGAACTCATGGAGGTTATGAAAAACTGCTGAACCTCATCCACAAATACCATTGAAACCATAACTTAAGTTCCATATTTGACTTAACAGCAGTCCTTTTTATTTTCTAATCGCATCAGTGATGATCAAGTAATCATACACTCAGAGAAATCTCACAAATTAATTCTTACAAAAAAAGGATTCGAGTTTAACTCAAATCCTTTTTTTCATCGCTATGATTTTAAAAAATGGAGGTTATTGATTTAGCATTTTATTTTCCTTGTTCTTCTTTATGCTTCTTATGCAGTTTGATTGCCTGTACTAAGACCTTCGGTCCGTTGCACATGCCATAATCTACAGAATTGATGACTTCTATGGGGATATTAAGTTTGGCTCCCTTTTCTTGCATATCTTCAAGCTGGAACCGAATCTGAGGTCCAATCAGCGCCACGTCAGCTTTTGCCAAGTTTCGGTCTACAGCATCTGTAGAGACTGCCCAAATTTTCGCTTCAAAGTCTTTCTCTTTCGCGTATTTCTCCATTTTAGTAACAAGCAGGCTGGTTGACATTCCTGCTGAACAGATCAATAAAATATTCAACATTTTACATTACTCCTTTATTTATATTCGAACTCAAAGCTCTCTGCCTCGAATTCCCTTGATTCACTGACTTCCTTATACCATCTTCCTGATTTCTTTAGTCTCCTGTTGCGATTATCCTCCAGATTGATCTCCACAAGTCCACACCTGTTTTTGAAGGCATTCTGTGGAGAAACGTTGTCGGTGAAGGCCCACAGCATATACCCGATACAGTTGGAGCCTTCCTCTACAGCTTTTAGAAGCCATCTCAGATGTTCCCGGATGAACTCGATTCGATAATCGTCCTGGATTTCTCCGGATGCATCCTTATTTGAAGATCCAAACCCTTTCAAAAGAATATCGCATCGTCTTCATCATCAGTCCCTTCAGTCTTCCTGGAGACCTCGTCCAGTTTGGTCTGGACTCTCTCCTCTCCGAGGACGGGACGGAAGTTTTACAGAACCATATTGATCAGGAGGTGACCTATGTCAAGATGGGTTACACCTTGGAAAGCTAGCTTCAAATGATTGACGGCTTCAAAGTCCTTAGCGATATCAAGCAGTTCAATCGGGATATTGAGGAAGAGCTTTCCATTCGGATGCCTACGGATATCCTCATTGGGGTGACCTTCCATACTGCCTGCATGATTGACCGTGTCCTTGCGAACAAGGAAACCCGTTCCTTCAGAAACAAAAAACTCTTCATTACATCTAACCGCCCCTATTACCGGGCGGTCCGAAAAGCCTCCCAAATACTAATGGAGAAATATGATATCGACATCTCCGATGATGATGTCTGCAGGATCATGACCTTCTTTATGGACAACAAGAATAGCTAAAGCTCGGAAATCACTTTGAACAATTTAATGGCCTCTTCGGAAAATCCGAAGAGGCCATTTTTGTTTCGATCTATATTGCGTACGCCAATGAAATATTCCCTTATGACGCATCCTATTGAAACTCAAGAACGTGATGTTTTATCTAAATCCTCATTCTTATCAAATTGAATTTCAACAGTAGTTCCCTCGTCCTGTTCACTTGATATTTTAATTGTTCCATTATGGGCTTCGACAAGAGCTTTCGTTATGGTAAGTCCTATTCCTTTTCCACCTGTTTCTCGGCTTCTTGACTTGTCACCTCGATAAAATCGTTCAAAAACGTAAGGTAGATCCTGCTTACTTATTCCGATTCCATTATCCATTACTTTGATATGGATACGATCCTTATCTTCATCCATCACAACGTAAACACGGCCGCCTTTGTTTGTATACTTCAAAGCATTTGAAATGATATTGATAAAGATTTGGTTCAGTCGATCTGCGTCTCCTTTGAAGAGTATATTGACCTTGATTGATTTCTCCAATGTAATTTCTTCACTATGAAATAGAGGTTCGAATGACTCGATAATATTCGAAAACAACACCGAAAGATTAATTTCCTTTTTCTCGAATCTGGCTCCCTCATTCTCGAGACTTGATAAATCGCCCAAATCCTTTATTAATTTTGTCAGTCGGGTAATCTCATTTTGTATGATGCCGAGCCTTTCTGGCGTTGGTTCCCATACACCATCAAGAAAAGCTTCAATATGACTGCTTAATGTCGCTAACGGGGTCCTTAGTTCATGAGAAATGTCAGCTGTCATTCTTTTTCGTATATTTTCCTGCTGTTCAAGTTTTACTGCCATATTGTTGATGGCGAGAGATAAGTCACTTAATTCAATAGTGTTGGTACCGACATCAGAAACCTTGCCATAACTGCCTTCTTCAATAAATTTCGTGTTCTCCTGAATCGCATATATTGGCTTTAAAAAAGTCTTGGATATTCGATTTTTAAGAAATGTACCGACAAATGTGGAAAATAGTGCTGCAATCAGATAGATTCCATTGATCGTATAGAAAAACCGTTTATCTTCCGTAGTAGAAAATATGCTTTTAGGTCTTCCAACAAGTATGCTTCCAATGACTTTTCCAGCTTCCTTATATTCATAGGAGTTGTACGCGAATTTCGTATTGTCCATGTAATCCGCCTTATCAGTCAATCCTTGTCCTGCACCCTCAGGATTTCTCGTACTAAATTGAACTTTTCCGGATAAATCCATGAGAATGACCTCGGATGACAAGTTAAAAGCATAATGTTCTATGCTCATCTTATCTACATCATCCAGTCCTTGATTTTCATGATTGAGCTCAGCAATATAGTCGATCATGGCGAGATCCTTGATATCTCTTGCATTCTGAAGATAATTGCTGAAAAAGATATTCATACTTAGATTAGAGATGATGGTGATAAAGAGTACTGAAATGATGGAGATCAAGGTAAAATATCGTCCAAGCTGATTTTTAATTCTGATCATTTTTCGTCACCATGGAATTTATATCCAACCCCATAAATTGTGATGATGTAATGTGGATCTCTGATATCATCTTCAATTTTCTGCCTGATATTCTTAATGTGTGTATCAACAGTTCTGTCATATCCTTCAAAATCATAGCCTAGTGCTGCGATGACTAATTGATTCCTAGAAAACACCTGCTCCGGATATTGAACAAGAACATGAAGTATTTTATATTCGTTAGGGGTGAGATTAACGGGTACATCTCTTTTTGTCACTAAATGTCTGCGATCATCCAAAACTAAATCGCTATTTCCAAATGCAAACACCTCACTTATTGGTCCCTTAGCTTTTGTCCGCCTTAGAATTGCTTTAACTCTTCCGACAAGTTCCCTTGGGCTAAACGGTTTGGTAAGGTAGTCATCAGCACCTAGGAAAAGACCTGTTACCTTGTCATCTTCGCTGGTTTTGGCTGTAAGCATCAGGATTGGCGTATCGGATTCTTTTCTAATGATTGTACAAATTTCTTCTCCTGAAATATCTGGAAGATTAAGATCCAAAATTATAAAATCTGGTTTAATTGTCCTGAACATTTGTAGAGCAATAACTCCTCTATCCGCAACATAAACTTCAAATCCATTTTTCTTTAGGTAATCTTCTACAACTTGCAGAAGATTTATTTCATCATCTATTACTAGTATTTTATTAGCCATATCTTATCCTTTCTGATCCAAATGTTTGGAATTTAAATCTTATCCGTTTGAAACGTAAATTTGCTTATATTTTCCATGTTATCATATTTTAATGTACATCATATTTAAATCATTTTCTCAAATGCTTCTATCATCATTTCTTCTTCCATATTTTCCAGATGTAGCCGATTGATGCCATATTTCAGGACAATTGTACTGTGCAGATGAATGCTAATATACAAAGTGCAATTATAACATCAAGAAAATAAAATATAAAACAATGGAATTCTCCTTAGTTTCTCCACAATTTAATTTTAACATGAAGAAAGCACGATGCAGGTTTAATTCACTAATTCGAAAAAATCATATAAATCTTATGCACCATAGAAATTTATAAAAATTCGGCTGTGCATGTACTTTTGCCTGCATTGTAAAATCACTAAACTAACAGGAAGGGGAAATGTATTGTGGAATTCATCAAAAACAATTGGTGGTATTTTCTTGTGGTAGGTATCTTTGGATATATGATGTTACGAAAAGGTGGTACAGGATGTTGTAGTGGCCATAACCAAAGTAAAAATAATGATTCAACCTCGGATCATCAAGTCCATGAGGATAAGGTCGATTCAAATATCGATAAAATAGCTAAGGATCCTGTTTGTGGCATGGAAGTGGATACTACTTCTGCCCTAAATGTAAGCAAATATGGCAGAACTTATTACTTTTGCAGCAAAAGCTGTAAAAGAGAATTTATGGAAAGTTGACCCATCAAACAGTAAGCAATCCTGACAAAGAACATGATTATAAATATCTATCCTTTATCAGGATATTATCAATAATGAAATGAATTTTATCTTGCTACTGAAATTAACAACTACTATAAAACCATAATGGAGGAAAATATGAAATTATTCAACAATCACACTCAGGAAAATGAAAATGATCACTGCGATGGAACGAAAAACGGAAAACATAGTCACATGAAACATATGATTCACATGATTTTGTGTTGTGCTTTGCCAATCATAGTTCTCTTGTCGATTCCATTCATATCGAAATATTCACCTGGTTCATCCAAATTCCTCATTCTCATCGCCCCGTTTATATGTCCAATCATGATGATTTCAATGATCCCTATGATGTTTGGTGGCAAAAAGAAATCCATCAATAGTAATAGCCAGAACGAAATTAACTAATTTTCCCTACATCCTCTCACAAAGGCACCTCTAAAGATGGTGTCTTTTTAACTTATCATGAATTGTTTTAGTTTGTAGATATATCAACATCACTATTGGAATTGCCTAACGTTACAATTATTCTATTTGGGAGACAAACGATATTCTCGGAGGAACTCTCGATCCACCCTCGCTCTGAGCATATGCCTTCTGGGCATGTTGCCTTATCCATCTCCAGCATTCTGATTTTCTTATTGAATACTTCCACGTACCCTTTCTTTCCAGCAAACTCAAATTCAAATATCCCATTCTCAACAAGCCTCAGTGATTTAACTGTACTGCCCGAAACAGAAATGGTCGCTTTACTTTCGACAATATTGCTATTCTTGGAGAATCTCAAAGCCAGAGGAAAGAAACTAAAATAACACTTCCGATAAGAATAACTATATCCCATTTTTTAAATTTTACCCTCATATTGAATCCACTTCTCTCCTACTCAAGTTTCAATATTGTAGAATCTATTTCGCCCTCATTCCTTGTAAAAGAGGTTAAATAGATTGAATATATTATACTCTCATTTGAAATTCTTCACATATAAACACTCCCCTTAACATAAACAGCTTATTATTTCACTGTTACTTTAAGAGGAGTACATCAGTTTCATGAATAATTTTGTAGTAAAATTGAGCGATAAATCTTATAGAATTCTGGTAGGCAGAACTACAAATTTTCAATAAATAATAGAATCAGCCTTTATTTTTTATTTGAAGTTTGCTTATTCATATTGCAACAATCAAGTTTTTCTGACCCAAAGTTCTTCTGATTCGATTTTGCAAGTCTGTCTATAAAATTTTTCCGCCATTTGAACATTATCAATCACCTCGATTTTTTATATGGTTACACAACTGAAAATATACCTTCAATTTCTAGTAGAAATATTGACACGTTCGTAACCACAATATTATTTTAGTTCTACATTGTGAAGAACTCGAGGAGAATCCAAATTAGTTAGCAAAATCATCCCTTTTTAATAACTTGAGTTACATCTGAATAATTTTTTTAAGTTATTCTTTCTATAATATAACCATTCAAAGTGACATTTGATCACTTTGAATGGTTCATTAATAGCCTTGTTCAATTTAATCAGTCTTTTTGTCAGTCTTTTCTAAATTATCTTCAACCCCAGTGAATTTTCACTCGTAATCCAGCTTTGCTACAAAATCAGTCACTCATTTTCAGATGATATTGGTCGCTAAATTGATTGCCTAATTTGGGCTTTCACTATAATTCGATGAGCCAAAATAAGCGAATCAGATTCTGCTATTCAATTTTAAGGAGCCTTGCATTGATTGATACTATGATTGTACTTAATGACATCAAAACTGCACCAACAGCCGGATCTATGACTACACCCTGTCTGTATAGAACGCCAGCTGCCAATGGCAATGCAATGGCATTATAGCCAGTAGCCCAAATTAGATTTTGAATCATTTTTTTATATGTTGCTTTCGATAATTTAATGATATTGACCACATCCAGCGGATTGCTTTTAACCAGAATAATGTCCGCTGTTTCTATAGCCACATCTGTACCCGCACCGATGGCTATGCCTAAATCAGCCTTTGCCAGGGAAGGTGCATCATTGACACCATCACCAGTCATTGCAATAATCTTTCCATCTTTGCGAAGTTCATCAATGACAGAGGCTTTTTCCTTTGGCAATACTTCAGCGATAACTCTATCAATTTTAAGGATTTTACCAACGTATTCAGCAACTCGTTTATTGTCACCTGTAAGCATAATGGATTCAACATTCATGGATTTAAGTACTCGAACGGCTTCCTTTGCTGTATCTCTTATAATATCTGCAAGTGCGATATATCCTAGAAGCATGTCGCCTTCCAAGACAAAAATTACCGTTTTACCTTCCAGTGCAAGTTTTTCATAATGATTTTCATCAAAGGCAATTTTTTCTGCTTTCATATAACCTGGACTAACAATCATGATGTCTCGACCACCTACATTCGCAGTTAATCCTCTTCCCGTAATATTTTGATAATCTTTAACCTCCAACAATGCAAGGTTTAGTCTTTTACCTTCTTTTATGATACCTTTTGCTATTGGATGCTCTGAGTTAGATTCTGCTGCGTATGCAATTGAGATTAATTCATCTCGCGAAATTCCAATTTCTTTAACATCAGTGATTCCAAATTCACCTTCAGTCAATGTTCCAGTTTTGTCAAATACAACCGCATTTAATTTTCTAGCATTTTCAAATGCAGCTCTATCTCTAATTAATAAACCTCTCTTAGCGCCAATATCAGTTGAAACCGCAGTGACAAGGGGTATTGCCAGTCCCAACGCATGTGGACAGGAGATGATAATCACTGTGACAGCTCTCTCTATCGCGAAGTTCAAGTCTTTGGAAATTAACATCCATACGGTAAATGTGATAATTCCTGAAGCTACTGCAATATAAAATAACCATTTTGCAGCTTTATCTGCTAATCTCTGTGTATTGGACTTTGAGGCTTGGGCTTCCCGTACAAGCTTAATGACCTGCGATAAAAATGTTTCATCCCCTACCTTATTCACTTTGAATTTTAAAACTCCTTCTCCGTTAATAGAGCCACCGATGATTTCATCACCATTTACTTTCTCTACAGGAATTGATTCTCCTGTTAGCATGGACTCATTCACGTCAGACCTTCCGTCATAAACTAATCCATCAATGGGGATTTTCTCTCCAGGTTTTACTAATATCAGGTCTCCAGCTTTGATTTGTGCCACTGGAACCTCTATTACCTCGTCATTGCTTTTAATCAGATGAGCAATTTCAGGCATCAGGTTTACTAATTCTTCAAGGGCTTTTGATGCACCCATGACAGATTTCATTTCTATCCAGTGACCCAAAAGCATCACGACAATTAAAGTTGCCAACTCCCAAAAGAAGTCATTGCCTTTTAACACAAATATCGTTAACGCACTATAGATATACGCTACTATGATGGCCAAAGCAATAAGTGTCATCATCGCTGGTGATTTCTTCTTTAACTCTTCTCTGGCGCCGAGAAGAAATGGTTTTCCACCATAGAAAAAAAGTATCGTTGAAAGAACAAATAGCAAATAGGAATCCCCTGTGAATCTCCAATCAACACCTAAGAACATTTGAATCATTGGGGATAGAATTAAAATCGGGACTGTGAGAATTAAGGAAATGTAAAATCTTTTCTTAAAATCCTCAACCATCATTGCGTGATGATCGTGATGATCGCCCCCATCATGATTCATGTGTTCATGATTCATATGATCTTCATCACCGTGATCCATATGTTTGTGGTCCATTGAACTTTCATCATCATGATGATGCTCATGACTCATATCATGTTTAGAATTCGTCTGTTTATTATTCTTATCCATTATACCCTCCTGATAATATTTATATATTAGATGTAACTACAAAAAAGAGGAT
>Ga0209100_1001975_pt1 | contig 13291 bp, 10 predicted proteins | sample lystaG_FD_185480 | JGI IMG/M metagenome (GOLD analysis project Ga0209100, IMG submission 185480) | Glacier valley bacterial and archeal communities from Borup Fiord, Nunavut, Canada, to study Microbial Dark Matter (Phase II) -... | ecosystem: Environmental > Aquatic > Freshwater > Ice > Glacier ...
ATTCTTATTCACTGTTGGCGTGGCGGTATGCGAAGTGCAGCTGTAGCGTGGTTGTTAGATTTGTATGGCTTTAAAGTTTATACGCTTATTGGTGGTTACAAAACTTACAGAAATTGGGCGTTGGAACAGTTTGTAAAAGAATATAATTTTAGAATAATTGGCGGCTACACAGGTAGCGGAAAAACATTGCTATTGCATGCATTGGCAAAAGAAAATAACAGCATTGTAGATTTAGAAGGTTTGGCAAATCACAAAGGTTCTGCATTGGGTGCCTTAGGAAATCCGCCTCAACCCACACAAGAAATGTTTGAAAATTTATTGGCAGAAAAGCTTTCAACCATCAACCATCAACCATCGACAACTATTTACCTCGAAGATGAAAGCCAGCGCATTGGCAATCTACAAATACCAATACAACTATGGTATTGTATGCGCAAAGCCCCAGTTTACTTTGTTGATATTCCTTTTGAAGAAAGGCTAAATTATCTTACAGATGAATATGGTATTCACCCAAAAGAAAAATTGGTAAATGCCATAATGCGTATTCAAAAAAGACTGGGTGGTTTAGAAACTAAAAATGCCATTAATTTTTTGCTGGAAAATAATTTTAAAGAAAGCTTTCGCATACTGCTGCATTATTACGATAAGTGGTATACAAAAGGTTTATACAACAGAGAAAATGCTGAAAAGCTTATAAAAAATATTCCCGCAACATTGGTAAATACAGAACAGAATATTGAATTAATAAAATTGAATAATATTTAAGTATAAATATGAGCGAAATAAAACTTACACAATATTCACATGGCGCAGGCTGTGGTTGCAAAATTTCTCCACAGGTACTGGATGTTATTTTGAAAGGCAATATTGCCTTGCCCGATAACGATAAATTAATTGTGGGCAATCACAGTAAAGATGATGCTGCCGTTTTGGATATGGGTAATGGAACGGCACTAATTTCTACAACTGATTTTTTTATGCCGATAGTGGATGATCCTTTTAACTTCGGAAGAATCGCTTCTGCAAATGCCATAAGCGATGTTTATGCAATGGGTGGCAAACCTGTGCTTGCTATTGCCATACTAGGTTGGCCCATAAATAAACTGGCGCCCGAAGTTGCTCAACAGGTTATTGATGGTGCAAGAAGTATTTGTAAGGAAGCGGGCATTTCTTTGGCCGGTGGGCATAGCATCGATTCGCCCGAACCGATTTTTGGTCTTGCCGTAAACGGCATTATTAATATAGAAAATATTAAACAAAACAACAAAGCACAGGAAGGTGATCTGTTGTTTCTTACCAAGCCAATTGGCGTAGGTATTCTCACTACAGCAGAAAAAAAAACATTACTAAAAGACGAACATAAAAACCTTGCTGCAAACCAAATGATGCAGTTAAATAAAGTAGGTGAAGCCATTGGTAAATTAGCTTCGGTTACAGCAATGACTGATGTTACAGGCTTTGGTTTACTTGGTCACCTTACAGAAATGGCTGAAGGAAGTAACTTGAGTGCTGTGGTAAATTTTGATGCTGTTCCACTCATAAATTCTTCTATTAAAGAATACATTGCTCAGGGTTGTGTGCCGGGTGGTACCAACAGAAACCGTGATAGTTACGGACATAAAATTGCTGAACTTACTGAAGAACAATGGGCAATTTTAGCAGATCCACAAACGAGTGGTGGATTACTGATTGCAGTAAATAGAAATGCTACTGATGAGTTGATAAAAATATTAAATGAAAATGGATTGGAAGCATTTACAAATCCAATAGGTTATATGACAGCACAACACGAGAAAATTGTAAGCGTTCAATAAATTAATATCCAGTTTTCTTTAGGAGAATTATTGGGTTCAATTGGCGTAACACTTTTATTAATTGCCTTTTTAATGAACCTCTTAAAAAAGTGGTCGCAAGATGGTTTGCCTTATATTTTACTGAATACAATTGGTGCGGGGCTTGCTTGTGCCTCGAGTGTACTCATCCATTTTTTTCCTTTTATAATATTAGAAGGAACATGGATGTTGGTTTCATTATTTGCTTTGATAAAATATTTTAACCAACGAAATTGAGCTCATCAATTTGCTTGGCAAGTTTTGTATCTTTTGCAGTTATTACATCGCCTGCGTCATGTGTGCTTAACCAAATCTCCACTTTGTTGTAGGTGTTTTTCCATGTTGGGTGATGGTCCGCTTTCTCTACAAGCAAGGCTACGGCTGTCATAAAAGAAAACGCTTCTACGAATGTTTTAAATTCATATTTTCTATACAGTTTGCCTGATTTTTCTTTCCACATAATTATTTTTTTAAAGAATTAGAAACTGTTTGTTTTTAATTTTTTCATTTGTCATTTCTGTTACCAATTGCACTGCAGGTAATAATCTTAATGACTGTATCAATACACTCACTTCATCTTTTTCCATTTCTTCTCCTTTTGCAAGCCACAAATAATCGAGGTGTTTAAATTCGGGTAACAAATATTCACCATCATCTTCATTGTTATACAAATAATGCACCATAGTAGAACCCGGCACAACATATTCATAAATAGAAAAAAAATAATTGCGTTCTTTTTTTCTAAGCTGAATTTCTAAACTGTGGTTTAATTTGAATTTATATCCCAACGCTTGGTTTGTATGCCAGCTAAACTGGTAATCTTTTACCGGTGCAACAATACCAAGCAGGCAGGTGCTTTCAAAAAAATCTTCAATAAGGGTTTCTGTATCTATTTTAAGTTTCATGATATTTTGAACCACAGAGGCGCTAAGGAATAAAGTTGCACAAATGTTTTAAAACTAAATTTTTACAAAGATATTGAACCGCTAAGACGCTAAGGACTAAGTTGTACAAACTATTTAAATATTTATTCATTTATTCTTGCCGAACAAAATTTCATCTTCCCCCTTGTGGGATAGAGGGGACTGTGGCTTTAGACTTTAAAACGTAACCATAAACTCCATCGTTTCCTTTCCTCTCATCAGTTTTACTTTGGTGCTTTCTCCTTTATTAAATTTATTTAGTGCATCCATATAGGTTTGTACGTCGCTAAATTTATGGTCGCCTAGTTGCATTAAAACATCGCCGGTTTGTATGCCTGCTTTTATTGCGGGACGGTTTTCTGAAACACCGTCTACCATTACACCGTTACCCGTAAATGTATAATCTGGCATTATACCCAAACTTACTTTAAAACTGCTTCTACCCATCGATACTTCTCTGGTTTTTGTAAAAGTAAGTTTCGGCATTTCGTTCGTTTGTGCAATTATATTTTCTATGTATTGAATAATTTTATACTCTCCTTCGTAATTTATTTTATCTGCATCGTCTGTTGGTTTGTGGTAATCTTTGTGGCTGCCCGTAAAGAAAAACAACACCGGAATATCTTTTCTGTAAAAAGAAGTATGGTCGCTTGGGCCGCTGCCGCTGCTGTCTGCATTAATTTTAAAATAAGCATCTTTTGTGTTGATTATTTTTCCCCATATTGGCGAAGTGCCATAACCACCAATTGTAAGCCCATGTGTACTATCATTTAACCTTCCTACCATATCCATATTTATCATGTAGTTCACTGTTTTTAAATCGAGCCCGGCATGATCTGTAAAATATTTTGACCCAAACAAACCGAGTTCTTCTCCTGAAAAAGAAACTAATAAATAATTGTATTTTTTGTAAGATGATTTTTTTAATTTCTTGGCAAGTTCAATTAGGGCAGCTGTGCCGCTTGCATTATCATCTGCGCCGTTGTGTATCATTGGCGAGTTACCTGTGTACAATGAATTATGATCTTCGCCATAGCCAAGGTGATCGTAATGGGCACCAAGAATAATTGTGTTGGTTGCTTTGTTATTAATGTAGCCAATAACATTATGGCCAAATTTTGTTTTAGCAGAAATGGAAATTTCTACTGTTACTGCCTGCAGGTCTTGGGTTAAAGTGTTTCTTAAAAGATCTTTTACATAAATAACGGGGATGGATAGCTGAGGTGTTTTATCTTTTTCATCAAATTTTAAATCATCCTTTATGGTACCGCTGTTACTAAATATTAAGAGTTTTTTATTTTTTGAAATCTGATCATTGCAAACGCTAATTATTTTTTCTTTTAAAACAAAATGCGGATTGTTTTGATTTTCTTTTAAAAGATCTGCCAGATCAAAAAAAGCAACATCTTTTTTAAATTTTTCTAATTGTGTTTCTGCAATGTTTCCTGAAAATGCAAAAGGAAAATAATGTTCATTTGCTGAGTAAGCAATATCGCCAATTACAAACGATGTGTTCTCTCCTATTTCTCTGCCTTCATTTACTTCAAACTCCTGCGCGTATTTTTTATTGGCTGTAAAAGTTTGAAGGCCGGCTTTTTTAAATTCAATTTGTATAAATTCATAGGCCAGTTTTTCTCCGGCAGTACCTGTTCGTCTGCCTTCTAATTTATCATCAGCTAAAAAATTAATATTCTTTTTTAAAGAAGCTATTACCGTTGCAGTATTTTCTTTTTTATGCTGCGCCTGCACAACAAACGAAGCAAAAAATAATGCTATTAAAAAGTAGTTTGATTTCATAATTTATCTGTTACTAACAAAGATATTTAATGATGTTTTACGGTAGAAAAATGTTTTTTTAATTTTTGAGAAATGATACTATTATGTAGCGTACATTCTAATCTGTTTAAATCCGAAAAATCTGTGAGTGGTTAAGGCTCGCAGATGTGCACAGATTTTCACAGATTTTTGTTTACTCGATGGATAAAAGTTGAAAAAAGATATATGGCCGAAGAGCGGCGGGATAGAAGTGGATATCCTTTTTAATCCGCCATTCGGCGGAACAAAAAGATAGCAACGGATAGCCCGGACAACTGTTGAGAAAAGATCTATTGCTTACCGCCAAAATCTTCCTGTTTTTAAATCTTTATATTTGCAGCCTTAAGAAAAGAAGATATGTTTAACAAACGCACCAAAATAAAACAACTGCTGGAAGGCGACAAAGCCAATTTTGAAACAACGGTAATGGGCTGGGTTCGCACTTTTAGAAACAACCAGTTTATTGCATTAAATGATGGCAGCACAAACAACAATTTACAGGTGGTTGCTAACCTTGGTTTGCTGGATGAGGCAACCATGAAACGCATAACCACAGGCGCTTGTATAAAAGCAACGGGAGAAATTATTGAATCGCAGGGCAAAGGCCAAAGGGTTGAATTAAAGGCAACAGCTATAGAAATTTTGGGTGACAGCGATGCAGAAAAATTTCCTTTACAACCTAAAAAACACAGCCTGGAGTTTTTGCGGGAAATTGCTCATTTGCGTATGCGCACGAATACATTTGGCGCCATTTTTAGAATACGCCACACCTTGTCTTTTGCCGTGCATAAATTTTACAATGACCGTGGTTTTGTTTGCATGCACACACCAATTATAACCGGCAGCGATGCAGAAGGGGCCGGCGAAATGTTTAAAGTAACGACGCTTCCGCTTGATGGAACTGCGCCAAAAAATGATGATGGCAGTATAAATTTTAAAGAAGATTTTTTTGGAAAAAGCACCAACCTCACTGTTAGCGGGCAATTAGAAGGGGAGCTTGCTGCTATGTCGTTCAGCGATATTTATACATTTGGACCTACGTTTCGTGCAGAAAACAGCAACACAACAAGACACCTTGCAGAGTTTTGGATGATAGAACCCGAAGTGGCTTTTAATGACCTGGAAGATAATATGAACCTTGCCGAAGACTTTATAAAATACATTATAAAGTATGCAATGGATAACAATGCAGATGACCTGGCTTTTCTTGCACAGCGTTTGGAAGAAGAAGAAAAACAAAAGCCACAAAATGAACGCAGCGAAATGGGCTTGATGGAGAAATTAAAATTTGTGGTGGACAATGATTTTGAAAGATTGACTTACACAGAAGCCATAGAAATTCTACGGGAAAGCAATTACAATAAAAAGAAGAAGTTTCAATATTTAATTGAAGGCTGGGGAACGGATTTGCAAAGTGAACATGAAAGATATCTGGTAGAAAAACATTTTAAAAAACCGGTTATTCTTACGGATTATCCAAAAGAAATAAAATCGTTTTACATGCGCCAGAATGATGATGGAAAAACTGTGGCAGCCATGGATATTTTAGCACCGGGTATCGGTGAAATTGTTGGCGGGTCGCAAAGAGAAGAAAGACTTGATAAATTATTGCAACGCATGGAAGAAATGCATATTCCTGTGGAAGAAATGAATTTTTATTTAGATACCCGCCGCTTTGGAAGTTGTCCGCACGCAGGCTTTGGGCTTGGGTTTGAGCGATTGGTTTTATTTGTAACGGGCATGACAAATATTAGAGATGTAATACCTTTTCCGAGGTATCCGAAGAGTGCGGCATTTTAGGTTTTGAACCACAAAGGCATAAAGAAAATAAAGAAACACGAAGGTTTTTCAAAAAATTATTTTAACACGAAGGGCACGAAGGTTTTTCACAAAGAACACAAAAATATTTTAGCCTTTTGTGCTTTGATTTTAATTTTTAAGACCCCCGGGGGTTTTTAACTCAAGGGGCACAAAGTTTTTTCATAAAGAACACTAAATGATTTTTTACTTAGTGTGCTTTGTGTTGCATTTCCCTTGTGTGATCTGTGTTTAATTGCCTTTTGTGTTGTATTTTAGTTTTTAATCGCTCATCAATTACTTGTACCTTTTCTTTAAATATTTCACATTTTTAGACACAGGAAATGAAACCGCTAAAATACCTCGATTATATTCTCAACCCGTTGGATTTATTGCGCACCAAAAAAGTATTGCAGGTAAATCCTACTGCGGTTCCTTTACGCACAGAGCCTGAAGAAATTATAATTACGGTTTTTGAATATGACAAAGAAAAGGTGGCAAAACACAGCTTAAAAAAAATAGAGGAGGTTTATCCTTTTTTACAATCTCCTTCTGTAACATGGATAAATATTGATGGACTGCGAAAAGATGCTGTAGAAAATGTTTGCCATCATTTCGGAATTCATCCATTAATTGCTGAAGATATTTTAAGCATTGGTCAGCGACCAAAAATGGATGAGATAGATGGTTTGATGTACTGCCTGCTTAATATGCTTTCTTTCAACGAAAAAATTTCAGGTGTAGAAACTGAACAGGTGAGTATTGTTTTAGGAAACAATTTTGTAATCAGTTTTCAGGAAGATCCGTTTAGAGATCCGTTTAATCCATTACGAGAAAAATTAAAAATTGCGGGCAGTAAAGTGCGTCACAACAATGCGGATTTTCTTTTTTATTCTCTGCTGGATTATATAGTGGATTACTATTTTATTGTGATGGAAAAAATGGGAGAAAAAATTGAGTTACTGGAAGAAGACATCATTAAAAATTCAAACAACAGAAGTCTTGTAAAAATAAATATGATTCGTAAAGAGATGATTTTACTAAAACGTAGTATTGCGCCGGTAAGAGAATTGATAAATGGAATTTTGCGCAGCGAAAGTGAACTGATTGAGGAAAAAACTGAAAAATATTTTAAGGATGTTTATGACCATATTATTCAGGCAAACGACCTTTCAGAAAACTACAGAGATATGATGATGAACATGCAGGATTTATATTTGAGCAATGTAAATCTTCGTATGAATGAGGTTATGAAAGTAATGGCCGTTGTAACCTGTTTGCTAGCCCCTGCAACTGTAATCGGTGGAATATTTGGGATGAACTTTGATATTATTCCGCTACTACATAACAATTGGGGCTTTTTTATAAGTGTAGGATTAATGCTTATTATCCCAATTATAATGATAAGCTCCTTTAGAAAACGGGGATGGTTTTAATTTTTATGTAAGAATTATTTCCAACTACACACAAATTTTTACAAACAGAAAAATAAAATAAAATTTTAGCGGTTCACTCTCTTTTACAATGCATCGAAAGGGATAGGCGGGGCTGTAGCTTTCTTTTTAAATACCGGCACCGTACTGCAAGGTTCTCCATACATAATACTTTTTGCAACAGGTCTCAGTTTTTGTGTAATGGCAACATACGCAGATTCGCCAATCGGTAATTCTCCGCAACCTTTTATTACAAGTCTTGCCTCATTATATATGGCTGTATCTATTTTTTCAATATTGCGCAGCAAAATTGTTTCTTTTGCAAATAGTTCTGTTCCATAAATTATTTCTTTTGCTACAGGTTGCAGTAAGCTTGCCACAAGCATATATGCCCATACCGGTATTACAGCATCAGCACTGCAGGTAAGTGCTACAATTTTGTTGGAATAAATTTCAGTATCCAATATTTTAAGCGCTTCTCTAAAATCTTTTTCTTTTAAAATTAAACCCATAAAAAGATAGTCCTTCATGTCAAAAACAATCACTTCTCCTTCCGGATAATAGTCTTCCAGGTTTAAAGTTATAATGCCACTCTCCGCAACTTTATTTACAAACATTGTTTCCATGCTGCAAAATTAAATTAATTTGTTTTGCTTACTCATATTCTTTGTTTTTCAGCAACAACATTAACAAATAAAAACCCAGTTGAAATTTCAACTGGGCTTGTTTAGAAAATTGTATTTATCTAGAAAAACTTTGCTCTGGTATCTTTAATATCAGCCTGTTTTCTCAACGCTTCAAACCAGTTATTTGTTTGCTGGCGAATAGCTGCAAACCGTGCTGTTGTTTGTGCTGCTTTTTCATTTGGACTAGGCTCTGCTTTTTGTTGGACACTCAATACTTTTACCACATAAACGCCGCTTATTCCAATTATTGGTGAAGAGACTTTCGTTGTATATTCTTTATTAAAAGCTGCACCAATTACTTTTGGCTCGGCTCCAATACCATTAATAATTCTTCCTGCCATTGTTATGGTTGAGTCTGCGCCTGCAGTAAGAACTTGTTTATTGTAAGCCGCTGCTGCAGTTTCCAGAGTAGAGGTTGTGCCCAGTTTAGCCGTAATCAATTCTGCTTTTTTCCTGTTTCTTACAATTGCCTCAGCACCAATTCTTGCGGTAGCTGCATTTTGTGTTCCTTCACTGTAAATTTTATTTACGGTTGCTACAACAAAATCATCTCCTATTACAATTGGTTCACTCACATCTCCTTGTTTTGCTTCAAAAGACCACCTTACTAAAGATCTTGCATCCTGCATATTGCCTACAGAAAAATCATTTTCTTTTAACGTTGTTGGCAACTCAACTAAACTTAGCCCGTTTTTAGCCGCATAATCAGTCAGAGATTTTGCGTTTTTTTGTGCAGCGGCTTTTGATGAAGCAAGGCTGGCAGCATTTATTGTTTCATCACTTGATAAAATTGGCTTTGCTAGAAATGCTATTTTGTAAGCCGGTTTAAAATTACTTTGAGCTAATATATCTATAATATGATAACCAAATTGTGTTTTTACTACGGCTTTTTCTCCTACACTTTTATTAAATGTAAAATCGTTAAATTCTGCTACCATTGCTCCGTAGCCAAAAGTTCCAAGGTCACCTCCCTTCGTTGAACTTCCATCCGAAGAATATTTTAAGGCCAAGGCTCCAAAATCTGCTCCTGATTTTATTGCAGCCAAAATACTGTCAGCAAGTTTTTTTGCAACTGAATCTGTTCTTATTGGTTTTCCTGTTTGAGGATCATTAACACCAATTAATATGTGGCGTGCTTTTACACTATCAGGCAATTGTTTGGTACCTATTATTTTTGCTAATGTATAGTTTTTCCCATCCAGATATGGTCCTGAAACAATTCCTACTTGTTGTTTAACAACAGTGTCTTTTACTTGTGATTGTATTTTTGATAACGGCAAGAAATCATCTGCAAAATCTACCGCAGATGTATTTCTTGCTACAAAAGCTTTTGTATTACTGTCAGCTGCAAAAGGTGCTTTTAATTCTGTAATTAATTGTAAAGCTTTTGCACTGTCAGCTGCAGATGGTAACTGGCTAAATGTTAGGTAAGAGATTGTTCTGCCTGCTTCCTGTTTAAAAAGATCTTTGTGTTTGGCAACATAATTATTAATGTCTTCATCTTTTACATTTACTGCACTGTCAGAAATTTCATTGTAACCAACAGCTACATAAGAAATAGTTGAAAATGCTTTTGCGTCTCCCATATCTTTTTCCTGCATCCATGTAGGGTAATATGCAGCTGCACTAATTAGTCCGCCATATTTTGCAGCGGCAGTACTTAATTTTAATGGCTCTAAAATTTGAGCATCAACAGATAAACGTTGATCACCTTTAAATTTTTTAATATTATTTAAAGCTTCTCTCGCTTTTGTTTCATCCAGTTTTCCGGTAGTGGGATCAATCATTCCTCTTTCTTTCATAAAAGGATTTTGTTGATCACTACTCATTAATATAGCGGAAAGTTCTTTCGAACTTAAATTAATTCCAAGCTTATCTGCTTCTTTGTAAAAAACCTCTTCAGCAACAATCTGGTTCCACACCTGTTCTCTAATTCTAAGTACTGCAGCTCCTGAAGGTTGTTGTCCGGTTTGGGCAGCCTGATTATTTTCTTCTTGCGTTACTCTTCGGTTAAACTCATTTAGCTCAATAGTTCTTCCATTAATTTTACCAACGTTTGTTGAGTTACCACCAAATAAACTGGTGTTGCTTCCGGGTTTTGAGTCCATCAAAATAAAACCAATGAGACTTATTGCAATTACTATAATGATAATAGCTGCCCCTTTTTCCCTAATATTCTGAATAATCTGCATTTCTTTTTAATATTAATTTTGGAGGGCAAAAATAGGGGAATTAAAACCTATTAACAAATTGTGGATAATTGGGTTAAATTCTTTGTGGTATTGATTTTAATACTATCCGGTTTAGTTGGTTAATTTAGATACTAAGGCTATTAAAATTTATTAATTCTAATTCAACAAAATGCTAAGTTTTAAGGCTTATCAACAGCTGATGTTTACAACAGCCGAATTGCGTTAATAACACTACTTTAATATTTTTATATTTTGGGATACGATGTTGATAAATACGTCAGTTTTTAAGCCATACCTTAAAAACCTCATTTTACTTTCATTTTATCCGCATACAATTAACAGAAAAATTAAAAAAATGTTTCATTTTATTTTCCACAGCATTTTTTATTAACAGATATGGGTAATAATTTATTAATATTAGAATAGCATAGTAAAATATTAGGTTTTATAATTTTATTTTACATGTTTATTAGTTGTTAATATGTGTTAATAAAACGAGATTTTTGATTTTACAATAGTTTATAAAAACGACTTTTACACAAATTAACAGCCCTAATAGTAATAAGGGATTATATAAATAAGTAGTATTAATACATATTATGGTAGATATTAACACACATATTGATTTTGAAAAAATTATTTCAAAAAAAGGTTTTCTTGATTTGGAGGTTGATCCAACGCTTGATCTTTTTGCAGAAATAGAAAAACTGAAAAAAGAAAAAAATGCAATTGTGCTTGCACATTATTATCAGGAGCCGGATATACAAGACGTAGCAGATTTTATCGGTGATAGTTTAGGGCTTGCACAAAAAGCTCAAAGCACCGATGCGGAGGTTATTGTTTTTGCCGGGGTACATTTTATGGCCGAAACTGCAAAAATTTTAAATCCACATAAAAAAGTTTTATTGCCTGATTTAAACGCTGGTTGTTCGTTAAGTGACAGTGCACCACCGGCTTTGTTTAAAGCCTTCAAAGATAAAAATCCAGATCATTTGGTAATTACTTACATAAACTGTAGTGCAGGTATGAAAGCCTTAAGCGATATTATCTGCACAAGCAGCAATGCACAGGCAATTGTTGAAAGTCTTCCCGCAGAACAAAAAATAATATTTGCACCTGATAAAAACCTTGGTGCGTGGATAAACAAACAAACCGGCAGAGAAATGCTTTTGTGGAATGGTGCCTGTATGGTTCACGAAATTTTTAGCATGGAAAAAATTGTAAAACTAAAAGTCCGTCATCCACTGGCTAAAGTTATAGCACACCCAGAATGTGAAGCACCTGTGTTGGCATTGGCAGATTACATAGGAAGTACAACAGGTATTTTAAAATATGCAGAAAAAAGTGATGCTCAGGAATTTATTGTAGTAACTGAAAGCGGCATTCTACACCAGATGCAAAAAGCAAGTCCACATAAAACTTTTATACCTGCACCACCACAAAATACCTGCGCCTGTAACGATTGCCCTTACATGAAACTTAATACTTTAGAAAAACTGTATTTGTGTATGAAATACGAATTGCCCGAGATAATTATGGATGAAAGCTTGAGAGCAGCTGCTAAAAAGCCAATAGAAAGAATGTTGGAGATAAGTGCACAATTGGGGCTTTAGAAGTAAATGGTGAGTTGATAATGGTAAATGATGGAATGTATAATATGCAGTTTTAATAAAAATTAAAAATGCAGAATAAAAGCTGATAAATGTTATGGTGCTCAGCATAGCCCTGATAGAAGCGGAAATCCTTTTTGCCGCATTTGGGCAAAAAGATTGCAGCGAATAGCAGGATATTGAAGTTCATTAATTATGGTAATGCTAAAAGCTCCTCAAAAATATGGATTTAATTAACAGGTTTTCCACAAAATTATTTAGTTTTACTGCCCCATGATTTATAATTATTCATTCTAAATATCATTTTAAAATGGCTATTCCTTCAGTTGACCTAGCGGATTTTCTAAGTGGCGACCCCGTAAAGAAAAATGATTTTGTACAAAAACTTGGTAAGGCTTACGAAGAAGTCGGTTTTGTTGCTGTAAAAAACCATGGCGTTCCCGATGAGTTAATTGCAGATTTATATAAATATGTTCAGGAGTTTTTTTCATTACCGCTTGATCATAAAAAAGCCTACGAAATTGCTGAATTAGCCGGTCAACGTGGCTATACAAGTTTTGGAAAAGAACATGCAAAAGGAAGTGATGCGCCGGATTTAAAAGAATTTTTTCAATACGGTCAAATACCGAGAGATAATTTTAAGGAAGAAGATTACCCAGCCAATGTACAGGTAGGCGAGGTTGCTGTATTTAATAAAACTTTTGATGATGCTTACCGTGCATTTGAAAAAAGCGGAAAAGCAATGTTGCAGGCAATCGCTTTATACCTTGGTTTAGATGAACATTACTTTGATGGATATGTGCACAATGGAAACAGTATTCTTAGAGCAATACATTATCCCCCAATAACGCACGAACCTGCCAGTGCTATACGTGCGGAGCAGCATGAGGATATAAACCTAATTACGCTGCTCGTAGGTGCTTCTGCTGATGGTTTAGAGATACTCACCAAGCAGGGTGATTGGGTTGCAGTAACTTCGTTACCTGAACAGATAGTGGTAAAT
>Ga0209100_1001977_pt1 | contig 13283 bp, 10 predicted proteins | sample lystaG_FD_185480 | JGI IMG/M metagenome (GOLD analysis project Ga0209100, IMG submission 185480) | Glacier valley bacterial and archeal communities from Borup Fiord, Nunavut, Canada, to study Microbial Dark Matter (Phase II) -... | ecosystem: Environmental > Aquatic > Freshwater > Ice > Glacier ...
CGTCGAACAGTACGAGGTCCGCATCCTCGCCCACTGCGATCCGTCCGCCAGGCAGGCCGAACGCGCGTGCAGGGGCAGTGGTCAGCCGCGCGATAAGGCCGATCAGCGGCAGCCGCCCGTCGCGCACCAGCGCCAGCGCGATCGGCAGCAACGTGGCGGCGCCCGCCGCGCCGGGGGCTGCATCGGCGAACGGCAGTCTTTTCTCGTCGTCACTGCGCGGATCGTGGCCCGAAGCGATCATGTCGATCGTGCCGTCCACCACGCCGTCCACCACCGCGCGCCGATCGGTCTCGGTGCGCAGCGGCGGGGAAAGGCGCGCGAAGGTGCGGTAGTCGCCGATCGCCACCTCGGTCTGGAACAGATGGTTGGGCGTCACGGCCGCCGTCACGCGCACACCGCGCGCTTTTGCGTCCCGGATCAGCTCCACGCTCTCGGCCGTGGTCACCTGCGCCACATGCAACCGCGCGCCGGTCGCCTCGGCCAGGCGCAGATCGCGCGCCAGCCCCAGCGCCTCGGCGAACGCGGGCGCGGCGGGCAGCCCCAGGCGCGAGGCAAGCTCGCCCGCGCTCGCCACCGCACGCTCGGTCAGCGCGGGTTCCTCGGGATGCACGACCACCGGCAGATCGAACGCGTTCGCATAGGCGAGCAGCCGGTGCATCACCGCAGCGCTGGCGATCGCGCGGCGGCCCGTGGCTGCGCCCACCGCGCCTGCCAGCCTGCCCAGGCCGATCTCGGCCAGCTCGGTCCCCGCCAGCCCCCGCGTGGCGGCGGCGAGCGGGTGGACCCACACATGCGGCTTGCCGATGCGCTCGGCGCGTTCGATCAGTGCTGGATCGTCCAGCGGCGGCGCCTGATCGGGCATCAGCACGAGCCGCACGATCCCGCCTGCCAGACATGCGGCAGGATCGGTGCGGAACGCGAGCGCGTCGATCAGTCCGGGTGCCAGCACCAGCCCCCGCGCGTCGATACGTTCCGCGTCGCCCGGGATCGCGTCGGGATCGATCGCCACAACCGCGCGCTTGTCGATCAGCACATCGCCCACGCGGTCGCGTCCGCTCGCCGGATCGACGACCCGTGCGCCGACAATCGCGATCATTCCCAGCCCTCGATCCCGCGCGCGCGCCGTGTGAGCACGTCCAGACACGCCATGCGCACCGCCACCCCCATCTCCACCTGCTGCGTGATCGCGCTGCGCCCGATATCGTCCGCGACGCTGCTCGCGATCTCCACCCCCCGGTTCATCGGCCCGGGATGCAGGATCAGCGCATCGGGCGCGGCCAGCTCCACGCGCGCGGGGGTAAGCCCGTAAAACCGGAAATATTCACGCGCGGAGGGCACGTAGGCCCCCTCCATCCGCTCGCGCTGCAAACGCAGCATCATGATCACGTCCGCCCCCTCCAGCCCCGCCTCCATCGTAGGAAAGGGTTCCACCCCCAGCCGGTCGATATCGGCGGGCATCAGCGTGGGCGGGGCGACCACGCGCACATGCGCGCCCATCGCGGTGAGGCAGGCGAAATTGGAACGCGCCACGCGGCTGTGAAGAATGTCCCCGCAGATCGCGATCGTCAGCCCTTCGATCCGCCCCTTGCGCCGCCGGATCGTCAACGCATCGAGCAGCGCCTGCGTCGGATGTTCGTGGCTGCCGTCGCCCGCGTTCAGCACGGGGCAGCCCACCTTCTCGCTGATCAGCTTTGGCGCGCCCGACGCACCGTGCCGGATCACGATCACATCGGGCCGCATGGCGCCGAGCGTGAGCGCGGTATCGAGCAGCGTCTCGCCCTTGGTTAGGCTGGACGTGCCCGGCTGCATCGCGATCACATTCGCGCCGAGCCGCTTGGCCGCCATCTCGAAGCTGAGCGCGGTGCGGGTGGACGCCTCGAAGAACGCGCTCACCACCGCCATCCCCGCAAGCCGTGGATCGCGGCGCGGCCGCGCGTCGGGCGGGGCGACCCACGTCTCCGCCTCGTCGAGCAGAAAGCCGATCTCCCACGGCTGCAAACCCGCAATGGCGAGCAGATGGGCGTGCGGGAAGGGGTGTCGGCCCTCGGGGGGAGGCTGGTTCGTGCCGCGCATTGCGAGGCGGGCTTGTGGTCTACGCATGGCGTGGGGGCAAGGGGCGCTCAGGCGCGGACGGGCGCGCGCCGCTCGAAGATGCCCGTCGGCGCACCCTTGAACATTGCGTTGCGCGTGTGGACAAACCCCACCCGCGCCGCGACCACGCGCGAGGCGGCGTTGCCGGGGGCGATGATCGCCTGCGTGCAGGGCCAGGCTTGCGCGTCGGCGAAGGCGGCGATCGCGTGCGCGGCTTCGGTGGCGATGCCCCGGCCCCAGACCTCGGCGCGGTAGCCCCAGCCCATCTCGGGCGCGGTGAGCGGCGGATCGAGATCGCGCTCAAAGTTCATTACGCCCGCGTTGCCGAAATACTCGCCCGTCGCCCGGTCCTCCACCGCCCAGAAGCTCCAGCCGTAGAGCCACTGGTGGCCCACATAGCGCAGCAGCCGCGCCCAGCTCTCCTCGCGCGTGAACGGCTTCCCGCCGAGCGTGGCGACCACGCGCGGGTCCGCCCACATCGCCGCGAGCGCATCCAGATCGGCGGGCGTGTGCGGCCGCAGCCGCAAGCGCGGGGTTTCGAGAGGCAGGGAAAGTGTCAGGCCGCCGCGACGATCGAGGTCAGCGCCGCCACCCCCGCAAGCGCGAGCGCGACCAGAAAAACGCGCAACGAGGCGGACGGACGCCAGGCACAGGGACGATCCACGGTCGTTCTCCCTTATGGCGCGGCTTTGCGCCGCTGTTTTCCTGTCCGCACGCTACTGCGGCCGCGCGGCAACGCAAGGCGATTTTGCGTGGCCGCACGGCACGCGCTGCGCTAACCCGTGCGCGATGAAGCCCCATCGCCGCCACGCAGCCCCCAGTCCCAAGATCGTGCGCCTCTACGGCCGCCACGCGGTCCTCGCCGCACTCGCCAATCCCGAGCGCGCGTTCCTGCGCCTGCACGCCACGCCCGAAGCGGCCGCGCTGCTGCCCGCGCTGCCCAAGGGACTGACGGTGCAATCGGCAGGCGTGGCCGATCTCGCGCGCTTCGTGCCCGCCGATGCGCCGCACCAGGGCCTCGTTCTCGAAGCCGAACCGCTCGAGGACACGCATATCGAGGATCTGATCGGCCTGCCCGGCGACGGTCCGCTGATCGTGCTCGATCAGGTTACCGATCCACATAATGTGGGCGCGATCCTGCGTTCGGCGGCTGCATTCGGCGCGGTCGGCATCGTGACGCAGGATCGCCACACTCCGCCCGAAACCGGCGCTTTGGCGCGCGCGGCCTCGGGGGCACTCGAACTTCTGCCGTGGGCGCGCGTGGTCAATCTCGCGCGCGCATTGGACCAGATCGGCGAGGCGGCGTTTTGGCGCGTTGGGCTGGACGGCGACGCGCCCGCCGTGCTCGCCGACGTGCTCGGCACCGCGCGCGTGGCGCTGGTGCTGGGCGCGGAAGGGGAGGGGATGCGCCCCAACACGATCGCCCACTGCGATGCACTCGCCCGCCTGCCGATCGCACCCGCGATGGAGAGTTTGAACGTCAGCAATGCAGCCGCCGTGGCGCTGTATGCGGTGGCGAACCGGGGTTAACCCACCCGCACCCCCACGCGCCCTGCGACCTCTTGCGTATATTGCCATGCCGCGCGCCCCGAGCGGCTGCCCCGGCCGGTGGCCCAGCGGATCGCATCGGCGGCGTCGAACGACAGACCGTGCGCCGCCGCATAGGCCGCCACCATCGCTAGATATGTGTCCTGATCGCACGGGTGGAAGCCCAGGCTCAGCCCGAAGCGGTCGGCCAGCGCGAGGCGATCGTCCGCGACATCGCGCGGGTGGATGGGATCGTTCTCCGCCATTTCGCGCGCCACCAGATGGCGGCGGTTCGAGGTGGCGGCGAGGCGCACATTGTCGGGCCGCGCCGCCACGCCTCCTTCGAGGACCGAGCGCAGCGACTTCCATTGGCGCTCGTCCGCCTCGAAACTGAGATCGTCGGCGAAGACGAGGAAGGCTTTGGGGGCGGCGGCTTCGAGGCGGGCGAACAGGCGGGGCAGGGTCGAGAGTTCGTCGCGCGCGATTTCGACGAGCGCAATGGGCGCGCGCGCGGCGACATCGGCGACCGAGGCCTTGACGAGCGCGCTCTTGCCCATGCCGCGCGCGCCCCACAGCAGCATGTCGTGCGCGGGCCGCCCCGCTGCCAGCCGCTCCGCATTGGCGAGCACGGTCGCCTTCTGCGCATCGATGCCCTGCAACAGCGCAAGCGGCTGCGCGCGCCCCGCCGCCGTCGCCAGCCGCTCTTGCGCCCACACGAACGCCGCGCCTTCGCGCGGGTCCGCATCGGCCTCACGCACAGGCGCAAGCCGCTCCAGCGCGTCGGCGATCCGCGCGAGCGAGGTGCGGATTGCGCGGCGGCGCTTCACCGCCTAGACGCCGGTGGCAATTCCAGGCTCCCTGGTCCGAGACCCGCAACCATGTTCATCTCCCCGGCCTATGCGCAGGCCGCGTCCGGCCCCGCAGCGGGCGGCTTCAACCCGCTGATGCTCGCGCCCTATGCGCTCATCTTCGTCATATTCTACTTCCTGCTGATCCGTCCGCAACAGCAGCGCGCCAAAGCGCAGCGCGAGCAGATCATGGCGGTCAAGCGCGGGGACGAGGTGGTGACCGGCGGCGGCGTGATCGGCAAGGCGATCAAGGTCACCGATACCGAGGTGGAAGTGGAGATCGGTCCGAACATGCGTGTGCGCGTGGTCAAGGGAATGCTGGCCGAGGTGCGCGCCAAGGGTGTGACCGTGCCCGCGAACGACGCGAAAGCCTGATGCTCCAGTTTCCCGCGCTCCAGCGGTGGGCGATCCTGTTCGTCATCGCGCTCGGCGTGGTGTTCGCCGCGCCTAACTTCTTCCCCGAAGCTACCGTCAAGACGTGGCCCGCCTTCCTGCCACATGCGCAAGTCAACCTCGGCCTCGATCTGCGCGGCGGCAGCTACATCATGCTCGAAGCCTCGCCCGACGAGATCGCGGCGCAGCGTTTGCAGACGCTCGAGGAGGAAGTGCGCGCCGAACTCCACCGCGACGATAATAGCGGCCGGATCGAGACAGGCGATCTGTCGCTCACCGGCAACCGGCTCAGTTTCATGCTGCGCAATCCCGCCGACGTGGACAAGGCGGTCGAGCGGATGCGGAACATGACGCGCCCCAGTGGCGGCGGCGCGCGTGATTACGACGTGGCGGTGGTGGACGGCACACGCATTACCATTGCGCCGACCGATGCGGGCATCCGCACCGCGCTCAACACCGCGATGGACCAGGCGGTCGAGATCGTGCGCCGCCGCATCGATGCGCTCGGCACGCGCGAGCCGACGATCATCCGTCAGGGCAGCAACCGCATCGTGGTGCAGGTGCCCGGATTGCAGAACCCGACGGCGCTCAAGGAGCTGATCGGCAAGACCGCCAAGCTCGAGTTCAAGCTCGTCGATGGCGATGCCAATCCCGCCGAGGTGCAGGCGGGCCGAGCCCCGCCCGGCAGCCAGGTGCTGCCGTATGTGGAAACGATCGGCCGCGCCACGCCTGCGCTGATCGCGGTAAAGCGGCGCGCGATGGTCACCGGCGATCAGTTGATCGACGCCAAGATTTCGCAGGACCAGAATGGCGCGCCCGCAGTCGATTTCCGCTTCGATAGCGGCGGCGCGCGCAAATTCGCCAAGGTGACGCAGGAAAATATCGGCAAGCCGTTTGCGATCATCCTGGACAATAAGGTGATCTCGGCGCCCACGATTCAGTCCGCGATTCTCGGCGGATCGGGCATCATCACGGGCAATTTCACCACCGCGAGCGCGAACCAGCTTTCGATCCTGCTGCGATCGGGCAAGCTGCCCGTCACTCTGACCGTGATCGAGGAGCGCACCGTCGGCCCCGATCTCGGCCGCGATTCGATCCGCGCAGGCGCGATCGCGTCTGCGGTGTCGATCACGCTGGTGGCGTTGTTCATGCTTGTGACCTACGGGCGCTTCGGGGTCTACGCGAACATCGGCCTGCTCGCGCACCTCGTGCTAATCCTCGCGCTGATGAGCGTCACCGGCGCGACGCTGACGCTGCCCGGCATCGCGGGGCTGGTGCTCACCATCGGTGCGGCCGTGGACGCGAACGTACTGATCAACGAGCGCATCCGCGAGGAGCAGCGGCGCGGACGCAAGATCGTCGATGCGGTGGCGACGGGCTACAAGGAGGCGACGCGCACGATCTGGGACGCGAACATTTCGAACGGGCTCGTCGCAGTCGTGATGTTCTTCTTCGGGTCGGGGCCGGTCAAGGGCTTCGCGGTCGTGCTGCTGATCGGTATCGCCACGGCAGTCTTCACTGCGGTCACCGTCTCCCGGCTGCTGGTCGCCAACTGGCTGCGCGGGCGGCCCAAGATGCTGGTGATCTGATGCGGCTCATTAAACTCGTCCCCGATAACACCAACATCGGTTTCGTCCGGCTGCGCTGGTGGGCGTTCGGCCTCACCATCGCGCTCACCGTGGCGAGCATGGCGCTGTTCGCCACGCGCGGTCTCAATCTGGGCGTCGATTTCGTCGGCGGGCTGCTGATGGAGGTGGGTTTCGAACAGACCGCGCCGCTCGACGATCTACGCAACACCGTCCGCGCACAGAATGTTGGCGACGTGTCGCTCCAGGAATTCGGCGGGCCGAACAAGGTGGCGCTCCGCCTGCCGCTGCCGCCCGGCGATCAGGCGGCGGTGCAGCGCGTGGTGGCGCGCTTGCAGGCGGCGATCACCGCGCGCCATCCCGATGCGAGCTTCCGCCGCGTGGAGACCGTCTCGGGCAAGGTCTCGGGCGAGTTGATCCGCACGGGGATTATTGCGGTCGCGCTCGGGATGCTCGGCATCGCGCTTTTCACGTGGTTGCGCTTCGAATGGCATTTCGGGGTCAGCACGCTGGTCGCGCTGGTCCACGATGTGATCGTGACACTCGGCATCTTCGCGCTGTTCCAGTGGGAGTTCAACCTGAACGTCGTTGCAGCGATCCTGACGATCATCGGCTACAGCCTGAACGACAAGATCGTCATCGATGATCGCATCCGCGAGAACCTGCGCAAATACCGCAAGATGGGGATCGGCCAACTGATCGATCTGTCGGTGAACGAGACGCTGCCGCGCACCGTCAACACCTCGCTGTCGCTGATCTTCGCTCTCGGCTCTTTCCTGGTGCTCGGCGGCGAGGTGTTGCGCGGCTTCACTGCCGCCATGCTGATCGGTATCGTGGTCGGCACCTATTCGTCCGTGTTCGTCTCCTCCTCACTCCTCATCTCGCTCGGGCTGACCCCCGCCGCCTTCGGCCCCGGCGACAAGAGCGCGGAGCGGCTGGCGCGGCCGTGAAGGGCAATCCGGGGACAGGTAACCGATTCGCCGGAACCCATCTGCGTCTTCGAACCGGCTTTCGGGCTAATAGATTACCTGTCCCCGGATTGCCCCGGGCCTTGAGCGCGCGCGCGTGAACATGGAAAAACTCCCCGCCGGCAGCGGCGCCATCGAGGGCTTTCGCGGTCGCGGCTTCCGCGTCGGCGGGACGGACCACCCCGGCGGCATCACCGCCAACGCAGCAGGCGGCGCGCCATGGCTTGCCGCCGATCTTGCCGCCCTCACGCTCGCCGACCTCCCCGCCGCCGAGGACATCGATCTGATCCTGATAGGCACCGGCCCAACACTCCACCGCGTGCCCGCAACGCTCGCGGCCGAGGCGGCGCGCGCGGGGATAACGCTCGAAGCGATGGACAGCCGTGCCGCCGCGCGCACCTATAATATGCTGCTCGCCGAGGGGCGGCGCGTGGCGGTCGCGCTGCTTCCCCTTTAGGCGCATTCGCCCCATGTAGGCTGTGACATGCAAGCCTATGCCCACGCCGCCATCGCCGCCGAACCGGACGAGCCCAAACCCACCGCCGATCTGAAAACCCTCCGGCGGTTCCTTCCCTATCTGTGGCCCAAGGACGAACCCGCGCTGCGACGGCGCGTGGTGGTGAGCCTGGTCTTCGTGCTGATGGCCAAGGTCATCACGCTGTCGATGTCTGCGTTGCTCGCAAACGCGATCGACCGCATGACCAACCACGGCCGCGCGGCGTGGGCACTGGCGGCGGCACTGGTCGCGGCCTACGCAGGCGCACGCTTCCTTGGCGTGTTGTTCGACAATATCCGTAACGCGATTTTCGAGCGCGTCGGGCAGACGGCGGCGGGTAAGCTCGGCTCGGACGTGTTCGCGCATGTGCAGCGCCTGTCGCTGCGCTACCATCTCGAACGGCGCACCGGCGAACTCACCCGCATCTTCGATCGCGGCACCAAGAGCATCGACGAGATGCTCTACTTCATCTTCTTCAACATTTTCCCCACGGTCTTCGAGCTGCTCGCGATCTGCGTGCTATTCTACATGCGTCTGGGCTGGCCGATTGTCGCGGCGACCGTGGTGATGGTGATCGCTTATGTCACCTACACGCAGTGGATCACCGACAAGCGCAACAAGGCCCGGCGTGAGATGACCGAGGCGGACAATCGCACCAGCGGACGCGCGGTGGATGCGCTGCTCAACTATGAGACCGTCAAATATTTCAATGCCGAGGCGCGCGAGAATCGAAATTACTCGGCCGCTCTGAAGAAATATACGGATATCGCCACCAAGCTCGCGGTCAGCCTGTCGGTGCTCAACATCGGCCAGTCGGCGATCACCAATCTGATGATGGGCGGCGCGATGGCCTATACGGTGTGGGGCTGGAGCGAGGGGCGCGTCAGCATCGGCACGGTGGTCTTCGTGCAGACGCTGCTCGCGCAGTTGTTCCGCCCGCTCGATTTCTTGGGCGTGGTTTACCGCCAGATTCGCCAGGGTCTGATCGACATGGAACATATGTTCCGCTTGATCGACACCAACACCGAAATCGCCGACGCACCGGGGGCAAAGCCGCTTGCGGTCAGCGAAGGCCGCGTTCGCTTCGAACATGTAAACTTCGCCTATGAACCGCGCCGCCAGATACTGCACGACGTAAGCTTCGAGATTGCGCCGGGCCGCACGCTCGCGGTGGTGGGATCGAGTGGTGCCGGCAAATCGACGCTCAGCCGCATCCTGTACCGCTTCTACGATATTATGGGCGGCCGCGTGACGATCGACGGTCAGGACATCCGTGAGGTGACGCAGGAGACGCTGCGCCGCGCGATCGGGATCGTGCCGCAGGATACCGTGCTGTTCAACGATACCATCGCCTACAACATCGGCTACGGCCGCGAGGGTGCCAGCCAGGCCGAGATCGAGGCAGCCGCACGGCAGGCGCAGGTCCACGATTTCGTCATGGCGTTGCCCGATGGCTATGCGTCGATGGTCGGCGAGCGCGGACTGAAGCTATCGGGCGGCGAGAAGCAGCGCGTGGCTATCGCACGCACGATCCTCAAGAACCCGCCCGTGCTGATCCTCGACGAGGCTACCAGCGCCCTCGACAGCAAGACCGAGGCCGCGATCGGCACCGCGCTGCGCTCGGTGTCGCGCGGTCGCACTACGTTGGTGATCGCGCACCGGCTGAGCACGATTGCGGACGCGGACGAGATCGTCGTGCTCGATCACGGGCGGGTGATCGAGCGCGGCACGCACGGCGCGCTGGTGGCGCGCGGTGGGGCCTATGCCGAAATGTGGGCGCGCCAGCAGGCGGAAGAGGAGGAGGAGCGCGCGGAGGCGGCGTGAGCAAGCTGCTCCAAGCCGCAACGTTCTCAACTGTCCAGAAAGCTCTTCATCTTCCTCGATCGCGACGGATGCTTGAGCTTGCGCAGCGCCTTCGCCTCGATCTGGCGGATGCGCTCGCGCGTTACCGAGAATTGCTGGCCCACCTCCTCCAGTGTGTGATCGGTGTTCATGCCGATCCCGAAGCGCATGCGCAGCACCCGCTCCTCGCGCGGCGTCAGCGAGGATAGCACGCGCGTCACGGTTTCCTTGAGGTTCGCGTGGATCGCGGCTTCCACCGGAATCACCGCATTCTTGTCCTCGATGAAATCGCCCAGATGGCTATCCTCCTCGTCGCCGATGGGCGTTTCGAGGCTGATCGGCTCCTTGGCGATCTTCATCACCTTTCGAACCTTCTCGAGCGGCATCGAGAGCCGCTCGGCCAGTTCCTCGGGCGTCGGCTCGCGGCCGATCTCGTGCAGCACCTGCCTTGAAGTGCGCACCAGCTTGTTGATCGTCTCGATCATATGCACCGGGATACGGATCGTGCGCGCCTGATCCGCGATCGAGCGCGTGATCGCCTGCCGGATCCACCACGTCGCGTAGGTGCTGAACTTGTAGCCGCGCCGATACTCGAACTTGTCCACCGCTTTCATCAGGCCGATGTTGCCTTCCTGGATCAGATCGAGGAACTGCAACCCGCGATTGGTGTATTTCTTGGCGATACTGATCACCAACCGCAGATTGGCCTCCACCATCTCCTTCTTGGCGATCCGCGCCTCGCGCTCGCCCTTCTGCACCATCGTCACCACGCGGCGGAACTCGCCCAGCTCCACCCCGGTCAGGTCCGCGATCTCGGCGACCTCGTGACGGATGCGCTCCACCGTGCCCGCTTCGGCCGCTGCAAACGCCGCCCATTTCTTGTCCAGCCCACCCACGCGCGCCAGCCAGCTCTCGTCCAGCTCATGACCCGTATAGCTGTCGAGGAAGGCCTTGCGCTGGATGCGATGCTTTTCCGCCAGCCGCATCATCTGCCCGCCCAGCGTCACCATTCGGCGGTTGTAGCCGTACAGCTGATCGACCAGATAATCGATCTTGTTCTGGTGGAAGAACACCGCCTTGATCAGCGCGGTCAATTCGGCACGCAGCTTCTGGTATTTGCGCTCTTCGGCCACACTCAGCGCACGGTTGCCGCGCATCGCGTTCAGGCGATTGTCCTGCAACTTCTTGAACTTGGCATAGGCCTCGGTGATCTCGGCGAATTGCGCGAGCGCCTCGGGCTTGAGTTGCTCCTCCATCGCGGAGAGCGAGAGCGTATTGTCCTCGTCGTCATCGTCGGCGAACGCGGCCGGGGCCATGCGGCGCGCGATCAGGGCCTCTTCCTCGCTGTCCACTTCTGATGCGGGCGCGCTCGTTTCGTCCGCCACCTCGCCTTCGCCCAGCGCGGCGACCAGAACCTCGCCCGTATCGCCCTCGGCGGGTTCCTTGTGCAGCATCGCATCGAGATCGAGGATCTCGCGCAACTGCATCCGACCCTCGGACAACGCCGTCGACCAGGTGACGATCGCGGTGAACGTCAGCGGGCTTTCGCACAGCCCCGCGATCATCGTGTCGCGCCCGGCTTCGATCCGCTTGGCGATCGCGATCTCGCCCTCGCGGCTCAGCAGTTCCACCGCGCCCATCTCGCGCAGATACATGCGCACCGGATCGTCGGTGCGATCGAGCTTCTCGGTCGTCTTCTGCGCGATGCTCGGCGCGGACGATACCGTATCTACCTCGTCCACCTCGACGTAGGGCTCGTCGTCCTCGTCGTCCGCCGCCTTCTCCTCGCCTTCGGCCGCTTCTTCGGATTCGACGACGTTGATGCCCATCTCGGACAAGTTGCTCATGATGTCCTCGATCCGGTCGCTCTGGTCGGCGGGGATCGCGGCATTGAGTTCGTCGATGGTGATGTAGCCCCGCTTCTTCGCGCGGGCGATCATCTTCTTGACGTTAGCTTCGTTGAGATCGATCAAAGGGGCGTCGCTCTCGCTCGCCTTCGCGTCCACCGGTTCCGCCAACGCCGTGTTGTTCTTCGCCAAAATCGTTCTCGCCTGGTTCGCTGGATCGCGGACGGACCCGCATTTCGGGGTCCGGCCCCATGTCTTGCGCGAACGCATACAGTGCATCGCGCGCTTGTCCACGCGCGACGCCCATCGCGCGGGTTCGCTGAAATAGGGATGTCCGCCGCGCTTGCAACATCGGCTCGTCGCTTGCCGCTGCAAACGCCTCGCGCGTTTCGCGCAGCAGGGTGGTACTCTGGGTGGCGTCGGCAGCGATACGCGCGAGTTCCTCCACCTTGGCCGCCAGCATCGCGCGCGCACGCTCGGGTGCCGAGCCCGCATTTGTAAAGCTGTAGTGCAGCGGAAACCGGTCGAGCACGAAACGCAGATCGGATTCGAGGCCTTGGCCGATCAGGCGCAGCACCAGCGCCGCGCTGTCGATATCGGGCGCGTGCAGCACCGCGTCCGCGATCGCGCCGCGCACGCGCAGCAGCTGCGGATCGATCAGCGTGAGCGCGCCCAGCGCCTCCCAATGGTCGCTCGCCACCTGCGGCCACGCGAGCATCCCCGCGAGCACCGCGTGACCCTCGTTCTCCAGCGGCACGATCCGCCTGCGCCGGGGCTGGGGCAGGGCAGGGGCGTCGCCCGCGCCGGGCGCGCGCCGCCAGCCAAAGGCCTCCATAAATTGCAGGCGGAAAAGTATCTCATACTGTTCCCGCACGTCCTTGTCGGCGATCTCGCGCGCGAGTGCGCCCAGGTTGGCCTTCAGCCCCGCGCGCCCCTCGGGAGACGCGGTGTCCGCCGCCGCCAGCGCAGTGCGCCAAAGCAGCGCGTGCAGCGGTTCGGGCTCGGCCGCGAGCGCCTCGAACGCCGCCTTGCCGCCACTGCGCACCACATCGTCGGGATCCTGACCCTCGGGCAGGGTCACGAACCGCAGCGAGCGCCCCGGTGCCAGCCCCGGCAGCGCGCGCTGCGCCGCCTTGGCGGCGGCTGCAAGCCCCGCTTTGTCGCCATCGAAGCACAGGATCGGCTCGGGAACGATTCTCCACGCAAGTGCGAGCTGTGCCTCGGTCAGCGCGGTGCCCATCGGCGCGACCGCCTCGACGATCCCCGCCTGCGCCAGCGCGACGCCGTCCATATAGCCTTCCACGATGAACAGCCGACCGGCGGTGCGCGCCGCGGCGGCCGCACGGTCGAGGTTCCACAGCAGCCGACCCTTGTCGAACAGCGGGGTATCGGGGGAGTTGAGGTATTTGGGCTTGAAGTCGCCCAGCGCGCGGCCGCCAAACCCCACCGTGCGCCCGCGCGCGTCGCGGATCGGGAACATCAGCCGGTTGCGGAAGCGATCAAATGCGGGGCCGCCCTCCTCGGGTGCGATCGACAGACCCGATTCGACCAATCGCTCAACCCCGATTTTAGGCCCCAGTGCCCCCGTCAGCCCGCCGCGCGCATCGAGCGCAAAGCCGATACCGAACGCGCGCGCGGTTTCGGGCGAGACGCCGCGCCTTGTCAGATATGCCCGCGCCCCCGCG
>Ga0209100_1001978_pt1 | contig 13282 bp, 5 predicted proteins | sample lystaG_FD_185480 | JGI IMG/M metagenome (GOLD analysis project Ga0209100, IMG submission 185480) | Glacier valley bacterial and archeal communities from Borup Fiord, Nunavut, Canada, to study Microbial Dark Matter (Phase II) -... | ecosystem: Environmental > Aquatic > Freshwater > Ice > Glacier ...
ATTACATTCAGTTTTTCTCGAACCGCGATATGGTCATGTCCATCATTTCGGGAAACAATGTGGATTTCCGTAAACTGATTGATGGAATTCCTTCGGTGAAAATTTCAAGTTACGCGTTTAAAAACAACGGTGATTACAGGTTTCAAAATGTAACCGAAAATTGGGGCCTCGGAACACCTGCCCATTCCAATGGTTCGGCTTACGGCGATTTGGACAACGACGGAGATCTTGATCTGGTAGTGAATAATGTGAATATGCCCATGTTCATTTACCAGAATGAAACAAATAAAAGATTGCCCGAAAACCACTTTCTGAAAGTAATACTGAAAGGCGAAGGAGGAAACACGGAAGCGATTGGTGCAAAAATTACAGTCAGGAACAAAGGAAAACAGTTTTATCTTGAACAAATGCCTATGCGTGGCTATCTCTCGACTGTTGATCCAAGACCGAATTTTGGACTCGGAAATCTTACTGCGGTTGACTCGCTGATCGTTGACTGGCCGAACAACAAGAGAACGGTGATGACCAATGTTACAACCAACCAAATCCTCACTTTATACCAAAAGGATGCCTCTGAGTTTACAGCAAAAAATGACAAGCTGCAAAATCCTTCACCGGCCTTGTTCAAGGAAATAACTCAGGAGAACCGAATTGATTTCACACACATTGAAAGTGATTTTAATGATTTCGAACGCGAAAAACTGATCTACCACATGCTGTCGACCGAAGGTCCCAGAATGTGTAAAGGCGATGTGAATGGCGATGGATTGGAAGATATCTTCATCTGCGGAGCCAAAGGGCAGGCAAGTTCACTCCTGCTGCAAAACAAGAACGGATCATTTACTCCAACCGAAAAAGCGCTTTTTGAAAAGGATAAGATTTCAGAGGATATTGATTGTGAAATGTTTGATGCTGATAAAGACGGCGATCTTGATTTGTATGTGGCCAGTGGAGGAAATGAATTTCCGGAAAGCTCGTCTGCTCTAAGCGATCGCCTTTATTTTAATGATGGGAAGGGTCATTTCACCAAATCTGATCAGGTTTTGCCGGCAGGAATTTATGAAAGTACCTCGTGTGTCAAATCTGCAGATTTTGATAAGGATGGAGTGATGGAGCTTTTCGTCGGTACGCGGCTTAAACCTTTCTATTACGGTGTCCCGGTGAATGGATACATTCTTGAAAACGATGGAAAAGGAAATTTCACGAACGTTACCGACCAGATTGCACCTGAACTGAAAAATGTTGGAATGATTCGGGATATGATTTGGGCAGATGTAGATAAGGATGGAGATGAAGACATCATTCTGGCAGGCGAGTGGATGCCTTTGAAGATATTTATCAACGAGAACGGAAAATTTAAAGAATTGAAAGATGCCTTCGGAAAACTAAATACCACCGGATGGTGGAACTGCCTTTCAGCAGCTGATGTGAATAAAGATGGCTACATTGATTTTATTGCAGGTAATCATGGTTTAAATTCGCGGTTCAAAGCTTCAGCAACAAAACCAGTCAGCATGTATGTCAACGATTTCGACCTTAACGGAAGTGTGGAACAAATCATTTGTACATACGACGGTGATGTCTCCTACCCTCTTGCATTAAAGCATGATCTGACACGGCAATTACCCGGGATGGATAAGAAATATCCGACCTATGAATCCTATAAAAATCAAAAAATAACCGATTTATTTTCTCCGGAGCAGTTTGCCAATTCTGTTCATCTGGATGCAACTTTTTTGGAGACAGCACTTTTCATCAACGACGGAACAGGGCATTTTTCAGTAAAACAGTTGCCTTCAGAAACACAGTTTTCGTCAGTTTTTGCTGCGGAAATCGCTGATTTTGACAATGACGGAAATCCCGACATACTCCTTGGCGGAAATCTATACAACGTAAAACCGGAAGTAGGCCGCTATGATGCAAGTTTTGGAACTTATTTATCCGGTGATGGGCATGGAAATTTCAAGTTTGTACCAGCAAAGAAATCTGGATTGAGGCTTGAGGGAGAAATCAGAGACATGGTTGAAGTCAAAACATCAAACGGAAAAATTCTGGTGGTTGCGCGAAATAATGATAAACCCCAGGTTTTTAAAATTTTAAACCGCTAATAATCTAAATGATCAGATCATTTGTCCTTCTGATTTTATTGGTTATAATTATTTCCTGTAATCCTGCAGGAGGCGATAAATTATTAACCCTTCTTTCTCCTTCTGATACTGGCGTCAAATTCGTTAACCAGTTAAAGGAAACGGAAGAGATGAATATGATTGAATACCTCTACTTTAACAATGGTGGAGGTGTTGCTGCGGGTGATATTAATAATGATGGATTAATTGACTTGTATTTCACATCTAATCAGGGCGCAAACAAACTTTATCTCAACAAGGGAAATTTGAAGTTTGAAGATATTACCGGGGCTGCAGGTGTCGCTGGTACCGGAAGTTGGAAAACCGGCGTAACGATGGCTGATGTCAATGCGGATGGACTTCTGGATATCTACGTCTGTCAGGTTGGTAAATATAAATCACTTACGGGCAAAAATCAACTTTTCATCAATCAGGGAAACCTTACATTCAAGGATCAGGCTGCAGAATATGGACTTGATTTTCAGGGTTTCTCCACTCAGGCAGCTTTCTTCGATTACGACATGGATGGCGATCTGGATATGTACCTTCTGAACCATTCAGTGCATACATCCAGAAGTTATGGCGATGTTTCGCTGCGATACGACAGAGATTCATTGGCTGGCGACCGCTTGTATAGAAACGATGAAATAAATGGCAAACGATTTTTTACCGATGTCACCCGTGAAGCCGGAATATATAGCAGCCATATTGGATATGGATTGGGAATTAATGTCTGTGATATCAACAACGATGGTTATCCTGATATTTATATTTCAAACGACTTTCATGAAAATGATTATTTGTACATCAACAATGGCAATGGTACTTTTTCTGAAAAGTTGACTGAACGTATGGAACACACCAGCCGTTCATCGATGGGTAATGATGTTGGCGATATCAACAACGATGGACTTCTCGATGTGATGGTTCTCGATATGCTTCCTGAAGATCAAAAAACCAGGCAATTATCAGGTGGCGAGGATGACATGGAACTATTTGACCTGAAATTAAAATATGGCTACCATTATCAGTTTGTAAGAAATACCTTGCAGCTCAATCTGGGAAATGGTCATTTCAGTGAAATTGGAAGACTTGCCGGTGTATCAGCAACCGACTGGAGTTGGTCACCTCTAATTTGTGATGTCGACAACGATGGATGGAAGGATATTTTCATTACCAACGGCATTTTCAGAAGGGCAAACGATCTCGATTACGTGAAGTATTTAACTGGCGGAAATCGGTTTAACTCGTCAAAGGATAATAGTAAAGTTCCGGATAAAGAATTATACGAGAAGATGCCATTAAATCCAAATACCAGTTATTTGTATAAAAACAACCGGGACCTTACATTTTCGAATAAAGCCCGTGAATGGGGAATTACAAAAAAGTCGTTCTCCAACGGTTCAACCTATGCCGATCTGGATAATGACGGTGACCTTGAGCTAATCGTAAACAACATCAACCAAGAAGCATTTATTTACCGAAACAACTCAGAGAATAAAAAAAATAGCAATTTTCTATCGGTCTCACTCAAAGGAAGCGAGTTAAATCCGAATGGTATAGGTACTCGTATTACCTTATATTGTGGAGGCAAACAACAAGTAGCAGAACAATTTCCCGTTAAGGGTTTCTTATCCTCAACTTCAGAAGTTTTGCATTTTGGTTTGGATTCGATAAAAACCATCGATTCACTTATTGTTCGGTGGCCCGATCTGTCGGAACAAAGAATCATTAATGTTCAGGCTAATCAAAGAATCGCGTTTGACACAAGGAATGCGAAACTGAAAAATTTAACTTCCCAAACTAGTTCGCCACAAAGAAAAACTTTTGAAGAAGTTCTGGTTGAAGGATTAAACTTCAGGCATCAGGAAGACAGCTATTCCGATTTTCAAAGGGAGAAACTTATACCTCACAGTCTGTCAAATGAAGGACCAGCACTGGCATTTGGCGATGTCAATTCAGATGGATTGGATGATGTCTTTGTTGGCGGAGCAACTAGTCAGGCAGCGATGTTGTTCATTCACCAAAAAAATGGAACTTTCAAACCTGAAAAATTTCCTGATGATGTCTTTACCGATGATGTGGATGCAGCTTTTTTTGATGCAGACGGTGATGGTGATCTGGATTTGTATGTCGTACATGGAGGCAACGAATTGCAGGTTGGCGATCCGTTATTAACTGATAAATTATACGTCAACAATGGCAAAGGCATTTTTATAGAAGCAAAACCCGGAGCAATTCCATTTGGTTCACACAATGGCTCCTGTGTTCGGCCCTGCGATTTTGACGGTGATGGCGATGTGGATTTATTTGTCGGATCAAGGTCCATTCCGGGCGCCTACGGATGGTCTCCAAATCAGATCCTTCTCGAAAACAATGGAAAAGGGCAGTTTAAGGATGTTACAAATTCCCGATCTTCAGAATTAAAAAACTGTGGAATGGTCACCGATGCCTGTTGGATGGATTTTGACAAGGATGGAGACCAGGATCTTATTGTAACCGGTGAATGGATGAATGTAAGCATATTCAGGAATGATAACGGTAAATTTAGTAATGTCACAGCCACAGCTGGTCTTGGCGAAACGTCGGGTTGGTGGAACTGCATAAAGGCTGTGGACTTTGATGGTGATGGCGACATGGATTTGGTTGCAGGGAATCTGGGGTTGAATTCGTTGTTAAAGGCTGCGGTGATGGAACCAGTTGAAATGTATCTGAATGATTTCGATAACAATGGTTCTCCCGATCAGATCATTTGTTCGTATCAGAATGGTACAAGTTATCCAATAGCGTCGCTTGATGAATTGGTGAGCCAAATGCCTGATTTGAAAAGAAAGTATCCAAATTATTCTGATTTTGCCGGAAAAACGATTGTTGACCTATTTGGTGCAGAAAAAGTTGGAAAATCCATTGTTAAAAAGGCGGTGCTGTTTGAAAGTTGTTTCTTTGAGAATAATGGAGACGGTACATTTAGTACGATAAAACTCCCGGTGATGACCCAATTCTCTTCGATCAATGATATTCTGTCCGGTGATTTTAATTCAGATGGAAATCCTGATCTACTATTGGTTGGAAACAATTATCAGGAAAGACCATCACTCGGACGCCAGGATGCAAGTTTTGGATGTTGCCTGTTGGGGAACAAAAACCAGGAATTTAAAACATTAACGCCTATTCAAAGTGGCTTTAAAGTAAAAGGTAATTCAAGGAAAATTATTGGCATTCAAATAGCCGGGAAACAACATGTAGTTGTTGGAGTTAATAACAGCGAACTACATACTTTTCAGGTTTATTAAAGCCGAATCTTTTCTATTCACCACAAGCGGTGGGGAATTTATCCCAACTGGATTAAATAACAACCTTATTGATCAGATTTAAGTACAAAAAAATCCCGCAAATTTTACTTCACGGGATTTCCATTTAAATAATAGCGAGCCTGTTTAAGGGCAAGCTGTAGTAGTCTTATACCAATTTCTGTCTAAGCTTTTGTTCTTCCACCTGCGCATCGATAACCGCAATGGTGACCATGTTCAGGATATCTCGAACTGTGCTTTCTACATTCAGGATGTGAATTGGTTTATTCAATCCCATCTGAATTGGTCCGATCGTGTCGCTCATTCCGTTTTCAAGCATCAGCTTGTAGGCAATGGTTGCTGAACTAAGGTTCGGGAAAATCAAAGTATTTACATTCTTACCATCAATTTTCGAGAATGGAAATTTATCGTGACGTAAATCTTTATTTAAGGCGAAATTCAATTGTAACTCGCCGTCAACCATCATTTCAGGATTATTTTCATGTAAATACGCGACAGCATCGTGCACCATTCCCGGACTTCCGGTCGCTCTTGCGCCAAAGTTTGAATAAGAAAGCATCGCGATCACCGGTTCGGTATTAAACAATTTCACCGCATCTTGTGTCAGCTTGGCAACATCAATCAAAGTTTCTTTTGTAGGATGACTGTTTACCATGGTATCGGCAAAGAAGAGCGTTCCCTGTTTAGTGGTAACAATGTTCAATCCGGCAATGTGGTTCAAGCCTTCACGCATACCAACAATTTCGATTGCAGGAGTAATAGCATCAGCATACTTTGTATAAACCCCGGTAATAAACGCATCAGCATCCCCGGCTTCAACCATCATCATACCAAAATAGTTGCGATCGAACATTTTCTCGAAAGCTTCCTCATAAGTCATCCCCTCACGCTGGCGTTTGGCAGTAAATATTTTGGCATACTTTTCCCGTTTCGAAAATTCACGGTCGTGACGAAGATTGACAATTTCAACTCCTTCAAGTTCGATGCTGTTATTCTTGATTAACTTGCCAATGATCTCTTCGTTACCAAGCAAAATCGGGATGCAAATGCCTTCAGCCCTGGCGACAGAAGCAGCTTTCAACATATTGATATGGTTGGCTTCTGCAAAAACTACCCGTTTCGGATTTTCTTTTGCTTTTTCGGTCAAACCACGAATCAGTTTATTGTCGAGACCCATACGCAAGCGCAATTCCTCTTCATACTTATCCCAATCTGTAATTGGTTTGCGGGCAATTCCGCTTTCCATAGCAGCTTTCGCAACTGCCGGTGCAACGGTAACCAACAGACGTGGATCGAGTGGTTTTGGAATGATATATTGACGTCCAAAACTTAGATGATTTGAATTATAGGCTGCAGTCACCACTTCAGGAACCGGTTTTTTAGCCAGTTCAGCAATTGCATGTACTGCAGCAACTTTCATTGCTTCATTAATGCCGGTTGAACGGACATCCAAAGCACCACGGAAAATATAAGGGAACCCTAATACATTGTTGACCTGATTAGGATAGTCACTACGGCCGGTTGCAAAAATAATATCAGGCCGCGAAGCCATAGCGTCTGCATATGAAATTTCCGGATTTGGATTGGCGCAGGCAAATACGAGCGGATCATTTGACATACTGCGAACCATGTCCTGAGTAAGACATCCTTCAACTGAAAGACCAAGGAAAACATCTGAACCAGCAACTGCTTCGGCAAGCGTATTGCATGGCAGTGAGGTGGCAAATGGAAGCTTGCGGCTGTTCAGATCGGTACGACGTGTCGAAATAACACCCTTACTGTCAACCATTACAATATTCTCAAGTTTGGCCCCAAGCGCCATGTAAAGCGTAGTACATGAAGAGGCTGCAGCTCCGGCACCATTGACGACTATTTTAATGTCTTCGATTTTCTTGCCAACCATTTCAAGCGCATTGATCAGTGCAGCAGCTGAAATGATAGCAGTTCCGTGTTGGTCATCATGCATCAGCGGAATATCTAAAGCTTCTTTCAGTTGTTCTTCGATTTCAAAACATTCCGGAGCTTTAATATCTTCGAGATTGATCCCGCCAAAGGTGCAGGCAATTGCTTTTACAACTTCGATGAATTTTGCAGGATCTTTTTCATTGACTTCAATATCAAACACGTCAATATCGGCAAATATTTTGAATAGCAGACCTTTGCCTTCCATTACTGGTTTTCCGGCAAGAGCACCAATATCGCCCAAACCAAGAACTGCAGTTCCATTCGAGATTACAGCAACCAGATTTCCTTTGGCTGTGTAGTCATATGCACACTGGAGATCTTTTTGAATCTCCAAACAAGGTATAGCCACACCCGGTGAATACGCAAGCGCTAAATCACGCGCTGTGCTGTATGGTTTTGTTGGTACAACCTGGATCTTTCCCGGTCTACCATTTTTGTGATAGTTTAGTGCATCGGTACGTAAAGCATCGGCACGTTTAGAATTTTCCATAATTCAAATATTTTTGTTGTTTGACGCCTGTGATAATTTAAGGGAGACAACCCTTCCCTAAAAAAATTTGGCAAACAAAAGTAGATTTATTTTCCAATCAAGAGGTAATGGCTCGAAAAAGTTTACAAATTGATAATATTGCGATTAGTTTTCCCAGCTTCTGTAAACCTTGCTACCGGTTTCTTCGTCGTTGACAATCCGTAAATGAGTATCGATCTCTTGCTGCATCTCCTCAACATGCGATATCACCCCAACAATCCGGTTCTCTTTCCTCAACGATTTAAGGGTTTCAAATACCACATCAAGTGACTCTTTATCAAGTGATCCAAATCCTTCATCCAAAAAGAAAAAATTCTGAGATGAGTCCGTAAACTGCTGAATGCTATCTGCCAATGATAACGCCAGCGACAAAGCGGCCTGAAATGTCTGCCCACCGGACAGCGTCTTAACACTCCTCACCTTCCCTCCATTCAAAAAATCGCGGACCTGAAAACTATTGTCCCTGGTGATTTCCAGACTCATTTTTTGCCTTACCAGCTTATAAAACCGGTCGTTTGCGGCAAGGCAAAGGTTATGAAGATGAACGGAAGAAACATAGTTCACAAACCCGCTCCCTTTAAACAATTGCTTCATCGTTTTAATATCCTCTGCCCGTAATTCAAAATTATCCATCGACTTACGGATCTGCTTTTGTTGGTCAAGGTCATTGGTCAGTTTGCGGATCTCACCCTCTGTTTTTCCAAGATCCCGGTTTTTCTCAGCCTGAACTTCAATCAATTTCAAAACTTCATCCTTCAATTTCAAATGATCGTCTGTTGAATAAGTACGGTCTCCAATCTCAATTTTCAACAAAGATAATTGATTTTCAGAAAGTTGAAATTGCTGCCTGAAGTTCTGAATCTTTTGCTTCTCAACTTCAATATTAATTTTCTGATTCAAAATCTTTTTTACCTGATCGGCGAAGGCATAATCAGAAGCTGACAACAATTTATTAATCTGATCATTGACACCAATTTGTTCTTTTTGCCTTTCGAGTAGCATCAATCTGTTTACCTGAAGTTTGCCGGATGACTCGTCTCTTCGTTTTTGAAGGCGTGTAATCTCTGTCGTAGTTTTTAAATAGGCAGATTCAATTTCAGCATATTTCGACAATAAATGATTCGACAACTGTTTCACCTCGTTTACCGATTGCAAAATAAATGCTTGCAGATCCAATTTTTCGATTTGCCTTGTTAGCAGGTGGATTTCCGACTGATTAATGGTTTGCTGTTCTTTAATCGTTTCGAGTCCCTTATTATAATTCTCAAGTAACTTTTGCTCATTTTCAACCTCCATCCGCAGTTTCTCAAGTTCATTATCTTTCAGCTTAATTGAATACTGCATAGCGCTCGCCGTCTGAAATGATTTATTCAGAACAAGTTCATCCGTATAATCAGGCCAAATAAAGAGGTTTTGATGAACCCCAGTTTTATCCTGATTCTCAACCTGTTTTAACTTCAGCTTTTGAACGGACTCGAGCTTCAGAGAAAGCTGAGTTTCGATCTGACGTAAACGAACCATCAATTTTTCAAGTGATTCAATCGCTTTCTCCTGTTTCAGTTTCGAATAGCGATCCTTTTGTAGCGCCATCTTTACATCACCACTATCCAAAATATCGGGGTGCGTCAAAGAACCACACAATGGACAAGGTTTGCCATCCTCCAGATTTGCAGCATACTCTTCAAGCTTTGTGCGAATTAAAAGATGCTCAATGTTCTTGTCAATTATAGAAATCGAATCCTTCGTTTTCAGAATTTTTTCCGTTAACAGTGCAAGAACATCATGAATCTTAAGATCCTTGTCCAAACATCCTATCTGGTTTTCAATACTTTCTATGAACAGATTATTTAGATTGCTAATTTCTTTTTGAATTGTATCAAGCTCATTGGAACTTTCGAGACCTGCGGCTACCAGTGACTTTCGGATGGTGAACCAATTCTGAATTTTCGAAAGTTCAGCAAGATCGGGCAAACTAGCTTTAAGTGATTTCAGCTCATTGACAATCGCGCCTTCTAAAATTTTGTGTTTCTGAATCTTGTCTCTTGAACTCTCACAAACCGCCATCCCTTTTAATACCCGTTCACCAATTTTTTGATTTTCAAAGTTCAATTCGATGATCCGGGCAATCTTTATCAACTCGCCTGCTTGTTGTTTAATCAGATCACGCTGCTCGTAATCTGCTTTTAATACTTCAAAGTCTTTTTCGAAGATCAATAATTGATTGTTGCTATCATTCAGTATAAAGTCTTCATCTGCAATTGATTTTTCAAGCTGAATGACTCCCCGGGCAACTTCATCCAACCGGTCAAATAAGTTTTTATAATTTGCATGGCAATATTCGTATTCCTTGAGCAATTGCTCTGTTTTGAGAATCTCCGCCTCTTTTGTTTTAAGGAAATCCATTTGAACTTGTTGCGCTTTCAACTTCACTACAAGCTCTTTTAGCTTATTTAAATCAGCCTCTTCCTTTTGTTTGAATGACAATTGCGATGTCAGCTGTCTGATCTCCTTACAGATCACCTCCATCCGAAACTTTGCCTCCTCCAATTGCTCTGGTTTTACCTCTCCCAATTGCTGAAGCTGTCCCTGAAGCTTTTGCATTTGCTCATTATTCTTCGTTTCGAGCGCAACAGTCTTGTAGTAAAGCTCAAATTTTCCAAGATTAAACAATTCCTTCATCATCTGCGTCCGGTCTTTATTCCCCAATTGAAGAAACTCCTGGAATCTTCCCTGCGGGATGATGATGGTTCGTTTAAAATTTTCGTAACTTAGTCCGATAACCTGCTCTAATTGTTCAATTTCAATAGGTTCCCATGCACCATTATGATTTTTGTAGGCTGATCGATCCAGCGTTTTCACATCTTCAAACCGTTTGCGATTGCGTTTTCCCTTGACAACCGAACGATAGGTGGTACTCTCTCTCCCTACATTAAAATCGAACTCAATAAACAGCTCATCCGATTTCAGGTTCATCATATTGTAGTTGCGGTTGTCGCGGGCATTCATGCGCTCCGTTTCGCCATACAGCGCATAGGTGATGGCATCAAGGATTGACGACTTTCCACTTCCTACCGATCCGAAAATACCGAAAAGATGGGCTTCAGTTAGTTTCTGAAACTCGATTGTCTGTTTTTCCTGGTAAGAAAAAAGTCCTTGTATCGTGAGTTTAATTGGTATCATAATTTAGTATTTTACCACAGATTTCTCAGATTTACACAGAATTAAAAACCCTTTTCTTAATCTGTGCAAATTTGTGTAATTTGTGGTTTAGTATTACATGACAATTCTGGTTATCCCTTTTTGCATATCTGTCACATTGAAATTCAACAATAATCCGAGTTTTAATTCTGCCAATTTCAAATAAGTCATTAACTGAGCTTTGTAAATAGGAATCAATTCGTTTACCGATTTTAATTCGACAATAACGGAATCTTCAACCAATAAATCAATACGATAACCTGCATCTAATAAGACGCCATCGTATGTAACTGGTAATGGTTTTTGTCGTTCAACCTTGTAGCCTATTTTTAATAGCTCATATTCCAAACAAACTTCGTAGGTCGATTCTAATAGACCAGGACCCAGCGCCGAATGAACTTTAAAAGAAGAACCAATAATGTCGTAACTAATTTGGTTGAGTGTCTCCATAATGCAGAATTATAACAGATTTGTATTTTTTCAACCCAGATTTCTGATATTTACACAGATTCAAAAAAATACTTTTTCAATCTGTGCCGATTTGTGTAATCTGTGGTGTTATCTTTTTCATTTAAATCTCTATTCGTCGCCCCCCTGTGCTAAAACTTCTTTAAACAAATCCAAAATCCGTTGATTAGGTTCCTGACCTTTTTCGGATCTGAAATAGTCTGTGAATAGTTCGTCCATTCCTTTTGTCAGGTCAATTGTCTTTCGGAAATTCACCTGATCATCATCTACTCTTTTTATATCTGGGATGATCGAGATAATTCCATTGTGTGCAGCATTCAGCAATTTGCGTTCATCTGCGGTCAGGTAGGTGTCAGTACTCATTGTTAGTTCAATAAGCGCCGATTGATGGTCATTCAGCCATTCAATCGCTTCTGGCACATTCTCAGCCTTTTTTCGCAACAATCGTTTTGCCTTTGTCAACTCATGATTTGATATGACCGGGATTTTCCCTGGTTCAATGTCAATTACCAACACATACTTTTGCTGGTCAGCTTCTGCAAAACTATATGATAGCGGGCTTCCAGCGTAAACAATTGGGCAGGGAGTTGTATCGATGGTTTGTTTCCTGTGAAGGTGGCCCAATGCAACATACTGAATTTGAGGTGGAATATTTTCCGAATAGATCACCTGAGCTCCACCGACATGAAGGATTGGCTTTTCATCTTCGGGTTCTTCGGGCAATGCAGCACCTTTCCGGGCAAAGAAAAGATGGGAAATCAGAATATTAACCCCTTTGTTGTCACAGTATTTCTGACCTAATGATGACCATTTGGCATTTAACAGCTTACGTAATTCCTCTTCCGAATCTTCATTACCCAGGTAAGCTTTCAATCTGAATTCGTTGGCATAGGGCGTTAACAAGATGCGCAGAGGATCTGAACATCCTGGTAAACGGAGCTCCACAAAGCCTTCTTCACTATGAGTGACCATCAATCCAGCATCCAATTCAAACGGGGGAATAATTACGTTAGGATAACCGGCAAACAGAATACCGCACTCGCGGGCCAGTGGATCGGGAGCAGCAATCCGGTCGGGAGAATCATGATTACCGGCAATGGCTATTACAGCGCGCTTGCCGTTGTTTGCAAGACGTTTCAGCGTTTTATAAAACAAATCAACCGCCTCGGCAGAGGGATTGTAAGTATCGAAAAGGTCGCCCGAGATAATCACTGCGTCAACCTGTTCAGTCTCCGCAATTTCGCAAATCTCGTTTAAAACATCCTTTTGTTCGTCGAGTCTCAATAAGTTTTCCAATCGTTTACCAAGGTGCCAATCGGAGGTGTGAAGTAGCTTCATCAGATTTAGATTATGATCATGCTATATTACATCAAAAACCCCAAATTTTCAAATCTTGCAGAAAAGAATTTGGGTAAAGCTGAAGTTAAAAGAGAATATCTGGCAGATTTTCTGAAATATCAAGACTTGATTATTGGCTCTTTAACCGGGAAGAGTTGCAGGTCATTTAAATTTTCCATTTCTAATTTCAGCAGACGTTCACGTTCAATATCTTCACGTGATTTACTTGTTGTAACCAAATAAACCCCCGCAAAAATTAATATTGCAGAAAGCAGTTTGGACCATGAAAAGACATCATAACCCCACATAATTGCAATATAGGAAGCAACAAGTGGTTGCAAATAATT
>Ga0209100_1001982_pt1 | contig 13250 bp, 13 predicted proteins | sample lystaG_FD_185480 | JGI IMG/M metagenome (GOLD analysis project Ga0209100, IMG submission 185480) | Glacier valley bacterial and archeal communities from Borup Fiord, Nunavut, Canada, to study Microbial Dark Matter (Phase II) -... | ecosystem: Environmental > Aquatic > Freshwater > Ice > Glacier ...
CGGCCCGTCTCGAGATGAGATCGGCGAACGCATCGCACACCATGTTGTAGACCAGATTCGCCATTGTTTACCTTCACCCAGTGTAGCTCAATCATAAGCAAAAACTAAAAATTCTCACGAGAAAAATCCGACACTGCCTTGCGTGTATGTAAGAATTAGCTGGAATGCACCTGATTTTTGTCGTGCTCGAGGTCTGTTTAACCTTTACAAAGTCTACGCTCGATTGAGAAGGTTTTAAGCGTGAGCGGGCTGGCCCGGACTCATACATTGGGGGGCACACTCACGCTCCGCAGCCGGAACAGCCGAGGCACCCCTTCCACGATGAGCAGCACCAGCAGCGCGTAGCGCAGGAAAGCCCCGATTCCGCTGCGCTTGAACTCCAGCGGAAGCAAAATACTCGAGGCCAGATAAAGGGCCACGGCCACCGCCAGACCCAGAACAGCGTGGAGCAGGCGGGTGGGCCAGGATTTGGGGGTTTCAAAATCGGCCCTGGAGAGCCAGAATCCGGCCCCGATGCCCAGGCTGCGGCCCCACTCCTCGTCCACAAAAAAGCTGCCCACTCCCAGCAAGGCGGCGGGTAGCAGGCGCGCAGTGCTCGAGAAGGACGCGCGGTTCAGGCGCTCGAGCGCGGGGGTGAGATAAACCCCTAGCAGGGCCAGTCCCACCCCGAGCAAAAACCCGACCAGCACGTCGGACAGGTAGTGAACCCCTAAAATCACCCTCGAGAGTCCAACCAGCGCGGTGAGAAGTACGGCCACAATCCACAGCAGGCTCGAGCGCTTTTGCAGCGCCATCAGCACCCATAAGGTAGCCGTGACCATCGCGTGACCACTGGGAAAGGCGTAACCGCCCGCCGTATCCCGCGCCGCTTGGGAGGCGACTTGAGGGTTTTGCACGAAGGGGCGCGGCTCCTTGAAAGCGTCCTTGAGCGCCGCGTTCATCAGGGCGCTGAGCGCGAAAAAGAGGCCCACAGTGCGGGCTTCTCGAGGACCGCCCAGCCAGAAGTACAGCACCAATGTGGCGATGTAGGCCAGGTCGGACCCCAGGCTGGTGATGAGCAGCCACGGTTGCCCTGGCGCGACGCCGAAAAGACTCTGGAAGGCATTGATGGTGTCCATATGAGGGCATCATAAAGGTTGAGCACACGGGTGGGTGCAGGCTCGAGGGTCCAGAACAGGGAGCGCTCGAGTTTTCCTACACCGTCCTCTACACTCTGCCCATGTCCTCGCTCGAGCCACTCACCCAGGTTCCCTTCAGCGGCTCTTACGCACCCGAGGACGTGACTTTTCTGCTCAAACCACTCGAACTCAGCCCCACCCCGCTCGAGGAAAAAGAGCGTCACATTCAGTCCGGGGCTAAGCATTACTCCGAGATGCTTTCACTCGAGGCGGCACCCTCAAATACTTACCTCGCGCTGTTTTACGAAGCCCTCGAGCGGAGTGGTGCGCGGCTGGCTCGAGACCTGCACCGTCTGGCGAACCTGATTGAACGGGAGCGCAACGGTGACATCACCTTGATTTCATTGGCGCGGGGCGGAACCCCCATCGGCATTTTGCTACGGCGCGAACTCGAGCGCAGAAGTTTGGGTACCAGGCGGCGCACCGCGCACTTTTCCGTGTCCATCATCCGCGACCGGGGCCTCGATGACCGGGCGCTGACACACCTGCTCGAGCATGGTTTTCATGAAAAAACCTGGACCTTTGTGGACGGCTGGAGCGCCAAAGGGGTCATCGGGCGCGAACTCGGCTCGAGCCTGGAAAAATTCAACCTCGAGCGCAAAGCGCGAGCTAAACCCGAACTCTTCGTGGTCTCGGATTTGTTCGGCGGTGCGGCGTTTTCGGCCACCAAAGACGATTACCTGATTCCCTCGAGCTTACTGAACGCCACCGTGTCGGGTTTAATCAGCCGCAGCGTGTTAAGCGAACAGATTGGCCCTGACGATTTTCACGGCTGTGTACGGCTCGAGCACCTCAAAGCCCACGACCTTTCGCGCTTTTTCGTGGACACCCTTTGGGCGCAGATGCTTTTGGTCGGACAGACTCCAGCGGCTCTCTCGAGCGATTCCCCTTCTACCCGAGGACTTCCGGCTCGAGATTTTTTGACCAAGCTGGCTCTCGAGCGCCAGTTGCCGATGAACCACCTCAAACCGGGCATCGGGGAAAGTACCCGTGCGCTGCTGCGCCGGGTTCCCGAGTCCCTGCTGCTGCGCGAACCGGGCAACCCCGAGGTGGCTCACCTCGTACATCTGGCACAGGAGAAAGGCGTGACTCTCGAGACTATTCCCGATTTGCCTTGCCTCGCCCTGGCGCTGATTGCACGCCTAGAACCCTCTGAAAGCTGAACCGTCTGAAAGCAGAGCCGTCCGAGTCCCGCTTCTCCCCTCTCTCCGTGGAGCCACCATGAATCCCCTCGAGCACCCCACCCACGATTATCCGGCCCACGATTACTCGGCCCACACCCTGCAAAAACCCCGCTCGAGCGCCCCAAACCTGACCCATCTGCGGTTGGGTGCGTCGCTTTACGTGCCGTGCGACCATCTTAACCTGCTCGAGATTGCCAGGGGCGATAAATTGCCGGGGGTTCGTTCGCTGATTTTTTGCCTGGAAGACTCGATTTCAGAAGCTCAACTCGAGCGGGCGCTGCACCAACTCGAGGGCGCACTAAAGCAACTCGAGCCGAGACCGGGCTGCTTGCGCTTCGTGCGGGTCCGCAACCCCGAGGTGCTGCGCTGGGTGCTGGGCATGGACGGCGTGGACCTGCTCGACGGTTTCGTGCTGCCCAAAATTTCCACCCTCACGCTGGGCAGCTACCTACTGGCCCTGCCCGAGCACAGCGGCTTCTGGTTGATGCCCACGCTCGAGACCCGCGAGGTGTTCGAGGAAGGTCGGATGCTCGAGCTGCGGGCCGCGCTCGAGGGGGTCAAACATCAGGTGCTGAGCCTCAGAATCGGCGGCAACGACCTGCTCAATTTGCTGGGCCTGCGGCGGCTGCGCGGCAAAACCCTGTACCAAACCCCGCTCTCGAGCGTGGTGGCCAGGCTGGTCAGCATCTTCAAGCCGCACGGCTACAACCTCTGTGCCCCGGTGTACGACATCGCCCACGACCCCGAGACCTTGACCCTCGAGACAAGGCTCGACCTCGAGCACGGCCTGTTCGGCAAAACCGCGATTCATCCCAGTCAGATTGCCCCCATCGAGTTGGAGTACCGGGTGGACCCGCTCGAGCTTAAGGTGGCTAGGGCCACGCTCGAGGACGACGCACCCGCTGTTTTTCTGCTCGAGGACCACATGTGCGAGGTGGCGACGCACAAAAACTGGGCGCTCGAGGTGGTTTCGAGGGCGGAGATTTACGGGGTGAAGGGGTGAACTACGCTCGAGGGTGGGAGGGTGAGAGGGAGATGGGGAGCAGGGGAATATGTCAAAGCAATACATTTCCTGATAAGTGCCTTCAAAATAGTTAAACACCTGAGCGAGCGCTATAGGTGAGTATCTTTTTCTCCCCATCTTCCCAAAACTACTTAATCAACCCCCGCGCACGGGCGTGTTCCACCGCCGTCGCCGTGTCGGGCACCATCACCATCTTCACCCCCACCCCAGCCAACTCGAGCGCCATTTTTTCCACCTGCGCGAAGCGGCGACGGTTTCTCGAGCGCACCACCCGAATGTAAATGGCCCGAATGCGGCCCCGGTGCTGCACGCTCAGCGCCACCTCACGGTAGATGTCGGGGTCTTTCTCGCCGCTGTCCCCGATGAGCACGAAGTCGAGGCCGGGGTGGGTGTCCAGGATGTGAAAAATAGTCTCGAGCTTGTGCGGGCCGTGTCCAGCACGCAGGGTTTTCATGCTCCAGTCGCGCAGAAACAGGGTTCCCATCGGGATGTTGTTGAGCCGCAGAAAGTCGGTGAGCAGGTCGTACAAATTCCACGGACTCGAGGACACGTAAAAGATAGGGTTCTGGGACCCAAACTTACAGCCCTTGACCAGTGCGCGGTAAAACTCGGCCACGCCCTCGAACGGCAGGCGGCTGAAGGCGTTTTTGAACAGCAGCGCGAAGACCATCTGCATTCGCAGCGCCACGTTGGTGGACAGCACCGTGTCGTCGATGTCCGAAATCACCCCATATTCGGGCTGTTGCACCACCCAAACCTGACCCTCGGTGACGACGGGTTCAACGGTGCGCGGCTCGAGCAGCTCGAGATGGACCCCAATCCAGCCCTCGAGCAGCAGCGGCGAACTCTGGTTGAAAGTCAGCTCGAAGAAACCTTCATCGTCGGTCACGACCTCGAGCGTGACCCCCGCGCAGGCGGCCCGCACCGTGGCCCCCTCGACCTCCTCGCTGCGAAAACGCCGCCAGGTGTTGCGAAAGTTGAGCCAGGCGCTGTCCAGGGGAGTGGGGGCAATGGTGATTTTATTGACCATCACCCGGCCCCGCAGATACTGCACCTCAGGGGTGCCGTGGCCGTTGTAGGCGGCAATCATCAGGGTCGCTTCCGACTTCGAGCGCCGATACAAACGCCCCAAAATCGCGTCTAAAGTGTTTCTGAATCCCGTCGGCTCCATCATCGTGCACCCCTATCTTATACGGATTCACAGGCGCGCCGTGACCGCTCGAGCGCCTATGAAGTCCACAAGCTCGAGCGCCGCCTTTAGAAACCGGGCGAAATGATTTCGGGTACTCAGCTCGAGCCTTTGGGGTCCTCGAGCGCCCAGAGCACAAGCCTCCCCAAAGGCTCGAGTTCACCCCTGAAAATGTGCGTTTTTATACTCGAGAACCGCGCGAAAACCCCTTGCGCGTGAGGTATTTAACACATTCTCATCATCACCCACATTACGACCCCGACGTGTTATAGTGACCTCATGATTGAACCGTCTATCGCCCTCTACGGCGACGCGTTCGACAAGGTGGAAACCCTTCTCGAGGAGCTGCTCAAGACCACCCAGTCGCGTTACGCGCTGCTGGTGGACCGCAAGGGCTTTGTGCTGGTTCACAAGGAAGCACTTTGGGCACCGCGTCCGCCTTCGCTCGACTCCATCGCTACCCTCATTGCTGGCTCGAGTTCGGCCACCAACGCGCTGGCCAAAATTCTCGGTGAAAGCCAGTTCGACGCGCTGGTGCAGGAAGGCAAGGAAATCAGCTTGTACGTCGAATCTGCTTCGGATTTGGCCCTGCTGGTCATCTTGTTCGACAAGAAAGCGCCGCTGGGCAAGGTCAAGCTGTTCGCCAAGAAAACCGCCGCCGAAATCGCCGACACCCTCGAGCGCGAGAAGCACGCGCCCCGCCCCGAACTCAAACTCGACCAGAACTTCTCGAGCGGAGCCACTGCCTTGCTGGACGACCTGTTCGGTTGAGCGGCTGCTGCGGGTTCGGCGGGTTTGGGTGCTCGAGGCTTGTAGGGTCTTTAGAAAGTCTTTAGACTACAGATAATATAGGCGATGGTAGAGTGAAGGCCACTACGATGGGGGAAAGATGAGCACAATCAACTTTGCAGCCCGTGAAATCAACTGCAAAATCGTGTATTACGGGCCAGGTTACTGCGGAAAAACCACCAACCTCAAATTCATCTTCGGCAAGATGCCGGGAAATCTGCGCGGCGACATGGTATCTCTGGCCACCGAAGACGAGCGCACGCTGTTCTTCGATTTTTTGCCGCTCGATTTGGGCACAGTACAGGGGTTCAAAACCCGTTTTCACCTGTACACCGTACCGGGACAGGTGTTTTACAACGCCAGCCGCAAGCTGATTTTGCGCGGTGTGGACGGCATTGTGTTCGTGGCCGACAGCAGCCCTAACCGCCTGCGGGCCAACGCCGAGAGTATGCGAAACCTGCGCGAGAACCTCAAAGAGTACAACCTGGACATCAACGAGATACCGCTGGTGATTCAGGTCAACAAGCGCGACGTGGAAGGTGCGCTGCCCGTAGAGATGATTCTGCGCGTCATTGACCCAGAGCGCAAATTTCCGTACTACGAGTCCACCGCTCACGATGGCGTCGGGGTTTTCGAGACGCTCAAAGCCGCCAGCAAAGGGGTACTCGAGCGCTTGTCGCAACCCAAATAAGGGTGTAGCTCAGGTGTAATGGAGCGAACCGCCTCGAGAGGGGCGGTTTTTTCGTGCCCGAGCGCGATGATACTCGAGAATTGGGGGAAGTTATGTCCAACCTGCTCGAGCGATAAAGAGTCGAGCAGGCCGCCCGAGCCACTTGACCTCCTATACGTAACCCCAGCAATCTCGAGCACTTGGCATTTGCCAAGCAAAGCATTAGTATGAGGTTATGAAATTCGAGTTAGACCCGATGGACACCCGCATTCTGGCGGTTTTGCAGGAAGACGCCCGCCTGAGTATGCGTGAACTGGGGCGGCGGGTAGGACTATCCGCCCCCGCCGTCACCGAGCGGGTGCGGCGGCTCGAGGAAGCCAAAGTGCTGTTGGGCTACCACGCGCTGGTCAGTCCGGCGGCGCTAGGACGGGGCATTCAGGCGTTTATCGGGGTGCAGGAAAGCGGTCAGCGCGACCCGCAACTGGTGGGGTGGGCCAGGGGTCAGGAAGGCGTGCTCGAGGTTCACAGCGTGACCGGCGAAAACAGTTGCATGATTAAAGTGGCCCTGCGCGACATGTCAGAACTGCGCGGCATTTTGGGTGAACTCATCGAAATGGGATTTACCTGCTCGACCAGTATGGTGCTCGAGACGCTGCTCTCGGGTAAGACATTGGAACTCGAGGGAGTGAGCGTTGCTCGAGGGTGAGAGGGTGAGAAGAACGCCTCCGGCGGGTTATTAGTTCTTGGTACTTGGTCGGTTTGATTTTGGGCGCTGTCTTGGTCTGAACGGCACCTTCCGGGCCAGACCGCTCGAGCACAGACCAACTAATTACCAACTACCAAAACCCCGCGAGCAGGCCCGCTAGGTGCCGCTTAGACCAAGACAGTACCGTTCTGCTCTGGGAGTGCCGAAGGCGCAAAACTCAAAACTGCTACTTCCCCGCTCGAGTGCGACGGGTGGCGCTTTTTTTCTGCATCACCCGCTGTACGAATTTGGCCAGCCTGGGGGCGCGTCCCCAGCGGCGGCGGTCTCCGGCCACCCGCCAAACCCATTCCACGCCCAGCTTGCTGGTCCACTCCGGGGCGCGTTCCACCGCGCCAGAAAGCACGTCCAGCGTGCCACCCACTCCTATAGCTACCGGAATACCCATCAGGTCACGAAAACGCTCGTTGAAGCCCTCCTGCAAGCCTGCCCCCAGTCCGGTCAGCAAAACGTGTGGCTGAGCGTCACGAACGCGCTCGGCAATGCGGCGGTCTTCCAACCCATCGTGCTTGAAATAGCCGTGCTGCGCCCCCACCGTGATGGTTCCGTACTGAGCCAACATGCGCTGCGCCGCGCTTTCGGCCACACCGGGTTTGCCGCCCAGGTAAAACACCCGCAGGTTACGGCCTCCGCGCTCGAGCAATTTGAGGGTGATGTCCACCCCGGTCACTCGAGCCGGAAGCTTGACCCCTAGCAGCGTCTGAGCAGCCCACACGATGCCCACCCCGTCGGCAGTTACCAAATTGGCCTTGCGAATAACGCTGGCCAGCGCCGGGTCGGTTTCGGCCTGAACGATGATTTCCGGGTTGATGGTGATGACGGTGTGGGTGCCGCGCTCCACAATCCAGCTCTCGAGCAGCTTCACCGCCCCGAGGAGCGTCACCGGGTCGAGCGGAAAGGACATCAGCTCGAGTCGAGTGGGTGTGGGCTGGCTCATAAGCCAAACTCCCGCGCCCTAAAAGTCCAAACTCGCAAAGCACAAACTCGAGAAGTCCAGCTCAGACCTGCATCACCTGAGCAGAATTCCAGCCTGACCCGCTTTCCTGCTTTCCTGCTCCGCCGCATCATCGCCTCCACCCCTCCATTCTGCTTTCAAGCTGCGCCGAAGCGAAAGATGTTCTTGCCATCCCACTGCAAAATATTCTCCAGGCGCGGCACACAGGTGCTCTGCGAAATCAGGCTCGAGACCGCCACGTCCTCGAGCAGACCGAGTTTCTCGAGCATACCGCCCGCCGTGGACCCCATCAGGGCTTCTTGCACGTCCGGGTAAGCCCGCAGCAGCGAGATGGCCAGCTTAGCGGCGTCCTTGAGTTCCACCTCTCCAGAAAGCTTCTGAATACGGCGAGCAAAAAACCCGGCACACACGATGTCCTCGAGCGTTTCATCGCCGTACATGCCCGCGCACACGATGGCGATTTCTTCACCTGCCAGCTCGAGCGCTTTGTCCACCACGGCCCGCGCATTGTAGAAACTGCCCAGCAGCACATGTTTAGCGCCGCTCACCGCTTCGATGGCTTTGGGGCTGTTTTCAGTGGTGAGCACCACGTCGCGCTCGAATTTGAGACCGCGCAAATCGGCGGGGCTGGCCCCGTAGTTGAAGCCCTCCGGCGGCAAACCCTCGCGCTCTCCGGCCAGCAGCAGGTTGTAAGAATCGGCAAAACCACGCGCCACCGCCAGCGACCCGGTGATGAAAAGCTGCTCGGCCCCCTCGAGAATGATGGGCGCGGTGGTGGTGGCGCGCAGCACATCCACCAGAATCACCGTGTCACCGTAACCCGATTTGGGCAATAAATCTACTTTGAGTCGCATCCCACCTCCCGCGTCTGGGTTTCTGAACTCGAGGTCCCACTCGCGCGTCCCCTCAGCGACGTGAGCCAAGCCAAGTCGGTAAATACGGTCTCGAACGCCCTAAAATTCCCCACGAATCTTAGCACCTTCTTTCCACTCTCGAGCCGCGCCCTCCACCCCCCGACCCGACTCAGCGATTGTCACCTCGAGCGCGTTTGCGCTCTCAAACAGGCGGCATACTGACCCGTATGTGCTTTCTAGTGTGCTCGAGCTTGCATTTTGGTCCACAAAGCTGGACGCACTCACGGTGTGAGGCTCGAACGAGATGCGCTGTGGCACGGGGTTGCGAGTGATGCCCGAATTTCTGACCGACCTCTCACCCGAGGCGGCGGGCGCACTGCAATCGGCCCTGCGGCCCTCGACGCTCGAGCGCGGCAGCCTGCTTTTCCACCTTGAAGACCGCGCTGAGACGCTGTATTTTTTGACCAAAGGCAGGCTGCGGCTGTACCGCATCGGCAGCGCGGCCCGCGAGGTCACCGTGGCGGTGATGGAGGCGGGCGAAATGCTGGGCGAGGTGGCACTTAACCTCGATAAAGCCGAGTACGGCCTGTATGCCGAGGCGCTCGAGGACTGCGAACTGCAAGCGGTAGGCGCTCAGACGGTGCGAACGCTGCTGACCCTGCATCCCACGCTGCACTTCGCGCTCACCGCTCAGCTCATCCGGCAGGCCAGGGCGCTGCAAAACCGCTTTACCCAACTGGTTTTTCTCGAGGTGACGCAACGGCTCTCGCTCACGCTGCTGCGCTTAGCCGACCAGGACAGCGAACTCATCGAGGGGCGCAGAAGGCTCAGGGGACGCATCTCGCACCAGGATTTAGCGCATTTGGTGGGCAGCACCCGCGAGACCATCACCAAGTTGCTCGGCGAGTTCAAAGACCGGGGCCTGCTCGATTTGGGCTACCGCCGCATCGTGCTACTCGACGAAAACGGCCTGCGCGAGATGTCGGTGAATCCGCCGTCGGTTTGAGAGAGGCAGTCGGATTTTAGACTTCAGAAGTCAGATTTCAGATTAAAGCTGTTGAGTAGCCGCTCGGGAATGCGCCCTTATTTCTCGATGTCTCCGATGACCCTCTCGAGCTTCCCGGATGGACTGTCAACGCTCGAACCCGCCTCATTGACCGCGTATTGACCAATTTTTGATATTCATTCAGGTACTTTCTCGCTCGAACCCCACTGCATCCCTAAAAACTCCATGACCTCCATCCAAAACGGCTATCAAAACGGCGACCTCCAAGACCTCTACCGACTTAGGCCCAATGATTTCCAGGGTGCGCTGCAAACAAAGACGAGCGTGGACCGCGCCGCCCTCAAGGTTGCGCTTGAGCGCTATCACACCGACCTGGGCACCCTGGAGGAGCGCGAGGGTAAAAAACTCCATCCTCGAGCCATCACGCTGCAACAACAGCTCGAGCGGCTGGGTCAGGCGAATTCCCGAGTGGTGGTCGCCGGACAGCAAGCCGGTTTACTCGGGGGTCCCGCTTTCAGCGTCCACAAGGCGGTGGACGCGATTTTGCTGGCCCGAGCGCTCAGCACTGAAGAGCTGCCCGTGCTGCCCATCTTCTGGGTGGCCAGCCAGGACCACGACGCGCTCGAGGTGAGCAGCACCACCCTGCTCGATATGGACGAGCAAATGTACCACCTGACCTTGCCTCTACCGAAGGGCGTACCTATCGGAGAAATCGCGCTCGAGCCGGGTTGGGTGCAGACGGTTCTGGACGTGCTCGAGCCGTTCAGCGCCCCCGAAGCACACAAGAGGAGTGTGCTCGAGCAAATTCGCAAGGCCGCAGACGGGGCTAGAACTTATGCTGACTGGTTCAGCCGCCTGATACACGGTTTACTGGCCGAGAGCGGTCTCATCGTGCTCGACCCGATGCACCCGGCGCTGGCCGAGCTGTTCAAACCCGCACTAAAACGGGAACTGGAAAATCCGCTCGAGGGACCCCGCTCCATCGAGAACGTGGCCCTGAACCTGCTCGAGCGCGGCTACGCACCGGGGCTGCGCCGCCCGGAGGGTTCGACCAACCTGTTTCTGACCGGGGACGATGGTCAGCGCCGCCTGCTGCGCTTCGAGAAAGGGACGTTCTACGCCGACAAAGCTTACTCAAGTGCCGAACTCGAAGGCATTCTCGAGGCGCAACCCCGCCGCATTACCCCAGCGGCGGGGTTGCGCCCGGTGCTGCAAGACACCGTGCTGCCCACCGTCGCCGTGGTGTTGGGACCCGGTGAGCTGGCCTACGCCACCCAGCTCCGCGACGTGTACACGCTGCACGGCCTCGAGCAGCCACTGCTGTGGCCCCGCCTGAAGGTGACGTGGCTCGAGCCACCTGTGGCCCGCATCCTGAAAAAGTACGGGCTGAGCGCGGCTGCCTTTCAAGCCGATTCCAAAGGCAGCCTCGAGCGAGTTTTACTCGAGCGCTCTGGCACCGCTGCGAACTTGGAGAGTCATCTCGAGCGGTTCGGGACTGATTTCGCCGTTATGCTCGAGGAAGTTGGGAAGCTCGACCCTACCCTCGAGCGCCCCCTCGAGAAAGCTCAGCGGCAAGCCGAGAATACCGTCAAAAAGCTGGGCCAGAAGCTGGGCCGCGCCCTGTACACCCGCGAAAACGAGTTGGAAAAGCAGTTCGAGCGGCTCGAGCGCCACCTGCTCCCACTGGGGCAAATGCAGGAGCGCGAACTCAACTTCTTCTCGCTGATGATGAAACACGGTCCCACCGTGCTCGAGCGGCTGCTGGCCCAAACTGCTGGAGCGAATGTGGAACTCGAGCTGAACTAGACCTCCGGTAAAAGTAGGGCAGGATGGCCCGGAAGGTACCACTTTGCTCAAGCGGTCAAGCGTCGTCATGCGGGCAGGCCCGGTAGGCGGCCCGCCCCGAGAGGTGGCGCAGTTGGGCCAAGACGCGGACAGGCCCGATAGGTGCCGTTCTGTTCAAGACAGTGCCGCTTTGCCCAAGACGGGCGCTGTTCTGACCGAGAAGACGTGCCGCTTATCCCACAACAGCGCCCCCTACCGCTTCCCCGTTTCCCAGTACCCAATCCGCTTGGCGATGTTCACGATGTGGTCGCCCAGCCGCTCGAGCGAACGGGCCATACGGTTGATTTTTAGGCTCGAACTCAAGCTGCGCGGGTCTTCCAAAATGCGGGTCAGGCTCGAGCGTTGCAGTTGCTCGTAGAGCGAATCTATGTCGTCGTCCATCTCGCGTACCAGTTCGGCGGCGTCCAAGTCACGCTCGGTGTAGGCGTAGCTCATGCGCTCGAGCATATCGGCCAAGCGGCCCAGCATGGGCAGCACGTCGCCGCGCGCCGAGGGTTTGAGGTCTCCAGCCAAATCTTCTAAATCAGCGGCGATGTGAACCGCGTAATCGCCCACCCGCTCAAGGTCGGTGAGGCTTTTGAGAATGAGCAGAAAAAAGCGTAAATCCTTAGCCATCGGCTGATGGCGAGCGATGGCGCTCAAGCAAGCCGCCTCGAGTTCGATTTCGATGCGGTCCACCTCCAGGTCCAGGGTTTTAATTTTTTGGCGCAGACCGAGCAGCGAACCGCTGGCCAACCCGGAGCGAATTTTGCTGATTTGCTCGAGGGTCAGGCTCTGCATTCGCAAGAAATCAACCGAAATATCATGAATAGCGATGTCGAAAACTTCACGCATAATTAGAACCTTGTCGCTAGGAAAAATAGCGTACTGCCGGGTGTTAGCTCGAGTTTGTATGAAAAAGCTCACAAGTCAAAACAAACAGCACACTTTTGAGAGAGGGCGGGTCGTGAATGAGCTAACAAGCGGAGAAGTTCCGCTTCACAGTTGCAAAATGTAGGCTCGAGGTGTCAGACCCCGGTCAGGGGACGCACAAAGCTTTACACCCTGTCTGCTATCCCCGTGTTCACCCCTGTGCTTACCCTTGTGCTCGAGCCAGCCGAACTTTGAACACTGCACCGTCCTGCGCGCCGTTTTCGGCCCACAGCTCGCCACCCTGCGCCCGAATCAGCGCCCTTGCAATGGCCAGCCCCAGTCCCGAGTTAGCTTTCTTGCTGCTCTGTCCGGCTAAGTCCACGCCTTGTGGGTGAGCGCGTCCCCTCGAGGCATCACCCCGGTAAAAGCGCTCGAAAATCTGCTCGAGCACCTCTGGTCTGAGTCCAGGACCGCTGTCCCGCACCCAGACGAGGGCGTGGTCATCCTCGAGTCCGCACCCCAGCTCGAGCGTGGGATTCGCACCTGAAGCGGCGTACTGCACGGCGTTGTCGAGCAGATTGTAGAGCACCTGATTGAGCCTGTCCGGGTCGGCCCTCACCCAAAGCTCTGTTCCAGCGACCTCGAGCGCAAAGTCCATGCCCGCACGCTCGGCTCGAGGCAGGTAAGCGGCGTGCAGGGTGCTTAAAAAACCCTTCAGCTCGAGCGGACGCAGGTCGAGCGACAGCGCGCCGCCCTCGGCTTGCGACAGGGTGTTGAGGTCGCTCACCAGCCGCGCTAAGTGCAGCACCTCACCCAGCAGCCGAGCGTGCAGTCGCTCCAGCCCAGCGGTGTCAGGAGCGGTCACACCGTCTTGCAGGGCCTCGAGTTCGGCCCGCATGACCGCTAAGGGGGTGCGGAGGTCGTGGGCCACATCGGCCACC
>Ga0209100_1001987_pt1 | contig 13232 bp, 12 predicted proteins | sample lystaG_FD_185480 | JGI IMG/M metagenome (GOLD analysis project Ga0209100, IMG submission 185480) | Glacier valley bacterial and archeal communities from Borup Fiord, Nunavut, Canada, to study Microbial Dark Matter (Phase II) -... | ecosystem: Environmental > Aquatic > Freshwater > Ice > Glacier ...
TACGCTAATGGTTCTTCTCGTCCTCTATAGCACGAAGCGGATGGCTATCAATAAAACAAAAGACCTGGATAAGATCACCAGTGCTTTTGAAATGGCGAAATCCGGTGATTTGAATACCAGGGTGGACCTTAATAGCAATGATGAATTTGAAGCAATTGCAGACTCTTTTAATGTCATGGTAGAGAGCCTTAAGGTTCAAAGTGAAAAAAACCAGGAAATGACTGAAAGGCTATCCATCTCTCAAATCAAACAGCTTCAATCACAGTTTAATCCGCATTTTATCTATAACACTTTGGATAATATCAGGTTTATGTGTAAGTTTGATGGGGAATCGGCCAGTACCATGACGTTAAATCTGTCTACGATATTGAGGTATAGCCTGGATAATGCGCAGGAAGTGGTTACACTGAACGAGGATATCGTATACACGGATAATTACCTCAGTATTATGAAGTATCGCTATAGCAAGAAATTTAACTACGATATCAATATTCCAGGAGAATTTCTTGATTGTTTAATCCCCAAACTGATCATTCAGCCCATGATTGAAAATGCAGTAAAGTATGGATTTGAAAAACAAGATGAACTTAGCGTAAATATCAGCTGTAGAAGAATGGATAATTATCTTGTCTTGATTTGCCAGGATAATGGCTATGGAATGGATGAGGAAACGCTAAAGAACATCAGACTCCTACTCGCAGAAGAAGTCAATGAGAGCACTCATTCGGGGCTATACAACATCCATAGGAGAATTCAGCTCAGGTATGGCGAAGAATACGGAATTACCATCGAAAGCAAGCTAAATGAAGGGACAGAGCTTAGGGTTTTTCTCCCTATTGTCTATAAAAATGTGTCAAATACCCAGGAGGTCTTAGATGCTTAAGATTATTATTGTTGAGGATGAAGATATCATCAGAAATGGTTTGGTTCATACCATTGATTGGCTAAGTATGGGTTGCGTTGTCATTGCGGATGCTGCAAACGGACAGGAAGGTCTTGAAAAAATTCTTGAACTCTCGCCAGATATTGTCATCTCAGATATTAAAATGCCAATCATGAATGGGATTGACATGATTAAAAGCGCTATGGAGAAAATTCGGTTCAAAAGTCTGCTTCTGACGAGTTATGCAGAATTTGACTATGCGAAGAAAGCCATTGAGCTTAGGGTTTCAGATTACCTCCTTAAACCAGTTTCGGAGGAGAAAATCAGGTCATCCATTGAAAAAGTAAATAGAGAACTTTACGGGACGAGAAAAACCGCAGAATCTCTTCGAAAAAGTGAGGAAGAAGCTAATATATTGAATAATTACCTCCTAGGTGATTCAGGTAAGAATTATTATGTTAAGATTTCATTAGAGAAAATCAGGGATCACTTCGCTGAACGAATCAGTATCGAGTCGGTTGCAGAGGAACTGGGGGTAAGTGCAAGCTACCTAAGCCGGAAATTCAAGGAAATAACAAACCATACCTTCCTTGAACTTCTAAACGAGCATCGAATCCAGCAATCTGTTAAGTTATTGAATACTGGGAAGTTCAGAGTAAGTGAAATAGGAGAGAAGGTCGGCTTCAATGAATATAAACATTTCTATGCCGTGTTTAAAAAATTTACAGGTTTGACGCCCTCTGATTTTACAAAGTAGACGAAAAATCTTGTGCCCGCATGTGGGGAGACAAGTAGTGGATATGCAGCTGGGAAGCTTGAGGAGGAAATATGAATTTACCAATAGAAATCAATAAGATTATCCTGTTAAGTGATTTGGATGGAACATTACTCGATTCAAATAGTATCGCAACAGAAAAGAACAAAGAAGCCATTAAAAAGTTTGTAGAGCTTGGAGGAAATTTCGGTATTGCTACTGGAAGAGGGCATCAGAATGCACTAGGCTTCCTGGATGGCGTGATGATCAATACCCCAAGTATCGTATATAACGGCTCAATGCTCTATGACTTTGAAGAATCTGCACCTTCTTTAGTGAAAACTTTACCTTCTGAAGAGCTTATAGAATCAATCCAATGGGTAATGGATTCCTATAAAAACCTCATGGTACAAATTTATGGCGTTGAAATGAGCTATATTGTTTCATCCAGAGAAAGTGTAGATGAAGAGATCCTCATCTATCATCAGCCCGCCACGTTTATCAATCTGGATAACATCATAAAAGAAGATTGGGTTAAAATCCTTATTTCAGGAAACCATGATGATCTTGTTGAGCTTGAAAAACACCTTGAGGCTAGCCAATTGAAAGACAAGGTAAGGTGGGTATTTTCATCTGAAATCTTCCTTGAAATTCTTCCTGTTGATGTGTCCAAAGGAACAATGCTTCATGAGCTGAGAAAAATCTATAGCAATGATCATAAAATCATAGCCATAGGTGATTTCTATAATGATATTGAAATGATCCAGGAAGCGGATTGCGGAATCGCAACGTTTAATGCACCTGATGCGATTAAAGACCTTTCAAACCGTGTAACAGTATCTAACGATGATAGCGCTGTTGCTAAAGTCATTGAAGATATTCTGGCAAACCGAATATTTAATTAGGGATCATATTTCGTTTTTTTGTTGAATTTCGGAGAAATTATAAGAAAGACGATAAAGATAAAACGGAAGTAGGTTCTTTTTCGGCTAGTATCAATATTATGAAATTTTAGAACAACGTAGACACTTTGAAAGAAAACGCTGTATTTCATTTATATTTTGCGACAATCGCGATAAATTTCTACGAAAATCCGTAAGAGATTACATAATAATAGTTATATTGCTGTATTTGTTGCAATTTGAACAATTAGATTGTGAAAAGATGATATTGATAAGGAATTGATTCTGAACTAAAGATCCCAGTTGGGTTGAACGTATTCAACCCAACTGGGATCTTTGATTGCATTAAAGATTATTGCTTATCGTTTCAAATTGAGTTTGCGAAGTAGGATTTAGAAAGAAGTCGCTAAAATATAGTTGAAGATTTTTGCAGTTGAGAGGGAAGAATCTTATCGTATTATGAAAATACAAGTGATATCAGCTGATTTCACGTTGAAATTAGATCATTTGACAGTCAAATTTCCTTGCGCTTAAATGGTTTACTTAAAATACAATATGTAGTATGATTAGATTAATAGAACACAAGATATTGTGTGAGGGCTGAGGGATGAAATGAAATCAAATGATATAATCGTATTAAAGAGAAAAAGAATAATGGAGGCGCTAATCCCAGATAAAATACATCGTTCGATGGGAAGAGCGTTTATTGATATGAACCTTGAAATTTCTGAAGAGCAATTGGATATGCTTACTGAAGAAGTACTGAAAAAACTTGAAGCAGTTGGTACTGAATTATATACCGAAAACATCCATCATGTGGTTATGGATACCCTAGAGGAAAATGGTTATGACGAAGTCTCCAATGCATTTGGAATGTATCAGGCGAACAAGTAGAATATTAACATAAACAAACAGAATGGCTGCCTATCGAAATAGGCAGCCATTCTGTTTGTTTTTACGGGATTATTTTTAATTGTCGCTGAATCCTGTCCACTAAAGTAAAGGGATTTCCTTTGTGAGTCTTTTTCCCAGGAAAGCTGCAAATACGCACCAAAGAGTATCACCAGGGATAAAGACCAAGGCACCGAATTTGATGGCTTTTGCAAGGCTTAGTGGGGCATTACCCATAATAAGATTCTTCAAAACATAGAGATAACCTGCACCCATGGTGTAGATGACGATGAGTCCTAAAAATGAGATTAAAAAGAGTTTCAGGACGGTTATGGTTTTCAATTTTTCTCTAAGTGTTCCGATGAGGTAGGAAGCAAGGATAAAGCCAACAAGGTATCCGAAGGTTGGGGTTAGGATATATCCTATTCCGCCACCACCAGTGAACACAGGTAATCCTAGTAATCCTAGAAGAACATAAATCAGCTGAGAATAAACAGCTTTTCTTCCCAGAATGATGCCGGACAGTACGACGAAAACAGTCTGCATGGAAATTGGGACAGGTCCTATAGGGAGCTTAATGAAGGCTCCAACTGCGGTAAGTACTGAAAATATTGGTATGATGGCCATGTCTCTTGTGCTAAATTTTCTTTTTAAAGTTAATTTTTGTTCCATTTTACGCTCCTAACGATATGACTATATTTTTCTAATGCTGATTTCTCCGGAATTCTGGGTGATGAGCTTGCCTTCTCGTTCGATGATGAGATGACCTTGCTCATTGATTCCTCGTAAGATTCCGTTGAAGGTTTCATTCCCTCTTGAAACGACAATCTCCTGATCAAGATAAAGCATCTTTTTCCGATAGGATTCTATAAGCGTTGAAGGGGATGTTTTTGTCATTAAAAGATACCCTTCTAGTGAATCAAGAATCCTTGCGACGATTTCATTTCGTATATATTTTCTCTTTGTCATGAGGGATAGGGAAGAGGCGATATCTTTGATCTCTTCAGGAAAGGATTCCGTGTTGACATTGATTCCAATCCCAATGATGAAATACTCAAGGTTTCCGGTTTCAAATTCCATGGAACCTTCGGTGAGGATTCCTGACAGTTTTTTCCCTTGGGAATAAATGTCGTTCACCCATTTGATTCTTGTCTCTATTCCTGCAATGCTATTAAGCACTTCTGAAATGCAAAGTGCAGCAGCAATGGTAATAAGAGAGATGTCATACTGCCCAAGGTCTTCTTTCTTCAAAAGGGACATGTAGATCCCACTTTTATCCTCTGAGTAGAAATTTTTCCCCAATCGTCCACGTCCACTGGTTTGTGATTTTGCCACGACCAAGGTATTGTTCTTGAAATCTGTGGATTTATTTTCTTTGAGATAAGTGTTCGTCGAAGGCAGCTCATCTTTAATAATGATGCTGAAATCCTTGTTCTTCAGATAAAGTTTAATTTCGCTTTCAGATAGGGAATCACTCTCATGAAGCAATCGATATCCCTTGTTCTTTACAGATTCAATGAGATATCCTTCCTCTCTTAAAGCGTTTATTCCTTTCCAAATCGAATTCCTTGAAAGGCCAAGTTCATCTGATAAGGTGATTCCAGAAATGACTTCACCTCGGTTTTGTTCAAGTATTCTTAGGATGTCGTGTTTGCTCATGGGTACCCCTCAATTTTTAGCGCTGAGTTTTTTGCTTGATTAATGAAAATAAGTTCTGTTTGCTTAGAACACGTTCTAGATTAACATCGATGTTTACTTGATTAGTATAATCGCAGCTCGAACTTGAGTCAACCATTTTTTAAATTTTGGGTGACTCAAATAAAGGTTTGACAAAATGTAATATTCCTGTTATTATACCCTTAGGGGGTATACCTCCAATATATTAAGCAGGTGAAGAAATGCAAAATATTACAATATATACAACCCCAAGTTGTATTTGGTGCAAAAGAGCAAAAAGCTATCTAAATGAGAACAAGATTTCTTTTGAAGAAAAGGATGTCTCTGTAGATCGGGAAGCTGCCTATGCAATGATTAACAAATCAGGACAGCGTGGTGTTCCGGTATTGGATATCAATGGAACAATCATCATTGGATTCGATCAGGTTAATATCGACAAACTATTGGGATTATAAGATAAAGAAAACAAAAGAATTACCGCACGATCAAAGCCTAGATTCAATCAACATCTGATTGGATATAAGGTATTGATCGTGTTTTTTTTGTTTGCTCTATTTGGCGCAAGAAGATGATGCATGCATAAATGCATGCATAAATTATATAAAAATGAATATTATGTCCTGCTAAGATGAAGAAGCTCTTTAGAATAATAATAAAATATCACCTGTAAACGATTATGGGTTGATGATTTTGAAGCGTAGACTCAAAAATAATTAACATGAATTAAAATTCATTGGAATGTATATTTATTTTATGCACTATGTTATAATCATTCGTGTCGCAAATCGATAAAGTGAAATAAAGGATTGAATGCCAAAGACTATAATGCTATCGACTAAAGGAAAAATTTAAGGGCAAAAAGTCTAAAAAACAATCTTTGTATCAAGAGCATTTTTTTAAAAATAGCAGGCTAAAACAGTTTTTAATTTTAAGTTGGACGAGATGAGCTAAATGTTTTGAAGAGCAACCAAAAATCACGAATGAAATATCGATCAGGCATTTAGTGCCGTGAAATAAAAATAAATATTAATCAGAAGGGAGATAGATCGTTGATAACATATGAACAATTCCTTGCCATTTTGGAGGGTACCAGAATAACTTTATCCATTGCGGCAGTTTCCATCGTTTTCGGTATCATGCTGGGTGTAATCATCGCATTATGTAAAATTTCCAGAAACAAGGTGCTTAATGGCATGGCTTGGTTTTATGTCTGGGTATTCAGAGGAACGCCAATGCTCATGCAGCTTTTTGTTTTTTATTATGCACTTCCCATGTTTACAGCTGACGTGTTCGGCGTCACCTTAAGATTACCTGGGTTTGTAGCAGCATGCATCGCATTTTCTTTAAACTCAGCAGCTTACTTGGCGGAGATTTTCAGAGGAGCGATACAGAGCATCGACAAAGGACAGATGGAAGCATCCAAAGCTCTTGGCATGACATACAACCAGGCAATGTTCAAGATTATTATTCCTCAAAGTTATAGAAGACTAATTCCACCAGTTGGAAACGAACTGATCACTTTGCTCAAGGATACTTCTCTTGTGGCATCCATTGCAATATTTGACCTTCTTAGGACAGTAACCTCCATGAACAACGCTTCTGGAAAGTGGCATTATTTCCTCTATGCTGGAGCCATCTATCTGATTTTCACATCGATAATCCAGCTGGTCTTCGATAGATTGGAAAAGAAATATTCCACGTATGAATAGGGAGGGTAGAAAATGATAAAATTAGAGAATTTATATAAGTCCTTTGACGACCTGGAAGTTCTTAAGGGAATAAACCTTGAAGTCAAAGCTGGAGAAGTGGTTTGCATCATAGGACCTTCAGGATCAGGAAAAAGCACGATGCTAAGATGCATGAATCAGCTTGAAACGGTAACTTCCGGTAAGATTTACATTGAGAATGTTTTAGTAAGTCATATTGAAGAAGGTAAAGACCTTCTTAAGTTTACGGAAAAGGAAGCATCTAAACTCAGGACTAATCTTGGAATGGTCTTTCAGAGATTCAATCTTTTTCCACACCTTACGGTACTGGAGAACCTTACCATAGCCCCTAAGCTCGTCAAGAACGAGAATGAGGAAGAGACGAAGAAGAATGCTCTGGTGCTTCTTGGTCGCGTTGGACTTAGCGATAAGAAAGATGAATACCCATCGAAGCTTTCTGGTGGTCAGCAGCAAAGAGTAGCCATCGCCAGAGCACTTGCCATGAATCCCAAAATCATGCTTTTCGATGAACCGACATCAGCATTAGATCCTGAGCTTGTCGGCGAAGTCCTTGAAGTCATGAAAAAGCTTGCCGATGAAGGCATGACCATGGTTGTGGTTACCCACGAAATGGGATTTGCAAGAGAAGTCGGAACCAGAGTGATTTTCATGGACGAAGGCCAAATCGTAGAAGAAGGAAGCCCGGAAGATATCTTTGATCATCCACAGATGGACAGGACCAAATCCTTTCTTAATAAAATTCTAAAATAGGAACTTGAACGATTCGGATTTTCAATCAACTCAAAACTGAATTGAACAATTTTAATGATAAAGAGATCTGCTAAGCAAACATAAAAGGGCTGGAACGGGGATTTCTCCGTCCAGCCTTTCATGACGCCATCACTTGTCAGAAAAATGCACGACCTGCATAATTCGTGAGTAATTATAAACAACTCTTTTGCACGATTTCTGAGGCTATTTTACGTTTTGTAAGAATTATCTGATTAACGGATTGAAGGAAATGCTGCAAAGGCTTGAAGCAGTTATCTATTATAAAATGATGTGTGAAAACGGTTATTGATTAAGAGATGCGAATATTTTGGATGAGATTTCATAAATATGCACAATAAGTAATAATTATGCTATACAAATTTCAAGAATATGTTATAATCAAAAAATGAAACTTTTAAAACTGTAAAAAAAAGGGAGAAGATAATGACGATGAAAAAGACAAAAAACATCATGATCGCAATGCTCATGGCAGGCCTAATGGTCCTATCCGCTTGCGCTGAGAAGGCCACGGCTACGGATTCAAAAATTCTAAAAATTGGAACTGACGATACCTATCCACCATTCGAATATCGAAATGATGCTAATGAAATGGTAGGTTTTGAAATTGATCTTGCTAGAGAAATTGGAAAGAAACTTGGGATGGAAGTTGAATTCACTTCATCAAACTGGACAGGAATATTCAACGGATTGAATTCCAAAAATTATGATGTGATTATGTCTGCTACAAGTATGACTAAAGAAAGACTTGAGACCTACATCTTCTCAAAGCCATATATGGTTAATGGACAAGTTATTGTTTCGAAGACCGGAGGTAAGATCATCCAGAGTCCAGAAGAACTCGCAGGACTTAAAGTTGGGGTTCAGCTGGAGACTACAGCAGATATTGCTGCAACAAAGTATAAGGAAGAGGTTGATTTTGAAATCACAAAGTACGATGATGTCATCCAGACCTTTACAGCCATGAAGGCTGGTCATGTTGATGTTGTTGTTGCTGACTATGCTGTTGCTATAGATTATGCCAACAAGAATCCAAAAGACTACACCATTACAGACGTTATGCTGACAAATGAGCCTATCGCTGTAACCATCAGAAAAGATGACACAGACCTTAAAGCAAAGATCGATACTGCACTTGATGCTTTAGGAGAAGAGGGTATACTGAAGGAACTTTCTGTAAAGTGGCTTGGTGGAGATTATACCTCCAATATCGATGAGACACTTAAGGGTGCTGAATAATTGAATGAACTGAAGAAGAGTAAATCTTCTTCAAGGGAATAAAAGAGAGACAGAAGCTTTTCAAAATGCTTCTGTCTCTCTTTAAACATGCTCTGATTAAATGTCTTCTAATCTGCTTTATATTCATTTTCTTTCTTTACAGGGCTGTTTTCTTTCTCTGCAGCAAGTCTCTCCTGTGCTTCAGCTTCCAGTTTTTCACTTTCAATGCGCTTGATATTTTCTTCTTCCCGAAGGGCTTCAAGATTAATACCCTTGAGCGCTAGTTCTTCTTTAAGCTTATTGAATTCAAGTTCTACATCTTCTTTAGTGACATTGGAAAGGAAAGAGTTTTTCAGCGTAAGGGAATGTTCAAAGGCATCATAAGCCTTCACATAGTTTCCCTTCTTCCACATGATGATGCCATAATAGTAGAAGGCTTCAGGGAATTTGACGAAATCAATGATGGAATCATATAATTTTTCTGCCTGGTCATATTCTCCCAGGAAGAAATGAGACTGGGCAAGATTGTCTCCGATGACATTGTCATCAGGATTAAAGTCATAAGCTTCCTGATTGAATTCAAGCGCTTTTTGATAGTCTCCCTTGGAAATATAAAGATAGCCTAAGATTTCATACATGATGGTATTCTTGTACTGTTCTTTGATATCTTCAACCAGCTTGATTCCTTTATCCACATCACCTTTTTTCCAATTGAGGATTGCAAGGTTCAGGATGCTGTTGAAATGGAATCTTGAATCCTTGGCCTGATACTCGGAAGCCTCAATGAGGTAAGGCTCTGCTTCCTCTACACGGCCTTCTCTAAGGAGGAGGTAGCCATAGCTTGATTTGATATAAGGCTTCGACTGACTGTGTTTTACGGCCTTTTCAAAGTATTTCAGCGCATTGTCCTTATCACCCTTGTTATAAGCCCGGCTTCCTCTTGAAGCGAGGATTGTTGGGATGTTCTTATAGATCATATAAGCCAGGTAAATAACGATGAAGATGTTTCCCAAAGTAGGATAGCCACTGGCGATGAGGATGAATGTCGCTGCAACGAGGATGATGTCGATAATTGGTAAATTTTTCATTAAAATAAACCTCTTCTTCCATTTTTCTTTTGAGCATTTTTCATTGGTCAGGTTCTTATCAAAATGATACCACGAATCAAGTAATAATTGAATTCATGACGAATTTTGATTATTATAGTACGTATGATACCATGATTTACTTAAGTTATCTTTATATTTTTCATGTTAACATAATTTAAAACCAAGCTGAAACGTAGCGCGATAAGCAGATAAAAGCAGCAGGTATTCAGCGAGAGAAAGGAATAGTTTTATGATTGAAGCAGTCTTATTTGATTTAGATGGCACTGTAGCCAATACCAACGAACTGATTTATGAATCCTTCAAAAGGATGTTCAAGGAAATGATGAACCTGGAGGTTCCAGATGAGGTCATCTATGGCTTTTTTGGAGAACCTCTGCAATATAGTCTCAGCAAGTATGCTGATGATACCAAAGAGATGATGGCGGCGTTTAGAGCTTTCAATGAAAGCAACCACGACCATATGATTAAAAGTTTTGACGGGGTTAAGGAAGCGCTGGAGATGCTCAAGAATGCAAACATTAAACTTGGCATTGTGACTTCAAAGCGGGAACATATGGCGAAAAGAAGTTTGGGCGTCCTTGGACTACTTGATTATTTTGATGTCATTGTCACCCCAGAGTGTACAAAGGAACACAAACCCAATGCTGAGCCGCTTCTAAAGGCCTGTGAACTTCTCGGAGGGATCAATCCTAAGAATACCCTGATGGTGGGAGACTCGGTGTTTGACATCAAGTGTGGCAATAATGCCGGAGCAACCTCCGTTGCAGTATCTTATACGGTCATTGATCCTCTGGTCATCAAAGAAGCAGAACCTGATTATTACATCGATGACCTTAGAGAGCTTATCGAACTAATCAGGACTTTGAATGAAAAAAGCACCAAAGCAGTTTAGCCGAGTAGAACACCCTTCAAGCCTTAATATGAGGCCTGAAGGGTGTTTTGCAATCACCAATTTGTTTCATATCGACGGGCAAGCTTACTTAAACATCAAAATTTGATGTTTTGGGGTACTTTCGATAACGCTCATGTTGCTGGAAATCATTGCTCCCATAACCTGATCGAAGGTCAATTTTTGATCATTAGATAGGACGATGAGACCAGAATTTCTTAAAGGATTTCCGGTATTTCCATCGAGGGTTAAAAGATATTTATAGGGCTCTTTCTCTTGAACTGGAGCGTTGGAGTCAAAACTGTAATAGAAGCCTTCTTCATAAAAGACATCAGTATAAAAAGGGTGCAGGGATGACTCGGCTGTAAAGAACTTGACCAGACGGATGCTGGTGTTTTTTCCTTTGGAAGAGGTTTTCATGAAGTTCGTCCATAACTCTTCATTTGCAATGATGTTCAGATTTTTAGAGACCAGGTACCCGTCCTTGGTTGCATCTTCTATCGTATAATCTGCAGACAATGCCATAAAACCGATGTATTGGCCGCTCTCGTCAAAAGTAAAGTCTGGCTTAGCATCATCCTTTTTTGTTTCGATACATCCAACGAGAAGAACCAGGGAAACTATGAGTAAAAGCAACGCAATGGATTTTTTCATTTCTAAAATCATTCCTTTCGTTTTCACTTCAAATAACCGTAGTTCCAATGATCAGAAGTTTAGGAGGGACAAAGAAAACCAGAAATTGACTTTATGGCTTTACCTCGATTAACGCAATCTTGCTTTCTTCACTTAGCCTGTTGAATGCCGATACGGCATAAACAAAAGCCGCGGTGTCAAGATGATTGATGGCGTACTCGATCTTTTCGTCATCAAAGATGATCTTTTTGTAGATATAGGAAGGGTTGCTCGGATCAATATCATCTTTTGGAAATTGATAGACGAGGAAGAATTTGGTTTTCTTCACCTCATCAAATTCTTCATTCCCATCTTTGAAAGAGAGAACCTCGTTCTCGATTTTAATCGCTTTAGGGACAGTTACACCCACTTTGGTGAAATGGTAATTGTAGGGGATGATCGCAGGTGTTTTAAAATCTTCTTTAATGGCTTCATTATTTTTAATGAGTTTTTCTCTTCCGTCAGGATTGTCCTTGAAAAAATCACTAAGAGGCGTGAGATATTTAAAACTGAAAAAGGAGGATCCCTTGATATTCGGCAGGGTCTTGTTGAATGCAAGCTGCTTGCTGATGACGTCGTCTCCGCTCCAGGAAGGATTCGAGACCTGTTCAAGAAGCTTATAGTTTGCATGGCCGATGTATAGGGAGACATTGGTTCCTTCTACGACAGACGCCCACCAGGAAGCAAGTTCCTTGTAGGGTGCAGCAGTTTCATCAAAGGTCCAATAGATCTGGGGGATGATATAGTCGATAATTTCGTCCTTTACCCATTTTCTGGTATCAGCGAAGACCATGTTATTATAGGTCTCAGAACTTGTCACAGGGGTATTAGAACCGAGGCCGCCAGTTTCTTCAGCATGACCCCAGATGCCAAATGGGCTGATTCCGAGTTTGACATAGGGTTTCAGGTCTTTGATCTTTTCATTCAGGGTTTTAACAAACTGCGTAATATTGTTTCTTCTCCAGGCCTTGATGTCAGTGAAGGTTCCTTTATTTGCAAGATAGGTTTCCTCATCCTCATTTGCATCTCCAAAATACATGGGGACGGTGGCGCCATTTGCATCTATCTTTGTCGAACGGTAGGGATAGAAGTAGTCATCCAGATGGACGGCGTCGATATCGTAGTTCTTGACGACTTCCATAATGCTTAAGGTGACAAATTCCATGACATCCGGATCCCCAGGATTGAGGAAAAGCTTGTCGTCGAAGCGTAGGACCTTATCGGGATTGAGCTTGGCGTAATTTTTATCAGGCAATAAAGATAGAAGTTCTTCAGTTGTCTTCTCTGGTGCTTTGAGTACGGTAACCCGGTAAGGATTAAACCAGGCATGGAACTCCATTCCTCGCTTGTGCGTTTCCTCAACAGCAAATTTTAACAGATCAAACGGAAGCGCGCCTTCAATTTTTCCTGTAATGTAGATTGAGGCAGGATTAAGCTCGGAAAGGTACAAAGCATCACTTGATGGCCTCACCTGCATGATGATGGCATTCAAATTATAGATTTCGTATACATCCAGGATTTTCAGAAAAGATCGTTTTAGTTCATCTGCACTCATTCCTTGAGTCTCAGGATATCCGCTATTTAATACGGAAGGAAGCCAGGCGGCTCTGAACATATATTTTCCACTTTGGCTTTCTGCAGGAACATCCAGATAGGTTGGATGATCTTCAACTGGATTTTGAATCACAGGGGTTTCATTTTCGGCAGTCTCGACAGGTGTAGAAGGAGGTTCGTCTATTTTT
>Ga0209100_1001989_pt1 | contig 13229 bp, 13 predicted proteins | sample lystaG_FD_185480 | JGI IMG/M metagenome (GOLD analysis project Ga0209100, IMG submission 185480) | Glacier valley bacterial and archeal communities from Borup Fiord, Nunavut, Canada, to study Microbial Dark Matter (Phase II) -... | ecosystem: Environmental > Aquatic > Freshwater > Ice > Glacier ...
CACCGCCATCATGCCGCGTGACGGAGCTTCCTTGTGAATGCGCCACAAAAAATCGTGGCCCGCTTCCTCGCTCGAGGGAACTTTAAACGAGGTCACGCGCACACCCTGCGGATTGAGGCCGCGAAAAACGTGCTTGATGGTGCCGTCCTTGCCGCCCGCATCCATGGCCTGAAGCACGATGAGCACGGAGTGCTGCTGCCCCGCGTACAGCCGCTCTTGCAGCTTGAACAGCTCGGCAAGCTGCTCTGTGGTGTGCTGCTCAGCCAGCAATCTGCCGTCGTCGCCCGAGTAATCGCCCACGTCGTCTGGGTTGTGCTTCTCGAGCTTGAGCCGCTTGCCTTCGCGCACCCGGTACGGGTCGGAAATGTCGCCCACCTTGAATTTTTTGCTCATTCTGGCCTCCCGATGAAGTGTGTAGTGAGCCTCGAGCATACTCCAGCTTAGTCACGAGGGTGAGTTCAGAGTGGCGAGTTTTGCGCCTCCGGCGGGTTATTGGTTTTTGGTTATTGGTCGGTTTGTCCTCGAGCGCCCGAAATCAAACCAACCAATTACCAACGACTAAAAACCCGCCGGAGGCGTTCTGTTCACCCTCCAACCCTCTCACCGTTCACGCACTTCCACTCAACTCGAGCACCAGCCGCTCGAGCACGTTCACCGCGTCCAGACCGCGCTTCATATCGAAATCAGCCTGGAGAATGCGTTTCAGGCTGGAGAGAACCTTCCCCTCGTCGAGCTTGCGGGCCACCTCGAGCGCCTTTTTGGCCGGATAAGGTTTGACCCCCAGCGCCGTCGCCGCCGCGTTTTCGTTCACCGACGGGTTTTGCTGCCGCAGCGCCACGCAGCGGGCAATCAGGTTGTATTGCCACACCACCGCGCCCATCAGTTTGAAGGGGTCCTCGCCGCTTTCCAGCAGCCGCTCGAGCTGTCCCAACGCTTCCCGCGCCCGCCCGTGCGTGGCCGCCTCGAGCAGGGCAAAACTGTCCCCTGGCGGCTTGAGGTTTACATAGGTTTCGATGTCCTGCACAGTGATTTTTTTGGAATCTACCAGCTCGAGCTTGTTGAGTTCAGACACGATGGACGCGAGGTCGTCGCCAAAGATTTCGGCCAGCCGCAGAGAAGCGTCACGCTCGAGGGTCAGGCCCTGCTTTTTGGCTCGAGTGCCCACCCAACCCGCCACATCGCCCACTTTGCTCGGGGCCGGAAGCGCGGTGTGCGTGCCGTGTTTCTCGTAAATTTTCACTCGAGTGGCTGCGCCCAGCGGGTCTAAAACCACCATCTGCGCGTCCGCTCGAGCCAGGGTTTCGACCAGCTCCTTCCAGGCTTTCTGACCCTCCAAATCCACCATCACCGAGGCAGGGCCGAAAAGTCCACCTTGAAGCTGCGCCTCGAGCAAACTCACGGTCAGGTCTTCGCCGCCCAGGCGCGGCACGTCGCGGGGGGACAGACCCAGAGTTTTAAGCTGCGCTCGAGCGGCTTCTTCGACCAGAAAAGGGTGTCCACTGAAGGCGTAAATCATGGGGAATAGGTTACAGGTTATGGGGGACAGGGTGGCGTTGTGCTCGAGCGGGAACGTCAAAGCCTGTGGTCGAAAGAACAACGAACAGCGGGTAGCCACGAGGGCTACCCCTACGAACCATTTTGGTAGGGGCAATCCCTTGTGGTTGCCCTGTTTTCGCTCGAGCGGGAATGTAAAACGCCTCCGGCGGGTCGTTGGTTTTTGGTCATTGGTTGGTTTGATGTGGAAATCCGAGAGCAAACCGACCAAGAACCAACTACTAAAAACCCGCGAGCAGGCCCGGTAGGTGCCGTTTTGCTTAAGACAGCCGGAGGCGCAAAACTCACTACTCAAAACGTATAAGACTTCGGAACCACCACAATCCCATTATCGGTAATCGTAAAGCCCCTCGAGCGGTCCTGCTCGATGTCCAGGCCAATTTGGGTTCCAGGCGGCACTTTTACGTTTTTATCCACAATGGCGTTTTGAATCACGCAGTGGCGTCCGATTTCGCAGCCGTCCAGAATGACTGAGCGCTCCACGCTCGAGTAACTATTGACCCGCACCCGCCTCGAGAGCACGCTGTCGCGCACCGTTCCGCCCGAGATGATGACCCCTCCAGCCATGATGGTGTTAAACGCCTGCCCGGTACGGTCGCCAGATTCGTGTACGAACTTGTCCGGTGGGCTGAACTCGGTGGCGGTTCGCAGCGGCCACTCGGGATTGTAGAGGTCGAACTCGGGCTTGACTGCCACCAAATCCATGTTGGCGTCGTAGTAAGCGTCTAAAGTTCCCACGTCGCGCCAGTAGGTGTTGTCGCCCTCCTGACCGGGAATGGGATTTTTGTGAAAATCGTAGGCACAGATTTTATAGCCGTCGCGCAGCGCCTTGGGCAACACATGTTGACCGAAGTCATAAGCGCCCTCGTCCTGATTGGTGCTGTAGAGCAGCTCGTCGAGCGCCTTTCTCGAGAAGATGTAGTTACCCATGCTGGTCAGCGCCATGGCTGGGTTGTGCGGCATCGGCTGGGGGTCCTTGGGCTTTTCCTGAAAGCCGGTCACGACCATGCGCTCGTCCACCTGCATCACCCCGAAGCGGTGGGCTTCACCCACCGGCATGGGGTAGGCCGCGATGGTCACGTCGGCGCGGTTGTCTATGTGCTGCTCGAGCATGTGGCGCACATTCATTTTATAGATGTGGTCGCCCGAGAAAACGGCCACGTAGTCAGCGTCGAAGTTGTCAATCAGGTGCATGTTCTGATACACCGCATCACTGGTACCGCGATACCACACCGGACCCAGTTCCTCGTAACGGTACATCTGGGCCGGAACCAGGGTGATGAAATAGTCCGACAGAAAAGTTCCGAAGCGCCAGCCACGCTGAATGTGCTCGGTCAGGCTCTGGGCCTTGTACTGAATAAGCACGTAAACCCCGAAGATGTCCGAGTTCATGAAGTTGTTGAGCGCAAAGTCGATGATACGGTACTTGGACCCGAACGGCACGGCGGGCTTGCTGCGCTTGGAGGTCAGTGGAGACAGGCGGGTTCCCTGACCTCCGGCCAGAATCATTCCTAAAACACGTTGTGGCATGGCAGGGCCTCCTCGAGCACTTGGGCAGGGTCATTTCGACTCCGAGCGGTTCGGAATCCGGTACAAAAATGACGTTGTACTCAAGGTATAGCACACTTTGAGCGTGGTGTAGCGGGGCCATCCACCTGCGGGGTTCGGTCTGGCTCGAGTGCAAAAATAATGCTCGAGCAGACGGTCAGAGCACCTCAGCCCGAGTCGTCGGGAAGCTCGGGTTCACGGGTCTGGGGTTCACGGGTCTGGGGTTCGCGGGTTTGGGGTTCAGGTGTTTCAGGTTCGGCGCTGGAAAGATAGAAATTTTCGGGGGTGCGGTCCGACTGGCGGCGCTTGGGGGTGGGCAGATTCTCGAGTTCATCGGGGCGCAGCAGAGGGCGGTTCAGGCGCTTGGCGGCGTACATGCGGTGGTCGGCCAGGGTTTGTAAGGCGTCCAGACTGTGGGCCTCGAGCGGAAATTCGGCCAATCCAACGTTGGCCATGATTCTAAGCCCCCGGTCGAACTCGAGGGCCCCAATGCGCTCGATGACGTACTGGGCCACCTCGATGGCCCGCAGGGTCTTCATCTCGAGCAAAAGCAAAAACTCGTCGCCGCCCACCCGATAAGCGTTGGGGCAGCTCGAGGCCAGAACGTGCGCGATGCGCTGAAGTGCGTGGTCTCCGGCGCTGTGGCCCACCCGGTCATTGACGGCCTTAAAGCCGGACAGGTCAATCACCGCCAGGGTAAACTGGCCCCCCTCTTTGAGCGTTTGTTCCAGGCTGCGGCGGGCGTCGCGCTCGAAGGCACGGCGGTTGGGCAGGCGGGTCAGCACGTCGTGGGTGGCGGCGTACTCGGCTTCTTTGTGGGTTTTCTCGAGTTCGCGGGTGCGCTTTTCCAGGGTTTCGACCAGCAGCACGTTCTCGAGCGCGAACGAAACCGTCTCGGCAATGGCCTCGAGCTGGCCCAAATCCGAGGCTCCCAGCGGAGACGACGCGTCGGACTCGACCCCCAAAATGCCCAGCACCCGCCCCCGCGCTTTAAGCGGCACGCACACTTGCTGGTTCAGATGACCGTCGGCCTGTATCCAGTCTGGGTCGGCAGCGGCGTTGGGAACCCACTCGCCCACCCCGTTGCGCGCCACCCGACCTCCCACCCCCTGATACAGGGTCATCTCGGACAGTACATTTTGATAGCCCAGGCTGGCCTGACAGCGCAACAGCTTGCCCTGTGGACCGTCCTCGAGCAGGTCCATGTACAGATAGTGATAACCAAACGCGTTTGAAATCTCCTCGAGCAGTTTTTCGCAGAATTCGCGCACGCTACGGCTGGCGGTGACGGTGCCAGAAATGTGCGCCCGCAGCCGCTCGAAGCGGGCATTCAGACGGGTCATCTGGTAGAGCTGCGCGTTCTCGAGCGCTACGGTGGCCAGCGCTGCAAATCGGGATAGCAGCTCGAGGTCGTCAGAAGTGTAGCGATTTTCCACAGGGTCGGCGACCACCAGCACGCCCAACGGCTTTTCTGCCGGACCCAGCGCAACGGCCATCAGCGAGCGAACCGGGTACGACTGCTCGGGGTTCAGGCGCAAGGGCCAGACCGAGTAATCACTCAGCAGCAGCGCTTCACCATTGAGAGCCACCCGGCCCGCCGCACCCTCCCCCACTTTCATAGAAACTACGCCGTGGCGGCCTGTTTCATCGGCCAGAACCACCCGGTCACGCTCTGGGGACAGCAGATAAAGCGCCGCTTCTTTGGCCCCAAATAAGCGGGTCAGCCGCTCGAGGATGGAGGTGTAGAGCTTGGTGGGTTCGAGTTCCTGAGACAGCTCACCGCTCATTTCGGTCAGGGTCTCGAGCAGGTCGGCCCGCCGCTGCGCCTCGAACTCGGCCCGCACGGTTTGCTCGAACAAGCGTGCGTTGTGCAGCGCCACCGCCACCAAGCGCCCAAAGCGCTGAAAGCGTCCCAAATCCTCGGACGTAAAGGTGTTTGGCGCGGCGTCGGTCAGCACCAGCACCCCCAGCGTCTTGCCGCTGTACACCATTGGGGTCAGCAACAACGAGCGGTGAGGAGAGCGCATATTCGGGGTCTGGTGCGGATACTCCCAGTAATCGTCAATCCTCAGCGCCTGTCCGTTTCGCGTGACCCAGCCCAGTGCGCCGCTGTCTATTTCGCAACGCACGTTGAGTGGTTCTACCATATCGCCCACCTTGAGCCGCAGCTCGAGATAGGGTTCACGCCCTCCCAGAGGGGGGAAATAGCGCCAGTAGCTGCCGACTTTCACCCCAAACTGCTCACAGCACAGCTCGAGCGCCCGCTCTACGAGCTTGCGCGGTTCACGCTGAGCCACGAGTTCCAGCTCGAGGCTTTGCAGCGCCTCGAATTCAGCCAGCGCCGCTTCGGCAGCCCGCTGTGTCCTCTGGCTCGCCTCGAGCGCCCGAGCGATGGCCTGAACCGGACTCGGCGGCCCTGTTTCTGCTCTCTCCACCAACTCTGCCAACTCCGAAGCGGGCTGAGCGCTCAACCCCTGACCCAGACGGTAAAGTTGCTCGAGCTGAGCCTCCCTGTCCTCGAGCTGCTGGGTCTGCGCGAGTGCAACATGGTGTAGGTCAGCCTCGAGCCACAGCGTGAGCAGGCGCATGAAGGTCTGGAGTTCACCATTTTGACGAGCGCTGTTTTCAGGGACCTTGTTTTCGGAGGCCTTATTTTCGGAGGTAGGAAGCCGCAAAAACCCCAGGGTTTGGCCCGCGTGCTCGAGCGGCAGGTCCTGATAATCCAGCGACTCTCGAGCGGCACCCACCCAGGCCAGCAACCTCGATTCGCCCACCCTCGAGCGGTACAGTCCACCCCAGTTCAGGCCCAGCCAGTGCAAACCCGCCTCGAGCAGAACTTGAGCGTTGGCCCCTGCGTGCCACAAGCTCAACAGATGAGGCAACCCCTCCAGCTCGAGCGAAGCCGAATCTAAAAATGACGGGGTGGGTAGGGTCATGGAGTTCGAGTTGAAAAAAGTCTAGAATATTTTCTTATTGTAGACGATTCTTTCACATTGAAAGCCTTGATAATCTGACCGACCCTGAAGAAATACTCTGGGAGACGCCTTTAAAGCGACAGTTGGTTTAGGTATGGACAGTAAGTCGTTTTTAAAAAATACCTTCGTTTGTGGGTATTGAAAACGATTGCGGTCTTACGGACGTAAGGCAAACCGCCCCCTTTGAGACAAAATTGGGCGACGCCTCCCAGAAGTGGGCAAACTCTGGGTGAATCAGACTGATTGTCAAGGCTCGAGCGGACCTGTACACTGCACCTTCATGAACGCACTGATAGAGCGTATTCGGCTCGAGGCCAGTCACCTGGGGCGCGGCATCGTCAAATTGGACAGTTTAATCAACCATCAACTCGACCCTCAGCTCACGCTCGAGATGGGCCGTGCTTTCAAGGAGCGGCTCGAGGCGGCGGGGGTCAGCGGGGTCACACGGGTGCTCACCGTGGAGGTCAGCGGTATTGCGGCGGCGCTGACCACCGCGCTGGCTTTCGGGGTGCCGATGGTGTACGCCCGCAAAACCCGGCCCATCACCATGTCCGCCGACCCGTACACGGCGGGCGCGGTCAGCCGCACCAAGGGCGGCGAGGTCGTTTTAAGCGTCTCGAGGGATTTTCTTGGCTCGAGCGACAAGGTGGTCATCATTGACGACTTTCTGGCCTCGGGGCGCACCCTACTGGCGATGGTGGACATCGTGCGGCAAAGCGGAGCCACACTGCTGGGCGTGGGCGGCATTGTGGAAAAAATTTATGACGGTGGACGCGCATTACTCGAGCCACTGGGCGTCCCGGTGGTGAGTCTGGCCTGTATTGAAAGCGCAGACGAGTCAGGAATTGTGGTCTCGGGGGGGCGCTAACGCGCCCGCTGAAGGCAGAAAGCTGAAGGCAAGGGCGCTTTAGCCTTCAGCTTTCTACCTTCTGCCTTCAGCTCTCTACTCCAAAAATCAACATCGCGTCTCCCAGGCTGTAAAACCTGTAATCTCGCTCGAGCGCGGCAAAATAAGCTGCTTTGATGCGCTCCTCTCCGGCAAACGCGCCCACCAGAAGCATCAGGCTCGAGTTGGGCAGGTGAAAATTGGTGATGAGCAGGTCGGGAATCTGAAAACGGTAGGGTGGCACAATAAAAATGGAAGTCGCGCCTTCGCCCGCCTGGACTTGGCCCCCTGAAACAGCACTCTCGAGCGCCCGGACCGTGGTCGTCCCCACCGCCACAATCCGGCGATTCTCGAGCTTGGCGCGGTTGATGGCGTCTGCGGTAGCGGGTGGAATGCTGAATACTTCCTCGTGCATCTGGTGGCTTGTGATTGGCCCTGAGATGGGTTTGAAGGTTCCGGCCCCGACGTGCAGGGTGACAAAGTGGCGCTCCACGCCCATCTGCTCGAGGGTATCCAGCAACTGTGGGGTGAAGTGCAAACCCGCCGTGGGCGCGGCCACGCTGCCTTTCTCTCTCGAGTAGACCGTTTGATAGCGCTCTCCCACGTCGTCACCACGAATGTAGGGCGGCAGCGGCAAGCGTCCAATTTCGTCGAGCAGCGGCTTGATGTCCACGTCGAAGCGCAGCATCCTGGCCCCATCCTCGAGTTGACCAACGATTTGGGCGGTGGCCTGACCGTCGCCAAAAATCAAGGTTTCCCCAGCGCGGCGCGCAGGTTTGAGGTACGCGCTCCACTCGAGCGAACGGTGTTCGCGCAGCAACAGCACCTCGAGCTTGCCACCCGTGGGTTTGCGCGCCTCGAGCCGTGCCGGAATCACTCGAGATTCGTTCATCACCAGCAGGTCGCCGGGACGCAAGTAGTCGGTCAGGTCACGGAAAGTGCGGTGCTCGAGCGACCCATCAGGATGAAGCACCATGAGTTTGCTCGAGTCACGCGGCTCCACGCCGCTCTGGGCGATTCGGTCTTCAGAAAGTGTAAAAAAGTTGAGTAGGTCAGACATCAGATACAGGGTCCCGAACTTGAATGCCTTCCGTGTAGGGGCGACTGGCAGGTCGCCCTGGAAAGCTAAAGCTTAAGCTTCAGGGCGACCTGCCAGTCGCCCCTACAGTCAAAGGGTCCCGATTCCGTTCCAAGCTCCCAGGGCAGGCACAAGGCCAGCCCCTACCACCGATTGTCTTAGCGGCCCAAGCCGCTCCCGATTGTCTTGGACAAAGCGGCACTGTCTTGGCCCAAAAGCAGCACCTCACGGGCTGGGCCGCCTATCGGGCCTGTCCGCTCCCGATTCCCCATTCCCTACTCTCGAGGTCCGCGCTCAATTTCTCGAGCCTTGGCGCGTTCACTTTCGCGCTCTCGGGTGCGCTCACTGGCGGGCATCAGTGCCCCCTCGAGTTCGGTCAGGTGCGTAAATTTGTCCACCATGTCAATCAGACGCTGTGAGGTAGTTTCCTTGAACGCGATGACCTCGCACCGCTTGCCGCGCTCCATGAATACCTCGAGCATATCGGCAAAATCGCCGTCTCCACTGCCCAGCACGATGGTGTCCAGACTGTCCATCAGGCGGGTCATATCCGCCACCATGCCCATGTCCCAGTTGCCTTCCCAGATGGGTTTGCCCTGGTCGTTAACGTGGTGCAGGTGCAGGTTCATGCGGCGCACCCGGTAGCCCAGGGTTGACAGTTTGTAGATGAAGGGCCACGCACTGGTGTCACCCTCCTTTTCGACCACGTAAGCGATGGCCCGCACCAGATAGCGCTCTCCGACGGCGTGCTTGAGCAGCGTCTCGAAGTTGACCGTGCGCTCGTAGTGGTCGCGGGCCGAGTGGTACAGGTTCTGGGTGTCAATGAAAACGCCGACTCGAGGTACGTTTAAAACAAACTGCATTGTGGTCTCCTGATTTTGTGGATTTGAAAAGGATTTGTGCGTCGAACTCACTTTTATTCAGTGCTCGAGTTCACCTCAAACACCGTGAATCATATCAGAAAGACCGCCTGCTTTACCGTGTAAACTGCCCCAACCATGCTCTTTGCCCCTCCAGCCCCCCTCGCCGAGCGAATGCGACCCCGCACGCTCGAGGAGGTCATCGGGCAAAAGCACCTGCTGGGACCGGGAAAACCACTGCGGAAGATGCTCGAGGGCAATACCCTGAGTTCACTGATTTTCTGGGGACCGCCCGGAACCGGAAAAACCACCCTAGCGCGGCTGCTGGCCCAGACCAAGAACGCTCACTTCATCGCGCTTTCGGCGGTATCAGCAGGCGTGGCCGACGTGCGCGAGGCGGTCAAAACCGCCGAACTCGAGCGCAGTCGGGGCAGGCGCACCCTGCTGTTCCTCGACGAGATTCACCGCTTCAACAAGGCCCAGCAGGACGCGCTGCTGCCGCACCTCGAGAGCGGGCTGCTCACCCTGATTGGCGCGACTACCGAAAACCCCAGCTTCGAGGTGAACCCGGCGCTGCGCTCGAGGGCCAGAATCTTGACCCTCGAGTCTCTGAGCGAGGACGAGGTGAAAACCCTGGTGGAACGCTCACTTTCCGATTCACGCGGACTGCCTGGACACAGCATCACCCCAGAAGCTTTGAACCTGCTGTCGAGATTGAGTGACGGCGACGGCAGAAGCGCGCTGGTCACGCTCGAGGTGGCGGCTCAGCTTTCAGAACCCGTGAACGAAGAATCCGTGCTCGAGGCACACGGGCGGCACGCGCCGAGCATGGACAAGGGTGGCGAGGCGTTTTACAACCTGATTTCGGCACTGCACAAGTCGGTGCGGGCCTCGCAGCCGGACGCGGCGCTGTACTGGCTGGCCCGGATGCTCGAGGGCGGCGCGGACCCGCTGTACGTGGCCCGCCGAATCGTGCGGATGAGCGTGGAAGATATCGGGCTGGCCGACCCGCACGCGCTGCGGCTGTGCAACGACGCCCACGTTGCGCTCGAGTTTCTGGGCAGCCCCGAAGGAGATTTAGCACTGGCCCAGGCGGTGGTTTATCTGGCGCTGGCCCCCAAGTCCAACAGCGTGTACACGGCCTGGAAACACGCTCGAGACGCGGCCTCTGAATCCAGCTACCCGATTCCACTGCACCTTCGCAACGCGCCCACCGCTTTTATGAAATCTCAGGGGTACGGGAAGGGCTACGCCTACTACTTCGATGACCCCGAGGGCAGTTTTGCCCAAAGTTACTTGCCCGACGCGCTCGAGGGGGCAGAGTTTTATCAGGCGAGTGGCGAGGGCTGGGAGGAACGGGTGAAAGTGCGGCTCGAGGCGCTGAGGCGCTTACATGGCAAGGGTGAAGACTAGCGAATTCCAGTATCAAAATGCAGCGTGACCGGGGCAAAACCGCTCTGGGGAACGGTGACGCCGATTCGCTCCCCTCGAGGGTAGACGGGCGCACTCTTACCAGCCAGGATGTAAGCACCCGGCCTGACCCCCACTTTGAAGCGCCCCTCGGCGTCGGCCTGAACCTGAGCGACGACCATCCCCTCGAGCGTTTCCACCTGAGCCAAACCCGCGTAAGGGCGGTCATCGCAGGCAGGGTCGTTTGGTTTTTGCACCGGACAAGTCGGACCCAGCCACATTTGGCCCTCGAGTCCGCTTTCCGTAATCGTCGGGGTCAGGCTCGAGCAGGCCACACCGCCACCCACCAGCAAAGCCATCAGCAACGCTCTGTACAGGGATTTCATGGATTCTCCTTTCTCGAGAAGGCTTTAACCCAGTTTACACCCGGCCCTCGAGACCCGGTTACACTAAAGCCATGCCCTCAGACACCCCTCGAGAAGTTGAAGAAATCCAGCTCGAGCTTTTGAAACGAATGACCCCTGAACGGCGCATGAAATTGACTTTTTCGTTTAGTAATTCTATCCTTCGAGTCTCCAGAAGGGCCTTCGAGGAGCGCTACCCCGACCCTGACAAAGCCCGTGTGGAGTGGGCGCGTGCTCATTATGGGGACGACATCGCCCTCAAACTCGAGCGCCACTATCACGAGCAACTCGTGGAGCAAAACGGTGGATGAAGATTTAGAATTAGCGCTTTTACCCGTGCTCGAGGCTTTCAATTTCTTTGGCATCCCGTATCGGGTGGTGGGTTCGGTGGCCAGTTCTTATCTGGGGCTTGCACGAGCCACGCTGGATGTAGATATGGTGGCTGACATTCGTACCGAGCAAGTCAATGTGCTCTCAGCCCACCTGAGCACGGGGTTTTACGCAGATGCAGAGATGATGCGGGAAGCCATTGCGCGGGTCTCGAGCTTCAACCTCATTCACTGGGAAAGCGCCATCAAACTCGATATATTCCCTGTGGGCCAGCGTGAATATGACCGGGTTTCCTTCGCTCGAGGGGTGACGGTTCACCTGCCCCGAGGAAGTGAGCTTGTTTCAAAAACGCCCGAGGATATCGTGCTGGGGAAGCTCGAGTGGTTTGAGGCCGGAGAACGCAGCTCAGAGCGCCAATGGCGCGACATCGCGGGCCTGCTCAAAGTGCAAGGTGAGCGGCTGGACCTCGAGTACATGCGCCGTTGGGCTGGAGAACTCAACCTGACCGAACTGCTCGAGCGGGCCATCCGCGAGGCGGGAATCTAGCCGAATCCACGCCCTCGAGCGCGGTATAATCCCCCCATGACCCTGATGCACAGATGCGAGAGGCCAGAGATGCCGGAGAAATTCCGCATCACGGCGGCGCTATACCATCAAATGTTCGAGATGGGCGCGTTTGAAGGCAAGCGGGTGGAACTGCTTGAGGGGGAGATTTACGAGATGAGTCCGATGCTAGACCCACACATAGCCTGTCTGGCACGGCTTACTCGAGAATTGGTTCTCAAATTGCCTCCAAATGCAGGCATCGTTTCGCAGGTTCCTATTGTGTTGGGCGAAAACGAAGGGGAACCCGAACCGGATTTTGTGGTCACTCGAGCGCCCATCACGGGCAAGGCCAAAGCTGAGGATATTGCGCTGCTGCTTGAGCTTTCAGATAGCACACTCAGGCGAGACCGCACCGTGAAAGTGCGCCTTTACGCTCGAGCAAATATTCCCGAATACTGGATTATCAACCTCAACACCGACCCACACACACTCGAGGTGTACCGCGAACCGGATGGCGACGAATACCTCGAGCGCAAGGTTTACAAAGTGGGTCAGGACGTGGCCCCGCTCGAGTTTCCTGAGATTACAATTCGTTGGTGGTAGGGAAAGCTCGAGCAAAAATACCCTCGAGCGAACGGTTCAGGGCTGTACGGAACGGAACAAGGCTATAGCTTACGCTCCGGCCCTCGAGCTGAGAGTAAGTATTCAGGGTTGCTCGAGTTAGATTCCTAGCTCGAAGTAAATAGCGATGTTTTGAATAGTCCAGGTTGAAACACCCATTCCGAAAAGGTCTTTGTCTTCAGTCAGTAAAGGAGCATCAAGCAGCAGTGCCAGCGCAACAAAATGCCAATCGTCTTCATCGCGACCTCGGAGGCGTTGTCGTGCAGCTTCTTCTAGCGAAATGTAGACCTCGAGCGGAACGGACGTGACCAATATTTCTAGCTGCTCGAGTGTTTCAAGAAAAGGGCTTGGGTCAGGCACGCCATGTTTCTCGAGCACACGTAGCGAGTGTTTGCGAGCGTCCAGAAACGCTTCTTCAGGCGCGAGAAATTGATGTGTGGAAGCGTGTTGCTCGAGCAGTTGTGTAATTTTGCTGCCCAACACGGCCCGAACCAGAATATTTGCGTCTAAAATGAGCTTACGCTTCATGCTGAGCGCTTATCCGCAGCTCGAGCGGCCTTAAATTCCTCCAAAAAAGTGTCCTCATCCAGCCCCACGCCCTCGAGCAGTGTTTTCAGCCGTTCGGCGCTCGAGCGAAAGCGGACGTATTCTTCGCGCAGTTTGCTGGGGTCTCTGGCTGGGACGTAGTAGCCCACCACCTCACCGTGACGGGTGATGGCCAGGGTTTCGCTCGAGTCCAGAAAGCGAGCCAGTTCTGCGCGGAATTCCTGGGTGCTGATGGTGGGGATGGAAGATTGACTCATGGTACAAAGACCTCGAGCCAAGTGTACAGGGCTGTACGGAACGGGGCAAGGCTATGGCTTACGCTCCGGCCCTCGAGTTTTACTAGTGATGCCGTTTAGGGGTTGAAAAAGCGGATGTGATGGGCTAAGACCGCGTAGGCGACCCGACTTCGCAGGGCTTGGAAGGTCTTGATTTGCGAATTCCGAATTCCGGTTCGCACCATCCACGAAAACG
>Ga0209100_1001993_pt1 | contig 13215 bp, 12 predicted proteins | sample lystaG_FD_185480 | JGI IMG/M metagenome (GOLD analysis project Ga0209100, IMG submission 185480) | Glacier valley bacterial and archeal communities from Borup Fiord, Nunavut, Canada, to study Microbial Dark Matter (Phase II) -... | ecosystem: Environmental > Aquatic > Freshwater > Ice > Glacier ...
AGCGGCGTGCGTCGTCTGGCTGCGACGGCTGCCCCGTCCGATCCGTTGCAGATAGGACGCCAAACTCCCCGGCGGGCCGATCAACAGCACAACATCGATACTACCAATATCGATCCCCAATTCGAGTGTACTGCTGGCAAAACAAATCGCAGCGTCGGCATTGCTGAAAGCGTCCTCGATCTCACGGCGGCGCTGCGCTTCAATATTTGAGTAGTGCGTATAAACGTCATCGTGAAAAGGCGACGTACCCCGCACACTGGCGGCGTAACTTTCGACTTCGGCGCGCGAATTGCAAAAGCACAGTGCTTTCTTCCAACCCCGTGCCCGAAATGTTTGCAGATAAACGTGCATAGTATGAGCGTCGTCACCTTCACCGTTACTGTCACCCTCTGATGTCAACGCAATCAAATCGGTAACGATCGGGCGCTGGCCGGACACGATGACCGCGCGGGGTGCTGCAAAATAACGCGCCGCGCTTGCTTCCGGCTGTGCCAGCGATGCAGACAGTGCCGCGTATTGCATCAATGAATCGGGTGCGTCACCGTGTGCCGCTGCATAGGTGCGAATATGCTGGATGCGCCGTAACACCACGCGCAGTTGATCGCCGCGCGGAGTGCCGTCGAACAGATGCAGTTCATCGATCACGACGGCACGCACATCGATAAACAAACGCGCATGACCAGTCAGCAGAGAATCGGTCGATTCAGGGGTGGTGATCAGCAGTTGCGCCGGATAGTTGGGGCGAAAGGTATTGAAGTCGCGAGTTTTAATGGCAAGCGACACGCGCAATCGCTCACACGGCGTCTCCAGCCGTTTGTACAGATCATTGGCAAGGGCACGCGTGGGCGTCAGAAATAAAATCGTCAGTGCTTGCGCATCAATGTTCGCGCGGATAGGCCGGCAGTGCTTTTCAATCAGAGGCGCGAGCACTGCTTCGGTCTTACCGCTGGCAGTTGGCGCGCTGAGGATGATATTTGCGCCGTCCAGCAGCACTGGAATCGCAGCTTGCTGTGCCGCCGTAAAACTACCATGCCGCCCGAAAAAAGCATCCCAGGTGCGCGGCAAGCGATCTTTCAGGGCGCGCAGTGCGGTAATGTTTGCCACTTGATTGTGTTTACGTCACGCCTAAGCCGCGCGCCAACTCGCCATACAAATCATCTGGCGCGTAATCAGGATGCAAAAACATCAAGTCGCACAGCGTGACCGCCAGCCGGATCAATTCGCGAATGTTGAAGCGATGCTGGCTCAATACCCGTGAGAGCGCCGACGCTGCATTACGTACCAACGTTTCGTAGCGATCGCGAGCGGGCACATACTGATACGCGACGCTGTGATAGCGCAGTACCATTTTCAAAAATTTGTCGATGTCGTCCTTCAAAAAGCGATCGTCCAGCCGCACGATTTGCGACGGTGACAGCCACGCTTCAATCGGCATTCGCGTATCGCTTTCAGTCGAGGCGAACAGGAAGAACAAGCGTGAGTCCTCGCTGAATTGGAGCGGATAATCGGGGCGCGCGTGGTGCTGAATGGCCGTAATATCAACGCGGCTGTTGGCTGGCCCGACGGCGGCATAGATCGTCGCCTGAAAGAAAGCGGCGGCGCGTTCTTTTTGAGTGCCTTTCAACAGTGAATAATGCTCGGATTCGTCGATCAGCACGGCCAATCCGCTGTATCCCGCGCTGACCGCCAAGGCGCTGATAGCCGTCAGCAGATACGCATATTGGCGCGCCACTTCCCCGATCGCATAGAGCGCAGGCGGCTTTTTCAGACAGCGCTTCATTTCTGCCGTCGGCTTGATTTGCGCGCTGATCCAGTTGATCAAATCATCGTGCGCAGCCTGATCACGACAATCGGCCAAAGACTCAAGGGTAGCGCACAAGGGGCAATCAACAATCGGCTTGCGGGCGATAAATTCGCGCACGGCTGCCGGATTTGCCTGGATTCCCTCAAGCAGCGGCTTCAAGCCACGTTCATCGTGATCGGGGTAGCGAATCGAGGTGACCAGCGCGCGGTAAATTTCGCGTCCTTTGCTCGGTGGTACTTCGACTACATCCAGGCTGGCAAGCGCGACCAAAAAGTTCTGTTTCAAGGCTTTACGGGCGGTCAGCTCCACAAAGTGACTTTTGCCAAACCCATAATCTGCAATGAGCGCCAACGCATCGCCGCCATGTTCTTGCGTGCGCAGCAGGGCGCGCTCCAGGCTGGCTTGTTCGATCTCCAGACCGATCGTCAGGTCTTCGACGTTCTGAACGGGCACAATACCCATCCGCAAAGCTTCCAGCGTTTGGCGATTGCGGAACTGATCAGTTTGCGGTGGCTGGATGATGGGTCGAAACGTGTTGTTGCTCGTTGGCGTATTGGCCGCGATCGACTCCGGCGCGAATTGATACGAAGGCAGCCGATAGCGACTGCCGTTCGCAAAAACGACTTCCCACTGGTAGCCGCCCATGTACGTTTTAAGCAGTTGACCCGTGCCGAGCCTCGGATGGCTGACGGTGCGGGACGCGTTGGCTGAGTCCATACGATTTATACTACCTTCAATGACCGTTCAACACTTAATATTGATATCGGGTAGGTTCAATACGGGGCTTGCATATCATCGGCAAGCGCTAATAGAGCATCACTTTGGCCGCGAATGACTCGTTCGGCATACTCGGCATTCACGACTTGCTCGCCTTCTTCTTTTTGGCGATACCATTCCGTCACGATCGCCTTGACGAACAAACGGCGGTGACTGATCGCCAGAAACGAATTGCGCGCCGCTTCTGAAAACAACGCGATATTTTGTGCCTGAATATCATGATCCAACCGAATAGCGTAGGCAACCTCAAAGATCGGCAGCAAACGATTGCCGATCTCAGTCAGCAGTTCCACATCGGATACGTCCAGCTTTTCCAGACTGATCTGTGGGCTGAACGGATTGGAGCGCGAAAAATAATTGGGCGTTTGTACGCGCTGCGCCAACGCCTGATATTTCGGAATCACGCTGTTGACGAATTCCGGTGGTACGGCGTACATGAACATCGTACCGGGCAGATCGTCACGACAGCGGTCGATCACTTCGCGCAGATTATCGGTGGCTGTCTTTTCGGATTTTCCGCCGACGCTCAGCATACGGTCGCCTTCATCGAATAACAGCACCAGCCCGGTGTAACCGAGCGTCCGCACCGATTGGCACAGCGAGCGCAGCATTTTGAAGGCGTTGTTCTTATTGATTTTCTCAGTGACGCCGATCGCGCGCAGATCGCGCATATCTTCGGTGCTCGACTCTTCGCCATGCAGCCAACGGCCAAGCGCCTCTAACCGTAACTGCTGACCGCCGAGCAGCGCATCGACATAACCCTGCACTGCTTTGTGATAGCTCAGGCTGTCGATCGGCGTGATCGCCAGCGTTTCGCGCAAGGCAGCCACATCGGGCAAATTGGTGGCGTCCGGGTCTTGAATATCCAGCCCATGCGGGCTGACAATGCGGCGCAAAGTGCCTTCCAAAAAGCGAGTCAGGCCGCGCTCATCTTCGCCTAATTCGCCCGGCTCGTGCCAGATGATCGAGGATGCCACCGCTGCATATACGCGCCGTTGATCGTCGTAGGGGCTTTCTTTTGGGCTGAGGTCTACTTTGCTGACGGCAAAATTGCGCTCCCAGGCACGATCGCGCACGCAATACAAAAAGTGCGATTTGCCACTGCCATAATCGCCCACTACCAGCTTGAACACCGCGCCGCCATCGGCCAGATAGGACGCCAGATAATGCGTATCCAGCGTATTTAATAGCGACTCGTTGCCGACGTTGTAGTAACTCACGCCGCGCGGTACAGGCGTCCCGGATTGCGCGAGCACCTCGATAATTTGCTGAGCAAGCCGCTTTTCTGGCAGCATAGAATAATCCTTTTATCGCCCTGCTTTGTTAGCTTGATCAACTGCCATCTTCAAATACAATATCACCGATGTAGCGTCCATCATGCGGACCGCTGCCTTCAACGATCCATAATGTGCGCGCCAAATCGTCCGTATTGGATTTGACCGCAACGTGCGCCGCCGGACGCAGCCCCTTGTACGCGATCCGTTGGCGATTGCCGAATTGATTGAAATCATAGGCGAATTGGGCGCGACTGTAATCAGCAAAGCCGCTCTTGCTCGGCGCGCTGCGGAAATTTTTACGCTGCCGAAAGAGTACCATCTCAAAATAGCATTCGATGATATTGGCGCGCTTATCACCGCCGCCGCGCCGCACGCGGACAATTTCCCAGGCGTCATGTAACTGGCGCATCCAATCCTGACCATTCTCCGCACGCCCCGTGATCGCTTTGGAAGCGCGGGTAAATGCGCCTGTCACGGCTTCCACGCTGAGCGGTACACGTCCGCTGACAACTTCTTTGCCGTAGCTGATCGAAGCCGAGCGCGCTAAAAATTCAGCTTTGATCTCGAAACGCCCGACTTCGAATAACGGCGGACGACCACCGACCTCGATCCCTTGCGTGGCAAAAGCATCGCGTAGTGCCGCGCCGAATGTTGCACCAAGTTCGTTTTGTGCATCTGTCAGCGCTCCGTTGAGTGGTGGCAGCAGTGCCGACAGCGACTCATCCTGCACTTTTGAGCTTTGCAAGGTCGTGTACGCTTTACCGAGCCTGATCACGTCGATGCTATCGCCTTGCACCGCGTTAAGCGCATCCTTGAGTGCCGCGCTGAGCGCCGTCAGTTGCTTGACTTGTCGCTGTAACTCAGGGCGCAGCGGATCAACCACATTTTCTTTGAAATGATAGCCGCCCATCGTTTGCTGCACCATTTGAAGCATCTCACCGACTTGTGCAGACGCATAATCGGCCAACGCTTTATCGGTTTTGTTGAGCATACTCTGCGTGTTTTTTAGCGTTGCTAACAACCCACTGGCCGTTTTCTGTTGTTTAGTATAAGTGTCTCGGAGTGCTTCTAGTGAACTGATCAGTTCAGAGTCGATCATAAGTCTCCGTTGTTGTAAAGCGTGCTGGATAAGCATCAAGCATTGGTGAACGATTATGGATCATAACGCGCCAAGTGTCCACCCATCAGCTTAAATGGGATTAATGTTCACAAGTTATGATGAGATGCCACTTTATTACGCCTAAACGGAGTAGATGTCCAGAAGCTGTGATGGGACGCCACTCTATTAAAAACATATTAAATCTATTACTGAAGGCTAAAATAGTGGCGTCATTGCCTGGGATGGGGCTTCCAAAAACCCTTGTGTAGAGATGATTACATCCGAGAAAAGAGACGTAAGATACCCAACAATGATCGTCGCAAAAAGGAACGTTTCCTGAGACAAGTGGCCGGATTGCTCAAAAGATTTTGATTGCCTTCAGTTGACTGTTGGAAGAATTGAGACAATCGTTTATAGCAGTTCTTGAGAAGGGTGATATATAATTAAAAAGGATACAAAGTTAAGGGAATAGGTGCGTGAGCGGGTATTCAGAGGATTTGCGGGAACGGATTATCAAAGCCTGGCAAACGGGTAGAAAACAGGCGTGGCTGGTAGACACCTTTGGGGTGAGTATGGCGACGGTGCGGCGCTATATTGCACGTTACAAAGCGACCGGGAGTGTGGCAGCGACGGTGCAAAAGCGGATGGAACCGCGCATCAACAGCGCCCATCATGCGGCGTTAGGCGCGTTGGTGGCACGTTTACCAGAAGCACAACTGCCTGAGTATTGCGCGGTGTGGATGCAAGAAACGGGTATCGTGGTCAGTTCCAAAACGATGAGCCGTATGCTGGTGCGACTGGGTTTACGTCAAAAAAAAGACAGTCGGCGCCATCGAACGCGATGAGCAAGCGCGTGCGGATTGGCGCGAGTGCGCGCAAACGCTGCCCGCCAGACGATTGGTGGTGGTTGATGAAAGTAGCACCCATTTGGACATGAACCGTGCTTACGCGCGCGCCCCGCGTGGTCAGCGCGCGTATTGCAGTGCCCGCCGTAATACCGGTCACAACTTGACTCTGTTGGCAGGCTTGCGTTTGGAGGGGATGTGTGCTGCTTTTGCGGTGGAGGGCGGTGTCAATGCCGCTGTCTTTGAACTTTACGTGCAGCGTGTTCTATTCCCTGAACTACACCGAGGCGACATCTTGGTACTCGACCATCTGGCCGTTCACAAATCAGCGCGGGTTCGTGCCGCATGTGACGCGCACGGTGTCCGTTTGCTCTTTCTGCCCACCTATTCGCCTGACTTATCACCCATTGAAAACGCTTTTGCCAAACTCAAAGCTTTCTTACGTCGAATGCGCCCGCAGACCGTTGACACGCTCATTGACGCCATTGCGCAGGGACTACCGCTTATTTCTCCTGACGATGCCATTGGCTTTTTCACTCATGCCGGTCTGTTGAATTTGGATTAAGCGCTCAGTCTACTTGAGAACTGCTATAATACAAAATCTGAGCCAATGAGTTGATAGTCTACCCTAAATACTTCGGCGGACTGCATTTGACAACCCTAAAAAGCACTCTATACTATTTTGTGTTTGCTCCTGCTGCTCAACAGAACCTTAAAAGAGGCTTTTTATGGTAAAGCAACACAGTGTTCGTATTGTCTCACTCCTCGTTGTTTTGGTTGTTTGCCTGGCGTTTGGTGGACCGACTCACGCTCAAAGTAGAAAAATTACATTTTTGACGCCCCCCTGGGGTGTACCACCTGACCAAGATGCACTCAACGCGTTCCAGAGCAAATCTGGTATTACAGTCGAGATTCAATCCGTACAAATGTCGGATTTGTTCAGCCGAGTTCAGATTGCTTCGGCGTCAAATCAAGCAGCCGCGGATGTCCTCTTTCTAACGGAGGAAGCGCCCTCTAACATTGTTGCGACAGGCAACATGATGGACTTAAGCAGCCTGATCAGCGGCAGTACCAATCTCGATGTCAAGGACTTCAACAAGCTTGATTTCTGGACAACTAACAATAAAGTATATGGACTACCGGTTTATCTGCAACTGGTCATGCTCGATTACAATGCTGACAAGCTTGCCAAAGTCGGGTTTACTGCACCGCCTAAAACGTGGGCAGAGTTTCGGCAGCAGGCACTCGCAATTCGTGATAAAGGTATCGATCAGTACCCTATTGCGTTCGGCGCAACTGACTGGTCATGGTATTTAATTGCGCTGTCGATGGGCGATCCCATGTTCGACAAAGATTTGAATTCAGTGTTTGCGAATCAAGGTTCAAAAGCACGCGATGCGATGAAATTATTGATCAGCCTGTTCAAGGATAAGCTGATTAGCCCAGATATGTTGGCCGCATCGACAACGCCGCATACGCTGTTTTGGAGTGGCACCGGTACGTTCCACCAAGGCTGGCAAGGGTCAGCCGCCGTAGGCAATAACGCGAAGACTTCAAAGCAAGCGCCGAATGTCAAGTACATGCTGCTGCCCGAAGTCGGGAATACCTGGAGCTTTCCAGCAGCCATCGGCATCAGCAAAAACTCCACAAATGCGAGCGATGCCTGGGAATTCATCAAGTGGTATGTGGGTGCAGATAACCAGACGGCTATATTTAATGCATCTGGTCTTTACCCGGCTCGCACGTCAGTTGCTCAGGCATTGGCTCAAGCTGGAAAGATCGACGGCCAAGACGTGATCGCAGCGCAAAGCCAACATGTCAATGAGCTGCCGCGTTCTGTATTGTGGTGGGGTCCATTTACACAAAAAGTAGGCGAAGCCGTTTTACAGGCTGCACAACAAGGCACCGACTCTGACCAAGTTGTCGATGCGCTTGCCAAACAGTGGAACGACCTGAAAGCCGAGTATAAGTAATCACTGCTTGTGAAAACGCCTGAGGTAACAGTCTCAGGCGTTTCCTTGAAAGTACAAATCTGATGCTGCGTTCTTTTCTGTCGCGGAAAGCCGTGTTTATCGCCATTATCTTGTTGCCAATCATGATTTTGGTTGGCCTGTTTATTTATTATCCAGCCATTGACACGTTTCGTACCAGTCTCACCTCTCGAAACCTGCGGATCAATCGACCCGCTCAATTTATCCAATTTGACAATTACAGCAAACTACTTTCTGATCCGATTTTTTGGGAAGTGACCGGGCGGAGCTTACTCGTGGTCGCCCTTACCTTGCCACTTGAAATGCTCATTGCGTTTTGGGTGGCAATGCTGCTCAATGAAAAATTTAGGGGGCGTGCCATTGTACGCACCCTGGTTCTTGTTCCATGGATGGTGCCGCCTGTCGTAAATGGTTTTTTATGGGGATGGCTGCTTAACGGTGAGTACGGTGCTCTCAATGGTTTACTGTATCAGTTTGGATTGATTCATGAATATAAAGCCTGGCTACAAGACCCATACATGCAAATCTTTTGGGCGTCTGTTGTACAGACCTGGACGCGCTTTCCATTCCCAACGATTGTGCTCCTAGCCGGTATGCAAGGTATTCCAAATGATTTGTACGAGGCAGCTAAAGTGGATGGCGCAAGCAGTTGGCAGTCGCTTACACAAATCACGATTCCAATGCTGTTGCCGTCATTCGCTATCGCGCTGATTGTCGAATTTATCGCAGCGTTCCAGATTTTTGACGTGATTTGGACGCTTACGGCGGGTGGCTCAGCAGGGGGTTCCGTAAATCCATTTACACGCACTTTGATGATTTACAATTACGAATTGGTGTTTCGCGATTTACGAATCGGGTTAGGGGCAGCGCTCTCCTATTTGATCTTGATTATGTCGCTGGTTGTCGGCTTCTTTTTTGTGCGGCGTCTTTATAACCAGGGGCTGCGCGAAGCATGAGGCGAACCTTTTTCGGACCAAAGTTCCGACGGCAAGTGCTTATCTATAGTGGCTGCATCGCGGTCTTGTTCTGGGTGCTAGCACCAATCTATTGGTTGGTTGTGTCGAGTATTTCAACGCGCACTGAATTGTACGCCAAACCATATAAAATATGGTTTCCGACACAACCAACCTTACAACATTACATCACCCTATTTACCTCTGGCGCAGAGTACCGTAGCGGCGGTTTTTCACCAACCGCAGGGTTGATCGGTGCCGGAATGCGGAACAGTTTGATTATCGGCATCGGCTCGGCCGTGTTGGTTACCTTGTTCTCAACGGGGGCTGGCTACATTTTTGCCCGAATGCGCTTTCGCGGTAAGCAATTCGCGTTTTATTTTTTGATGCTGCTGATGCCACTGCCACTATGGGTAGCGTTGATTGCCCTATTTTTTTTGATGACACAACTTAAACTATTGGATACCCTGTCTGGTCTAACGATCGTGTTTGTCGTCTTCTTAGCGCCGCTCTCAATTTGGCTGATGTCAACGTTCATTCGAGATATTCCAGTGGAAATTGAGGAGGCGGCGTTCGTCGATGGCTGTGACCGCTGGCAGGTACTCGCCCGGATCGTATTTCCGCTGGCACGCCCCGGAATAATCGCCGTATTTTTGGTTGCGTTATTGTCAACCTGGAATAACTTTCTGATCCCATTGATTTTCACTCGTACTTCCAGTTCCGAACCGCTCACTGTCGTTTTGACATTATTTATTGGTCAGTACGAGGTCGCCTGGGAAGATATGGCTGCGGCTGCGGTATTGACGATGCTACCGCCCTTACTCATGGCCTTGTTCTTCCAACGTTATCTGGTACGTGGTTTAACAATGGGCGCAGTCAAATAATTCACTGGGGTTACTGTGGATATTCACGCATTGCTGAGCAGTATGACGTTAGACGAAAAAATTGGACAGTTATTCTTACTGGCATTCTCAAAAAATCGGCTTGATGAAGCGCGCGTCCTTTTTGAAGATCATTTTGTCGGTGCGGCTTACATTAGCAACGATAATGTGCCCGATCCGCAAAGTGCTGTCACCTTGACAACACAGTTGCAGCAATATGCAGGCAACACACGGCTTGGATTGCCACTTTTAGTGGGTGCTGATCAAGAAGGTGCGTGGGGAGTAATGGTTCCCGCAAGCTGTACCGGACCGGGCAACATGGCGCTTGGCGCAACCGCTAATCCACGCCGCGTCGCGCAAATGTATCAGGTCATTGGTGAAGAACTTGCTTCGGTTGGAATCAATACATTGTTTGCGCCATGTGCGGATTGCAATTCTAATCCACACAATTCGATCATTGGAATGCGCGCTTTTGGCGAGAAACCTGCCCTAGTCGGTGCGTTGACCGCCGCCGCAGTGCAAGGGGCACAGGCAGGCGGCGTTGCTGTTGCGATCAAGCATTTTCCAGGGCATGGTGACACAACCTTGGATAGTCATCGCGGTTTGCCGACTGTCAGTCGAACCCGTGCGGAATTGTTCAAGACGGATTTGTTTCCATTTCAAGAAGGCATTCGAGCTGGAGCCGATATGGTAATGACGGCGCACATTGTCTTCACGGCACTCGATCCTGATAACCCGGCGACACTATCTAAAACCGTTCTACAAGATGTGCTTCGCGGAGATTTCGATTTCAAGGGCGTCGTATTATCAGATAGTATGAACATGGGTGCGATGAAACGCAATTATCGCCCAGAAGTGGCTGTTGTGCAGGCGCTGCTGGCTGGCGTGGATGTGATTATGCTGGCTGAAGAACATTACGACCACAATGCCATGACCTATGTTAAGCAGCAAATAGCGTTGCTTGATTGTGTCAAGCACGCCGTTGAAGACGGAACACTTCCCATCAGTCGTATCGATCAGGCTGTAGAACGTGTATTAACACTACGCGCCAAACATGGCCTTCTTACCAAATTTGATAGTGGACAAACCGCTGTGAACATCGTCGGCAGCGCAGGACATCGTGCCATTGAGTTACAAGTTTCACGAGATGCGGTCGGTATTTTGCGCGATGTTCATCATGTTCTGCCAATCTCTGATGCAGTGCCACTCGTGTTGATTAACACCAGCCAACGTATCAGCTATGCTGCATTTAATTCAACACGCGGTATTGGTCCAAATCAAACGACGCCTGCATTTGATTATTTTGTGGCTGTTATGCAGCAAAAAGCTTCACATATTCGTGTGATTAGTGCCGAGATGTTCAATACCAGTGACTTAAGTTTCGACGATGATGCTTTGCTCATTGCCGTTACTGAAAATTATCCGCTTCCTGGCATGGACTTTGACCAGACAAATCAGCCCGCCATGTTGCACGCCCTCGCTGAGCAGTATACTAAACGATTAATCGTCGTCGCGTTACGTGATCCATATGAACTGAGTGATTTGCCCGATATTGAGGCGTATTTGTGTGCATTCAGTTTTCGTCCTAGTGCAGCACAGGCAGCCGTTGATATCTTATTTGGTGAATATGCCGCATTAGGTAAATCACCTGTGACGGTGTTGAATACAACTATAACCGCGAACGAAAGCTTGCAAAAATTGACAGAAGTAGACTCTGGATAAACCGGAAAATGAACGCAAAACCGGGGGATCATAAAACTAGTCAATGGTGGTGTTAGTTTGGCAACGATCCGCAGACGATTAGGCCACAAAAATCTACAAACGACCTTGCGCTACGCCGAGCAATCCGATGAATCCACCGATTCAGAAATGCGCGCTTGGCGTCGAAAACAGACCTCTCATGTGCACGGCTAAGCTAAGTCCGTAATGGCACTATTGATGAATGACTAAGGAGCTGGCCATTATATAACTAATAACCCCCAGTTTTGCGTTGCATTTCCCAATTTACCCCTATTATGACGGATAGTTGTCCTAAAAATACACGTACCTTGGTGCTATACCAAAACGCTCTTTCTGAGACGCTTGATCGCCTGACATGGTAAAATAGATGACATAGAGTTAAATCTCGGAGGTCGGTATCATGACGCCTGAACAGATTGCGTCGGAAGTGTCACGCTTGAGCATTGATGAGCGTAAACGTGTGATCAGCTTGATTGTGGACTCGTTGGTGCTAGCATCCAGCGAGATGGAGCGCCATAAACGGAGCGTCCTAGAGTTCGAGGGCGTGGGCACACATGCCCGTGAACAGCGTGAACCGCAGGACGCACAGGAATACATTAACCAAATGCGGAGTGAGTGGGATCATCGCCCATGAAGATCGCCGATGCACTATCGGACGTGCTTCGGCTCTATTTTGACAGCGCCCCGCTGATTTATTACCTTGAGCGGCATCCATATTATACAGCGAAGATGGTAGACATTTTCCAGCGCGTGGATCGCGGTGAACTGATCGGTGTGACCTCGGCCGTGACGCTTGCTGAAGTGCTGGTCGATCCCCTCCGCAGAGCAGATGTAAAATTAGCACAAGACTATCGGGAACTACTCTACAACACGGATTTCGAGACGATCCCGGTGGATGGTATAATGGGTGAACGTGCGGCCCAACTGCGGGCAACCCACAACCTGAAAACACCAGACGCACTGCAACTGGCCGCCGCAATACTATCCGGCTGTAGCGCATTCCTGAGTAATGATCGCGCGCTGCTGCGCGTGCCAGATATAACCGTTCTCATTTTGGACGATCTCGATCTCTAAACTGTGGCTGATACAAATTCAACCTTTTACGGTGCTTCTGACTGTTTCACATATCGGTACAAAGTTGCACGAGAGATGCCAAGAGTCGCACAAATTTCTTGGATGGAATTGCTTTTGTCATCATACATCCGTTGTGCGAGGGCTATTTTTGCGTTGGTCTTCAATTTTTTAGGTCTGCCACCGATTCGTCCTCGCGCTCGTGCCGCTGTGAGTCCAGCTTTTGTGCGTTCTCGAATCAGATCGCGCTCAAACTCGGCCAGCGCGCCCATCAAATGGAAAATCAGTTTGCCGCTTGGCGTTGTCGTGTCGATTTGCTCGGTCAAACTGACGAACTCGACGTTTCGCCCCTGAAGGGTGTTGAGCATCTCGATGAGATGCTTTAAGGAGCGGCCTGCCCGGTCGAGCTTCCAAACGACCAAGGTATCACCTGGACGCAGAAAGGCTAAGGCTTCATCCAAGCCCTTCCGCTCGAACTTCGCGCCGGAGATCGTATCGGAAAACAGCTTCTCACAATGAGCGGCTCGCAGCGCATCAAGCTGTAAGGCTTCATTTTGCTCCTGCGTCGAAACGCGCGCATATCCAACTTTCACAGTATTCACCTACTTGTCTCATCATCCTCGTTAAAGGATTAAGGTTTTGAGATGTTGATTCAAATTCATTAAACCACTACCTTTGGTAGTGGTGCCAAGAAAAGGTTCTACCGTAAAAAGTAGGTAAGATGGAACTCCCTAGAAGGTGCGAGCTTCAAGGAGTTCCATAGTGGCGCACCAGTTC
>Ga0209100_1001995_pt1 | contig 13211 bp, 10 predicted proteins | sample lystaG_FD_185480 | JGI IMG/M metagenome (GOLD analysis project Ga0209100, IMG submission 185480) | Glacier valley bacterial and archeal communities from Borup Fiord, Nunavut, Canada, to study Microbial Dark Matter (Phase II) -... | ecosystem: Environmental > Aquatic > Freshwater > Ice > Glacier ...
GGCAATTACCACAAGATTGTGATGTTTCTTTTGTCTCTGCCCATCCATTACAGTTCTGATGATTTCTTCCTTCGAGTATTTCATCTCAGGAACAAGGATAGTGGTCGCACCACCGGCAAGACCAGCATATAGTGCAAGGTCTCCACAGTTCCTTCCCATTACTTCAACTACGGACACTCTCTGATGTGAAGAAGAGGTATCTCTAATCTTGTTAATGGCATCAATAACCGTATTTTGTGCAGTATCAAATCCAATTGTCCGATCTGTATAATCCAGATCATTGTCAATGGTTCCAGGAATTCCGATCGTCTTGATTCCAAGTTCGGATAATCCCTTGGCTCCCTTAAATGATCCGTCGCCCCCAATGACAACCAATCCTTCGATTCCATATATCTTTAAAACCTGAGCTGCTTTTTTTCTGACTTCCAAATCAGCAAATTCTTCGAATCTTGCTGTTTTCAGGATAGTACCACCTTTTTGGATGATATCAGAAACTGAGCTTCTGTCCATCGGGTGAATTTCACCCTCATGCAACCCCAAATATCCCTTATAAATGCCCATAACCTCTATGCCATTGACCAGAGCAGTTCTAACAACAGCCCTAATGGCAGCATTCATTCCGGGGGCATCGCCACCGCTGGTAAGTATTCCAATTCTCTTCATTATAATATCCTCCTTAAGAGGCAGAAGATTTGTCTTCTTCCGTCTTCAAAAATTTTCGCCCATATTATTGTATATCGAAAGCTGTTACATTTCAAGATGCTGTATTTTTATTGTTTTTCTTTTAATATTTTGATCAGGCTTCGATAAGCTTTACATTGTCCTCTCCAAGCTTTTCCCTCAGCATCGCTATCACCGGAGAGCTCTCATCGATCCACAGCTCTTTTGCCAGCTGCATGGCTTCCCGCTTGTCATTGGAGACGATGATCACTGGAGTTTCTCCATTGAACGTCTTAAAAACAGGCCGTAAAACCTTCACCGTCATTCGTGCATCATTCATCGTCTTAAACCTCAAATATAATTTTAACGACTTGATATGCTTTAATGCTCCGACGGATTCCACGATGACTTTCGGATTTTCTTCTTCCTTGATTGAAATTCTTCCCTTCACCAGCACAATCCCATCTTCCTTCAGATACTCCACAACTTTTTCATAGGTTTTCGGAAAGACAATGCATTCAATGACGCCGGACAGATCCTCAAGGTTCATAAAAGCCATCATCGTGGAATTTCTAGTGATCTTGCGGGAAATATTTCTTAGAAGGCCGCCGAGGATTACTTTTTCTCCATCCTTCAGCTGACTCTTCTTCATCATGGTTTCCGTATAGATGGTTGCATCGTCCCGTATGTCGTCGAGCAGGCTTTCATTGTTTTCCATAATGTCAGAAATCTTGCTGCTCACTGCATTTTTCAGCAGATCCTCATATTCGTCCAAAGGATGACCAGAGAGGTACATTCCCGTCATTTCCTTCTCCATGAAAAGAATATCCCTTTTATCGAATTCCTTCAAACTTGGAAAATTAATGTGCATGGAATGATCTTCTTCAAGGATATCGCCAAAAAGCGATACCTGTCCTTCAATATTCTTCTTGTTTTTCTGGGAAAAACCTTCAAGCACCTTTTCATAGACTGCAAGCATCTGTGCCCGGTTTCCATCAAGTCCGTCGAAAGCTCCAGATTTGATTAGTGCTTCCATGGCTCTCTTGTTTACCGTTCCTGAATTTACTTTCTCTGCAAAATCCATAATGGACTTGAATTCATTCGTTTGATTTCTGACGTCCACCAGGACATCCACCATATTTCTTCCGACGCCCTTGATGGCACCTAGCCCGAAGAAGATTGTATCTCCCTTGACTTTGTACTTGAATTCAGAAATATTTATGTCCGGAGGCATGATCTTAATCCCTAAAGTTTTAGCAAAACGCAGATACGACGCGCATTTTTCAGCATTCCCTATGAAGGAGTTCAGCATCGCCGCAGTGAATTCCTGCGGAAAGTAGCGCATAAGATATCCCGTCTGGTATCCAATGACGGCATATGCTGCAGCATGCGCCTTGTTGAAGGCATAGCTGGCAAAGTCCATCATCTGGTCAAAGATGGTGTTTGCTGCAACTTCACTGATTCCCTTTCTTACACATCCAGGCACGATGATATTTCCGGCTTTATCAAGGAGTCCATAGATAAAGTTTCTTCGCTCCTCTTCCATGACGTCATGTTTCTTTTTGCTCATGGCACGCCTGACAAGATCTGACCTTCCAAGGGAGTACCCCGCAAGGTCACGTACAATCTGCATCACCTGTTCCTGATAGATGATTACCCCATACGTAACCGATAGGATCGGTTCCAGTTCAGGGCAAAGATAAGTGACCTTCTGTGGATTGTTCTTGTTTTCAATGTATTTCGGAATTTCAGCCATTGGCCCTGGTCTGTATAAAGAGATTCCAGCGATAATATCTTCAAGACTGTCAGGTTTCAGCTCCTTCATGAAGCTCGTCATGCCTGCGGATTCAAGCTGAAACACGCCGACCGTTTTCCCCTCACCGATCATCTTGTACACTTCAGGGTCCATCAGATCGAGGTCATCGACATCGACTTTTATTCCTCGGTTTTCACGGACCATTTCCACGGTGTCTCTCATGACGGTAAGCGTTCTCAGACCAAGAAAATCCATCTTGAGAAGCCCAAGCTCCTCGAGCGTATTCATGGTGAATTGCGTAACAACGACATCGTCATTTTTTTGCAGGGGGACATATTCGACCAAAGGTCTTCCTGAAATGACGACACCCGCCGCATGAGTGGATGAATGCCTTGCGAGTCCTTCAAGCTTCCTTGAGATATCGATAAGCTCCATCACCCGTCCATCATCCTCATAAAGCCGCTTAAGCTCAGGGTTGATTTCCAGTGCCTTGTCGATGGTGATGTTCAAGATTCCCGGAATCAGCTTCGCAATCTGGTCCACTTGGCCATAGGGATAGTTCATCGCGCGACCGACATCCCTTATGCAGGCTCGGGCTGCCATGGTTCCAAACGTGATGATCTGAGCAACATTTTGGTCGCCATACTTTTCGATGACATAATCGATGACTTCTCCTCTTCTTTCGTAGCAAAAGTCAGAGTCAATATCAGGCATCGAAATTCTTTCCGGATTAAGGAATCTTTCAAAGAGAAGATTATACTTGATGGGATCGATCTTTGTGATGTTCAGGCAGTAGGATACGACAGAACCTGCAGCACTTCCTCTCCCTGCACCTGTTGCAATTTCATGGTCATTGGCAAACTTGATAAAGTCCCAGACAATGAGAAAATAGTCAACATAACCCATCTGGTTGATGATAGAAAGTTCAAATTCCACTCGATCAAGGACTTCTCTTTGTTTTTCATCCGTTATCGAATCAAAGAAAGTGTAATCAGGCTCTTTCCCCTTGAATTCTTTAAAGACGTCATATTTATGGAGCATTCCTTCATAAGTCTTTCTTTTCAGGAAGGCATAGGGATCTTCTCCTATAGGTAATGGAAACTTGGGCAGCTTCGAAACATGAAATTCATAGTCAAAGTTACACATTTCTGCAATCTTGATCGTATTATCCAGAGCCTCTGGTACATTTTGAAAAAGGTCGTACATCTCATCCGGCGATTTCAGATAAAATTCATCTGAAGGGTAACGCATCCTGTTTTCTTCGTCCACTGTTTTTCCGGTTTGAATGCAAAGCAGAATGTCATGGGCTCTGGAATCCTCTTTCTTCAGATAATGCACATCATTTGTGCAGATTAGCGGGATATCAAGCTCCTGTGCCAATTTGATGTTCATCTTATTGACTTTTTTTTGCTCTTCAAGACCATGATCCTGAAGTTCAAGGTAATAATCTTCCTTAAAGAGATTCTTGTAGAAAATTGCAGCTTCCTTTGCTTTTTCTGGCATACCGAGGTTGAAATACTCCTGTACTTCTCCTCCTAGGCATGCTGAGAGGCAAATTAGGCCTTCTGCGTGCTTTTCAAGGAAGGCATGGTCAACTCTTGGCTTATAGTAAAAGCCGCTTAAGGAGGCCTCAGATACGATTTGCATGAGATTCTGATAACCTATTGCATTTTTACAGAGGAGAACCAGATGATGCGTCGAATTTTCCGGATCGGTCGTCTTCAAATTCATATCCTTTGCAGCAACATAAATTTCGCAACCGATAATCGGTTTGATTCCGGCTTTTTTAGCTTCCTTGTAAAACTCCACTGTTCCATACATGCTCCCGTGGTCCGTAATCGCCACATGTTTCATTCCAAGCTCTTTCGTCCGTTCAATGACCTTCGAAATCTTGTTCGAACCATCCAGGAGACTATATTCCGTATGCAGGTGAAGATGACAAAACTGTCGTTCCATGGTTTCCTCCTTTCAAAACAATCCACAAACCTTATGGTTAAGATAAATGTTCAAAACTTATTCATTGGCAAAAATGCCTCATCCGCTTATGAAATAAAGTCACAAGCCTTTGACGATTCCAGCATCGGTTTAAGATTCTTGAGAACGGTACTGACATGGTAATCATGCACCTGATACTTGTCCATTTCTTCTTGATTATCAAAAGTAGTGATCAGACAAATATCATAGCTTCTTTCTGTAAAAAGCACATCCATCCCCACAGTAAGTCCCTTCAGATATTCTATCTTCCCTTCCATGGATAGAAGCAGATCCCTCGCTTTTTCCATATTCTCTCTGGAATTATCTTTCAGCTTGAATAGCACGACATGTGTAAACATCATTTTCCTCCTATGTTTTCTATTTATTTTATCATGATTATCTTTTATCCATATCTATCAACTTGTCATTCTAGCGGTATCAGTCATCCAGGGTGTGTACGATATTCAGCCTTGAGCTCGCGATCAGCTTATTTTTGGATTTTAAGGCAACATCCACTTTGGAATGAATCTTTGAAGTCTTGATGGTGATCACTTCCAGGGTAAATTTTGAATCAACGCCTAGGACTTCATAGAAATCTGTGGATATCTTATCAAGAATACAGCTGTAATACTGATTTTGTAACTGTGTAATGGCAGTCTTCGCCATGAGCATGGAAAGCAGACCTCTAGAAGCATTTCCGAGCGGATCCAGGAATTCCGGTGTAATCAGGCCATGATAGAAAAACCGACCGTCTCTTTTTTCAAATTCCAAGGATCGCAAGATCCTATCTTCAATCGTGTCTGTTTCCATCGGCTTTGTTTGTCTCTCCTGAAGCGCTTTCAGGATATCTGTTCTCGTAATCACACCGACAAGTCTTCCGTCCTCTGTAACAGGACAAAGTGGAAGATTTTCCCAATCCATGATATGCGCGACATAAGAAACTGTCGATTTTGGCGTGATGGAAATCTGCACTCTTCTCATGGTATCTCGAAGGAGATCCTCATCATGGCGTCCTAAGGTTTCTTTAGGCGTGATAATCCCAAGAACGGTCATCTTGCTATCAACAACTGGAAACTTCTCATGCAGGGTCTCTTCCGAAAGCCGCCTATAGTCTCCGATGCTGTCTGTTTCATGGAGATAACTTATCGCCTCGTTATTACTGACGATATCCTTGACATAAGGGATGGTCTGCTTGATAAGATTCTCAGAAATCCCACGGTTGATCATGGAAGCTGTCGTAAAGGTATCATAGGATGTGGAGATGATCGGCAGTTTTAACCTGTTTGCCAATGCGACGTTTTTCTCACTTGCCTTGAAGCCACCGGTAATCAGCACCCCAACGCCCATGTTAAGCGCGATGGTATGCACTTCATCCCGGTTACCAACAATAAGCAGTCCTCCGACAATCAGATACTTCTTCATCGCTTCTATAGTCATCGCTCCGATATTGAAGCGGTAAATCGTCTTCTCTATGCCTTCTTCCCCGCCCAGCAGCTCCCCATCAATAATACGAATGATTTCTTTATAGGTGATGCTTTCAATCTTCTTCTCTTTCTCGCTTTCAACTCGTATCGTCCCTGTTCTTGGAAGAGTTTCCAAATAACCTTCCTCTTCCATGATTTTGATGGCTTTGTATGCCGTAGCATCACTGACGTTTTGTTCCTTAGCCAGAGTTCTTACAGAAAGTTTCGTCCCAAGCTGAAGCTCCCTGATATGGTCCATGATTCGATCGATTTTAGCCAACTAAATCCCTCCCTTTCTCAGCTCATCAGCAATCTTTTCGATTTTTCTCAGTCTGTGGTTTACCCCAGACTTTCCTACTGGGGGATTGAGCATTTCTCCAAGCTCCTTCAATGACTCATCCGGATAATCAAGCCTCATCTCTGCAATTTCCCTTAATGGTTTTGAAAGCCTTGCAAGTCCAAGCTCCTTCTCGATGAGCCTGATGGATTCCACCTGCCTCACAGCAGCATTGACCGTCTTAGAGAGATTGGCGGTTTCACAGTTGACGATTCGGTTGACATTATTTCTCATGTCTTTGACGATTCTGACATTCTCAAACTCAAAAAGACTGTTAAATGCACCGATAATGGATAGGATATCCACGATCTGCTCTCCTTCTTTCAGGTATACAATAAAGGAGTTTTTGCGGGAGATGACTTTTGCGCTCAGCCCATAGGAATTGATGAGACCCATCAGGTCCTCTGCATGTTCCTGCGAACTCGTAACGAATTCCAGATGATAGGCTTTCTCTGGATTTGAGACACTACCCGAGCCTAGGAAAGAACCTTTGATATAGGCTTTCTTCAAGGCGTCATTCCTTACAAGCGTCTTTTGGATGGAATAATCCAAGCTGAATACTTCCTGGTCATCCTTCATGATCCCTGTCTCTACAAGCAATTTTCTTAAGCCCATTTCCTCATTGATGATGATGATATACACATTGTTTTTCTTCAAAGAACTTGATCTTTTCACCATGAGCTTCCCATGGATATTGAGATGGTCCTTGAGCAGTTTAAAAACAAATCTTGCTGTGGAAGGATTTTCCGTCTTAATCTTGAAAGATAATTTTGACGAGGAAAAAGAGAGGGTTCCCGATACCTTCATGATCGCTGAAATCATGGAAAGTATCTCATCCCTGGATATATCGGTATTTTTTGTTATCTCACTTTTTACAATATAGGAAAAAGACATTGTATCACCTTTGCTCTATCTACCTTTACAGCAGACATGAATTTTAAATAACTGTACCAATAATTTAAAAATCTAGTACAGCTCATATACACTAAATTATACCATAAGTGAAAGAACCATACGAATAGTCTTTGAATTTGCTCAGCGTGTTATCGATATCGATTTGTGAAATAATGAAAAGATATAACGATAATTGTGATTGATACTGAATTTTCCACATGAAAAAAGGGCTTCAACTGAATCCCTTTTTTCACGCTTTTAAGAATCTCCCTTAATGGAATCATCCTTCTCTTGATCAATTTCCTCGATTTCGTACTTCACGAGATAAGGAAGAAGGATTAAATCCAAAGCCATATATAAGATATAAAGTGATAACAGGACAGGAGCTGCCGGTTTATTATTCGGGAAAAGAATGTTTAGAAGCATTGGAAGTATGAGCAAAATCACATATAAAATCTTGCTCGTCTGCTTAATATTATAAGGAGTTCCGCAGTTTCCACATTTAATGCTTCGATAATGTCCCTCCCGACCCAAGATCAAAACTTTCCATATCGTTTTGTACTTAAATTTAGTGCCACAAGTCTTACAACGATGAATCCCCATTTTTTACTCCCCCTTCATTTCTTAAGTTTATATTTTCTTGTTTTTTTATATTTCATCTCGATGCTTTTAATTTCCGCAACCTAATAAAATTCACATCTATTTTTATTATATTCTCTACAGCTGTTTTTTAACATTTATGAAATTTTTTATATAATATATTATACCAAAATTATCCTAAAAATATTATTCTTGCAATTATCTTATATAGGGCAAATAAATAGGACCCTGCTTACACAGAATCCCTGATTTTAGTTGCCATAATCCAATCGATATACCACTTCACCATCAACCATTCTTCCATCTGCAATAAACCCAAGACTGGAGTATAGCCTTGCAGCCCATTCATTCTGCGGATCAAAGCTAATGAATAGGGAATGGTGGTTTTTATCCTGTTTGATCTTTTCAAGAAGGAGTTCCATGGCAATTCTGCCATAGCCTCTTGACTGGAATTTTCTGTCGATCATGAGTCTGAAGATCCAGTATTCATGATCCGTCGTATCCAGACAGTACATCATGAAACCAACCGGCACTTCATCATCATAGATGCCAAGAGGGATGCATTCCGGCTGAAAATGAGCCTGGGCTAGAGATGTGCTGTTAGAAGCCACAAACTTGGCTTGTTCTTCTGTTGTACTTAGCTTCACGATACTTAACCAGTTTTCAATTGTAACATCCCTTAAAGTTACCATCTATTTCCCTTCCTTTTGGAATTTTTCTTTAATTTTCAGTTTATCTGAAAGGATGACATACTCCAGAATTCTCTTCTTGTCATAAACTAGGGTCTTCTCCAGAATAATCTCCATCAGACGTTTTGATAGCTTATCCGCATCATGCCTGACCGATTTTTCACTAGGCAGGATAAAGTCGCCTTCGATCAGTTCAAATTCGCTGCGAATCAGATTATCGTAGTCAATCTTCACTTCCCATTGATTCATGTCATGGTATTTCTTACCTAATTTCTCATCAAGGATATCCTTGTTGTTGGCAAAAACAAAATCCAGTTTTCCAATATCTCCATGCTCGTAAATCGATTTGATATGATCAGACACACTAAATCCATCTGTCTCACCAGGCTGGGTCATGACATTGGCGATGTAGATCTTAATTCCCTTGCTCTCCTTGATGGCTTCCGGAACTCCCTTGACGAGGATGTTCGGAATAATCGAAGTGTAAAGGGATCCCGGTCCGAGGATGATCGCATCTGCCTTCAAAATCTCTTCTCTAACATCAGGCAAACATTTTGCATTGGCTGGCGTAATATAGAGTTTTTTAATTTTAGCACCTTCAGAAATGCTGACATGAGGGATATTTGACTCCCCTACCACCAGTTGGTCATTGTCTAGCAGTGCATTGATCTTCACATTATCGAGGGTTACAGGTAAAACCTTACCCGTAATGGCAAGTACGCTGGCCATTTTTTGTACAGCATCCTCGAAATTATCGGATACGCCGTCCATGGCCGCCAGGAAAAGATTTCCAAAGCTTTGACCTTTCAGCGTTCCATCTTTGAACCTGTACTGCATCAGTTCTTCCATAAGGGTATCCGTATTGGCAAGGGCTACAAGACAGTTTCTGATATCTCCTGGAGGAAGCATACCAAGGTCATGCCTTAAGGTTCCAGAACCTCCGCCATCATCTGCTACGGTTACAACTGCTGTGATATTATTCGTATAATTCTTAAGTCCTCTTAGAATTGTCGAAAGTCCCGTTCCGCCACCGATGATGACCACCTTTGGACCTTGAACCAGAAGTTTCTTTTGATGGATCAGACTGCCGATTTCCCTGGAGTCCATATTGAAATTAATGAATCCTCCGCTGGCCAATGACATAAAGCTTTTTAAAAGTTCGTTGATGGAGACATAAAGAAGCGAAATGCCCAATACCAACAGATAAACATAATAAAATTTATAGGAAACACCGTAAAATCTTCTAAAGATCAGCTCGATGATTCCGAAAACAATAAGGCTTATCCCCACTATCCCAAGTCCAAACCATCTTTTTATTCCAAAGCCTGCATTAAAAAATTCCCTGAAATTCATCCCTAACACCCAGTTCCCTTATCATTTGATTTCTTTAAATTATACCATAATCATGAAGCCTAATGACAACATCCGAAAAACTAGTTCGGCTGTGTCATTAGGCTTCATCTCAAAGGGTTTTGCCGCAGTTCTTGCAGAATTTAGCATCTTCTTCGTTTAGCTCACCGCATTCTCTGCACCTGATTTTGATGATTTCTTCGGTTTCCCCGTCGTTACCACTCTTTTTCAGAACATCGACTTCATCCAGCGCGTCATTGATCAATCTTCCTGCAGCACTTGCATAGGGGTTGAGGTCCTCTCTGGCTTTATCAGGATCCAGAATCAACCCTGAACCTGCTGCACCTCTTGCACCGATGTTCATGACAATACCACCAATGAAAATCATAATAAATCCGATGATGCTGTTTCCCATAGGATTTCTTCCACTGGCCATCATTAGAAAGGGGTCACCTGTAAAAGCAACCACAAATGTCGATAAAAACAGGATTACTCCGATAATGGTCATGCCCATGCCGATGTAGTACAACGCTTTTCTTTCATTTGATATTTTCTTTTTCATCTTTTTTTCCTAACCTCCATGATAATTTTGCAAGATACAAATCTAAAGATTAATTTCTTTCAATTCTTCACTTGACCATTTTTTATTAATTATGGATTTTAAGGATCATACTAACGAATTGGCTTTAATGAATCGACTGCCAGAATTTCCAGTTTCCGATCCCTCTCGATTTCGCCAAGAACAGATTTTAACGCCTCAATGAATCCTATATTATTCTCCGTGGTTGAAATGGTAACCCTGATGTATCCCGGAAGATTAAGGAAAGTACCGGGCCTAATGATGTATCCCCTTTTCATGAGACGCTCAAAGATCAGCATGTCATTTTCTCCAGTATCAAAGAGAATGAAGTTCGCATCAGAAAGGACATAGGAAAGATTCATTTTGGTTAACTCTTCGTAAAAATATTCTTTCCCTTTCCTGTTTTCTTCATGGACCATTCTGATAAAAGCCTGATCCTTCAATGCCTCCACAGCAGCTTCTTGGGCAAAGAGGTTCACATCAAAGGGATCGATTACCCGATAAAAGTAATTCACAAATTCACTTGATGCAAAGCCATATCCAATTCTTAAAGAAGCCATGCCGTAAGCTTTAGAAAAAGTTCGGAGGACAATGAGATTTTTATGGGTATCAAGATAATCCAGGGAGTCAAAATAATCTTCCCTTGTGACATATTCCCGATAAGCTTCGTCCATCACAATGATGATGTTTTCACTGACCTCTTGAAGCAGTTTTTCAAATTCCGTTTTTCCAAATGATGAACCGGTTGGATTATTCGGACTGCACAAAAACATGATCTTTGTTTTTTCTGTAATACAATTTTTCATATCTTCCAAATCATAGACAAGATTGCTCATCTTTGACCTGACAATTACTGCACCACTTAGTTTTGCATTATCCTCATATCTGGAAAAAGAATGATCTCCTGTAATCATTTCATCGCCTTTATTGATGAATGTTGAAAAAATGACTTTGATCAAAGAATCAGAACCACCCCCGACAAATATCTCTTCAATGGGCCTATGATATCTATTCATCAGCGCTTCCCTGACAGAATATGAGCTGGAATCAGGATAAAGTGCAACCTCCTGATAGGTCTTCAATAGCGATTCTCCTACCCTTTTACTGCAACCGAATGGATTTTCATTTGAAGCCATTTTTACAATCTTCTCTAGCCCCAATTCTCTTTTTACCTCTGATATGGGTTTTCCAGCAATATATCTTTTCATGCCTTTTACTTCATTTCTGACTAAATCATCCATCGATATCCCCCCTTGATCTCTGAACATTCTTAGTTTAATGATACTTTATTTCTAGTTGAGAGACAAGACAAAAGAGAGCCAATCCCTTAATAATCAGCTTCAAGAAAGGCATTCGAACTGCATCCATGTTACTTGAACCAAATCAATCCCCCAACATGAGATTTAGTCGAACGAAAGAGAAAAGGATTATTCATTAGAATAGAGTTTACGAAAAATTAAAAATGGTTCAGACTTGCCTTTCGGTTAAGTCTGAACCACACAATAAACATGATAATATGAAAACGAAATGATTAGATTAGTCCTTTTTGATATCTTCTCCAACAATCAGGACTTCAGTACTAAGTTCTACTTGGAATTTCTCCATAACTTGATTTTGAATATAGGTAATGAGGCTTAGAACATCTTCAGCAGCTGCATGATCTTTGTTGATCAAGAAACCGCTATGTTTCTCGGATACTTGAGCGCCACCGATCTGATATCCCTTGAGACCAGCTTCCTGAATCAGCTGTCCTGCATAATAGCCAGCAGGTCTTTTGAACGTACTTCCTGCGGAAGGAAATTCAAGAGGCTGCTTCTCTTTTCTTTTTTTCGTCAAATCATCAATTTTGTTCTTGATTTCTGCTTTGTCGCCTTGTTTTAATACGATCGCTGCATCAAGTACAATGTATCCATGTTCCTTTACTGCTGATGTTCTATACCCCAGTTCAAGTTCATCCTTAATTAGGACCTTGATTTCCAGGTCAGGCGTGATTACCCTGACACTTTCGAGGACAAAGGACATTTCTCCATCATAGGCTCCAGCATTCATAAATACTGCTCCACCCAAGGTTCCTGGTATGCCACAGGCAAATTCAAAACCTGTAAATCCCGATTCATAGGCAAGATCTGAGATTTCACTCAATAATGCTCCACACTCGGCGATAATTTTGTTCCCTTTGACTTCTATATTCTTAATCATTTCAGTCTTTATGACTATTCCTCTGATTCCACCGTCTCTAACCAGAAGGTTCGAGCCATTTCCAATGAGAAATGTAGGGATATTATTCTTCTTTATAAAACGAATGACCTCAATAAGCTTATCCACAGAATCTGGAATAACCAGAATGTCTGCGACTCCTCCAATTTCAAAACAAGTATGGTTCTTCATGGGTTCATCCAGAAGAATCTCCTTTTCAGAAAGGAGTGCCCTCAATTCATCATATGCACCTGCGTATTTGTTCATTAAAAATGCTCCTTAAACTTAATTTCATCATGCAATTATACACAATTACTCTGAATAAATAAACAAAAATTTATATTTTTGCATTTATTAGACCAATCAAAAAACTACTGTTATTATTTTACCACTACCAGATGAAATTAAAAGTGAATGTTTTGTAGAAAGGTAAAAACTTCTTGGAAGCTAAGGTTTTTCAGCTTTGACTTCCGCTTTTTCAGAAATGTTTTTACCGTGGAAATAAGTATGGATACTTACCGCCGTTTGTCTGTCGATTGAGGGTGTCTCCATGAGCACTTCAACAGAAGCTTCCCTTATTGCCTCAATAGAGCCAAACCTCATCATCAGATTTTTTCTTCTGCTTTCTCCCACTCGAGGGATGTCCTCTAAAATAGAGTGCAGCGTTCTCTTATCTCTTAGCGTTCTATGATAGGTGATGGCAAACCGATGG
>Ga0209100_1001997_pt1 | contig 13210 bp, 10 predicted proteins | sample lystaG_FD_185480 | JGI IMG/M metagenome (GOLD analysis project Ga0209100, IMG submission 185480) | Glacier valley bacterial and archeal communities from Borup Fiord, Nunavut, Canada, to study Microbial Dark Matter (Phase II) -... | ecosystem: Environmental > Aquatic > Freshwater > Ice > Glacier ...
GATTTTGCTGCGCTTGCTGATAAAAGCGTTTGCGGTGGCCGATGAACCGCTGGTGTTCGGCATTGATGAAACGATTGAACGGCGACGGGGTGCCAAGATTGCAGCCAAAGGCATTTACCGTGACCTGGTGCGCTCCAGTAAAAGTCATTTTGTGAAGGCCAGCGGGCTGCGTTGGGTGTGCTTGATGTGGCTGGTCAACATTCCGTTCGCGCGGCGCGTGTGGGCGCTGCCGTTCCTGACGATGTTGGCGGCATCCGAACGCTATTACCAGGAATGCGCTCGGGCACCCAAGAAAATCACCGATTGGGCACGCCAAGCGATTTTTCAGCTCCGCCGCTGGCTGCCCAACCAAGCACTGGTCGTCGTGGCCGACAGTGGTTACGCCGCACTGGACTTTCTCCATGCCTGCCAATCGTTGGCAAAACCGGTAACCGTCATCACCCGGCTGCGCTTGGATGCGGCTTTATACGAACCTGCGCCCGATTATTCAGGCAAAGGCCGACCACGACTGAAAGGCAAGCGCCTCCCCACCCTGGCGTCTCATCTGACACACACCGCGACCGGCTGGCAATGCATGAGCGTCTTGTGGTACGACCATTTCCTACGCGACATCGATGTGTTGACGGGCACTGCCGTTTGGTATCACACCGGGCTTGCCCCTGTCCCTGTCCGTTATGTGCTCATTCGGGATGTGACAAACAAGTTTGCGCCCCAAGCCTTGCTCTCGACCGACATGACGCTCACGGCAACCGCCATCCTTGCCTTTTTTATGCGTCGTTGGCAGATGGAAACTACTTTCCAGCAAGTCCGTACCCACCTGCGTGTTGAAACCCAACGGCAATGGTCCGCTAAAGCGATTGCGCGCACCACCCCGGCACTCCTTGGCTTGTTTTCAGTGGTGACTTTGCTGACCCACGAACTTCTCAAAAGCCACCCCTTGTCTTTACCGACAACCGCCTGGTATTCCAAGCCGTTGCCACCTTTGCCGATGCACTGGCCTTCGTCCGCTGCCATGTCTGGCGGCATTTGACTTTTCAACGGTCTACCCAAAACCCCGATGTGGTACAAGTCCCACGCATTCTCTTGGAACGCTTTACTGACGCCCTTTGTTATGCCGCCTGATGCGCAAAGTCGAGCTAAGACCCCGTTCGCAAAGTTTCGTGTCGCCTGATCTCTGAGCAGCGACTCTGCCGAAAGCGATCCCGACCATTTGACGCCAACATCTCCGCCAATGCGGATACCATCCGCTAGACCAACCGCCGCCCAAAGCGGTGATCCACAGGCGAGCCATAGTGCGTCACCAATTTCCGCTCGGATCATTTCCGCCATCTTGCGCCAAATTTCAATACGAGTCAAGCCGGAGGTATGCCACTTTGCGCGTGTTGGTCCATACTCAGCACCGTAAAATAGAAAATCTACTTTGAAATAGTCGCAACCCCATTCGTGCCACCAGGTGTGGAACACGTTGCGAATACAGGAAAATGCATCGGGATGCGTTACATCCAGGGTGTAGTATTCGCCGCTTTGCTTATGCCAACGAAACTCACCGTAAGTTTTCCATTGCACGATTGGCTTGCCGGTTTCGACATCATGTACCACCCAATCGGGATGTTGCTTGAAAAGTTTGCTGCGATTGCCGACCATAAACGGGTCAATCCATAATCCGGGAATAAACCCTGCGCCGCGAATATCGTCTAGCAGCTCCCGCCTAACGGGAAGCTGATTGTATCTAACTGCCGACCCCGATATGTGAAATATTGCACGTTTCAGGCTCCTTAATCACGACACAGTACGCTCAGCGAAAAGGCGCGGCGTGCCACGCTCTCAGCCTGAACTGACTAACAAAAAGTGTTTCACCCCTCCCCACAATATAGAAAGGGGTGAAACTTGATAAAAAAGTCAATTCGCTTACGACTTAGGCGACCATTTACCCTTCCACTTGGCGTCGAAAGCGGCCTGCTTAAGTTCCAGGTAGCGCGGCAAACCGAGCTTGTTTATGTTGGCGATGTACGCATCCCAACCCGTATCGATGTCCGTTTTGCCAGTGACGAACTCTCCGAACGCCTGGTCACCGTAATTGTTGATGCCCGTCCACAGCGTGCTCATTTCGGCGGCTGCTTTGGTGTCGGGGAACAGCGGCGGGACAATCATGCTGGCGGGTGCAGCGTAGGGAGCATAGTTATCGTGCGTTTGGTTGTAGAGAACACTCTCCAACTTGCCGTTGCTGCCGACTGCGGCCAAGCATAGACGAGACGCGGAACTCTGGTAGAAGATACCTGTGTCGTACCACATGTCGTTTTGAACAGCATCATAGTTCTTCAAGCTAACGACGCAGGCCGGGCTACCGTCAATGCCCGTCTGACCGGCGGCTGCATACTCCCAACCCGTACCACGCGGTCCATTCCCGGAACGGAGTCGGATTTCTGATTGATAGAAACCATCCGCCCAACGCATGATCAAATCCGGGTTTTTAGCCGCGCTCGTAATCATGAATTGACCACCATTTACACCGAAGCGATCGATCGGCGTGACCCGGTTGCCACTTGGTCCTTTCAATGGCGGAACTGTGACGTATTCCAACCAACGTCTACTTTTGCCACCCACTTCGGAGAACAACCCCATGTATCCACCCAAAATCGCACCATATTGGTTGTGGGGGCCTTCAACGACCTGGCGGACATCGGTGTCGGCTTGGGTGAGCGCCTCAGAGCCAATCAAGCCCTGGTCGAACAGGCTTTTGATGTACTTGAGGGCGTCTTTATACTCTGGAGCAACGAAGTTCGCCATCACTTTGCCATCGCGCAGCAGTAGGTGTTGGTTCGTACTGAGTGTATCCTCCAGAATGAATGGGTTAATCAGATAGCCGCGTAAGTCCATTTGCCAGGACTTAGCCGCGCCAGTCAGCGGTGCAGCACCGGTTTTACCATTACCATTCGGGTCTTTATCTTTGAAAGCTTGCAAGACCGTGCGGAATTCTTCGGTGGTCTGTGGCATTTTCAGCCCAAGTTTGTCGAGCCACGTTTGATCGATCCACATCTTTTGCACCATTGAGCAGTGGTAGCAAATGTTGACTTGTGGTAAGCCGTAGATATTGCCATCTGCCGAGGTGATCAAGTCGTGGACGACGGGTTGTTCCTTGAATAACTGCTGTGCTCCTAGTCCGTACTTATCGATCAGGCTGTTCAAGGGAATGAATGTCCCCTGACCGCCGTAGTAGGCGAGCGCCGTTGGGTCCGAGCCGAAGTACATCATGGCATCGGGTAAGCTGCCACTTGCTACGGTCAAGCTCAACGCTTGCTGTGCTTCTTGTGGACTTCCTGACGTCACCTGCCACTCGACATGCACATTCGTCAATTTTTCGTACCACTTTGTAAACCAGTTGGTCGCGTAATCTTCAACGCGGGCATCACCGTGCAGCATAACTTTAATCGTCACCGGGTCTTTGCTGAAATGAGCACATTCCAGGCGCTCATTGCTTTGGGCAGAATAAGTGCCCAGCGCGTATTCAACATACCCAGGTCTTTGACGGGCAAGAAATTTGGCATCAACCCCGCGTCGAACAAAATGGTGAAGACGAACGCGGCCAGGATGAAATTGCGCCCAACCAGTTCGCGCCGTGAAAGGGCATAGCCTGCCATGATCGTCATGACCAGATTAACTACAGTCCTAACGATGGTATAAAACAATGAATTGGCAAAACCGCTCCAAATCAGGGGTGACGGAACACAGTGGTATACCCATCCAGGCTGAATTCAGTGGGGATCAGGCTGATGCGCCCTGCTAACACAGCTGACGTGGATGTGAACGACGCGCTGACGATATACCATAGCGGAAGCAGCACAGCCAATGTAAGCAAGGCCAAAGCAGCATAGTTTGCAATCACGAACAGCCGATCATCGGTACCTTCGTAAACAGCGAATTTGGCGCGTTTTCTTAAATTAAACATCAGACCCGTTCCTTTTCTTCACTACCACAAACTCTGTTTGGTCAAGGTTTTTGCAGCGCGGTTGACCATCACAATGAGCACAAGACCAATCACCGACTTAAAAAGGCCAATCGCAGTGGCGTAGGAATAGGCAGGCACGCTGCTTAACAAGCCGACACGATAGACGTAAGTATCGATCACTTCTGAGAGGCCAATATTGAGCGAATTCTGCATCAGGTAAATCTTTTCAAACCCGATTTGCAAGATATTGCCGGTGCTGAGAACAAGCAAAACTACCGCAGTGGGCAGCAAACCAGGAATATCGATATACCAGATGCGTTGGAGACGATTCGCACCATCGACAATGGCGGCTTCATGCAGTGCCGGGTCAATGGTCGAGAGAATGGCTAGATAGATGACGCTCCCGAATCCGGCAGTCTGCCAAATGCCCGACCACACATAAATATGATCAAAAAAGTTTGAGTCGCCCATCAGGTTGGGTGCCTGAAAACCTAGCCAGTTGCCGAGCATCGCGAAGATGCCGAGGCGTGGATGCAGAAAATCAGTGACCAACCCGACCAACACCGTTACCGAGATGAAATATGGTGCATAGACGACTAACTGCACTGCTTTTTGGAAGGACTGTAAGCGCACCTGATTCAAGCTCAGCGCCAGAACAATTGGGATAAAGAAGCCAACAGGTAACGAGTAGATGCTCAGGCGCAGCGTGTTTCCAAGTATATTGCCGAACTGCGGTGAGTTTATGAATTTCGTGAAGTTATCAAGCCCTACCCAGGGGCTATTCCAGATTCCAGCAACGGGGCTGAAATCTCGAAACGCAATTTGCGCGCCGATAATGGGTACATACTTAAATACAATTAAATACAGGACTGGCAGCGCTAACAGTGCGTACAATTGCCAATTCTGGCGGATACGTGACCACGTTGCACTCTGTTTTCTGACAACCTTGATCGGCTGTTCGACGGGAATGGCTTCGTGTACTTTGGCTCGGCTAACCATCTTAATTGTTGAGTCCTGCTAAAAAGCAACCTTAAGTGAGAATTTCATGATACAGTCTGAAAATTACATATGTGAATGAGTGAGAGCATAGCGAGAACCGGGTATAGCAAGCTACCATTTATTGCCAAAAACATGACACGAACGTGACATGAATCAGGATCAAGGTGGCAATTCATCGAATCAAGGTGAGCGTGCGGGTTAATTGAGCGAAGACTTGAAGCTTTTACTGGAATATATTAATTGTCGGCGTTCAGCGACTTTATAATGCTCACAGCGTAATGCACTACCTCTGTCGTTTTCAAGCCCTCGAATCGACTGATGCGTATTTCGCTATTGGCCTGTGCGCTGATTTTCTCAATATAGTCAGGATCAGCCAGTAGAATGATCGGTGTTCCCGCTTGCCGTAGCGGATCGATAGCCTGTGTGCCACCAGATACGTATGTCTCTGCATCCAAAATAATAAGTTCCGGTGTCCAATCTTCACTCACCTCTAACGCCTGTTCAATGCTATAGGCGCATTGCGTATGCATGAGATTAGGGCTGGTTTGCAGAATGCGCTCAATCAATTGTGCAAAAGCCACATTGTTGTTGACAATCAATATACGCGTTACAGTGCCAACCCGCGCTATAGCTTGAAACAAGTGCTGTGCCATGAGCGGTTTGCTCAATAAAACGTGAACGCCTAATTTGCGTTCGATCCATGAATGGCTTGGCAGAACACACTGTATTACCGGAATGTTGAGGTGAGTATCGAGCATCTGAGTTAGGGAATCGTGGTAAAGCGTATTCAAGAGGATCGCTTGTGGATGCGTCATTTGTACAGCTTCACTCAAAAGGTCGGCATGTGTCACCTGAACAATATCGTAAGCGGGTAAATGGCGGCGTAACAAAAAAGTGCTGGCCGGATCGGGATCAACGACCAGAATAGACAGGTGATCTTGATCGCGGGAGATGTCTGCTGGATGCGTTTTCGTAGCGATGATGCGCGGTCGAATAGGCAGCGAAAAACTAAAAGCCGACCCTGATTTTTCCGATCCTGTCTGGCTTTTGATCCAGATTCGACCTACATGGGCTTCCACGAACTTTTTACTGATTGCAAGCCCAAGGCCGGTTCCGCTGTATTGGCGACTCAGGGAACTATCAACTTGATAAAACTCGTTGAAGATGAGCGGTAGTTGTTCTGCTGCGATACCGATGCCTGTATCACTCACTTGGATGATCACTTCATCGGCTTTGTGGCTCGCACTGAGCTGTACGCAACCCACTTCCGTAAATCGTCGGGCGTTGTTGAGTAAGTTGAGGACCACCTGTCGAATACGCCTGCGATCTATTTCCAGGTGCGGTAGGTCAGGCGCAATATTGCATTCAAAGCGCACAACACCTTCTTGGAACAGGTCATGCGCGACGGTGTTAACATCGTTCAGCAATGCGTGCATGTCTGTTGGTTCGATGCTGAGCGCAAACCCTGTCATCTCGACCCGTGACAGATCGAGAATATCATCGATCATTTCCAACAAGTAGCGGCTGTTGCGATAAATCTGGGTAATGTCGCGGCGCAGTGTAAGCGACCAGGCTCGCTGAAACCCAGAATTAAATTAAGCGATGTCCGCAGTTCATGACTGATGTTGGCGGCAAACTGCTCTTTCATCCGTCGCCGTTCATCTGCTTCGCGTTGGGAGATAATCAGTTCATGCTGAATGTGCGCCTGATGTTCGTAAGCCTGGTTAAGTGATTTCAATGTTTTGCTCAGCATGGCACGGTGTTCGCGGACTTCTTCAAGCAGACGGTTTGCGCGTTCGCGCGAGTAGGATTCCCACGCCAATGCCGTGTACAACGTGCTGACGGCAACCCGCGCCAGCAGCAGTCCTACGCCAAAAATGAGGGAAAGCTCTAAAAGTGGGTAGTGACGCTGGCCGCTCAGGGTGAGCCAGGTCGCGCTCATAATGGTTAATCCAGTGACAAAGACTTCGCTGCCACGCACCAACATCGCGGCCAAGAAAAGCAAAACCAATCCCAAAAACGGCAGATACGGATCGTCAAAAAGAAATAATGTTACTTGAAAAGTACCGATCAACCCCCAGAGTAAAACCTGACGAGCGAAGACAGGTGACTTCTCAATGTTTTGCTGCACCCATATCCCTATGCCCATGACCACGCAGAATACACCGATGGGAAGGGGTGGAAAAGTTCGCAGCGGGAAGAACAACCATAGCGCCAGACCCGCTGCGACAATCACAAATTGTGCTAAATGTTCGGCAAGCCGCTCACGAAGCGCTTCCGAATTACTTCCGGTATTTTCTTGCATAAGGCACTAGCGTTTTTCTTGGAGAATATTCAAGGTGTTGAGCGCGGCCAAAAGATCAGTTTGCCGGATAGGTTTGGCAAGAAACAGAGCGGCTCCCAGTGAACGCGCCAATTCGGGATCGTTGAATACCGAGCTGACGATCACCGGAATATGCGCAATGGTTGGATTACTTTGCATTTTTTGCAGCATATCCCAACCATCAAGCCTCGGCATCATCACATCCAGAATGACAACATCGGGTTGCAACTCCTCACAACGTCGCAATCCCTCGTACCCGTCGTAGGCAGCTACCAGTTGACAGCGATAGCCTGTCAAAAATCGCTCCAACAGTGCGATGTTATCGTCTATCACCAAGACTGTGGAACGATCTGCCATAACTTTTATTTTCAATAGATGTTGATTGGGTGAGCGGACTTCGTGTTCGATGATCCAGTTAAGCCGTTCCGCTAACTGCGTAATGAGCGGCGTCAGAAATGGCTCGTCGTTCGTGTCAGGATGAACGCCGTAATCGAGAAGAAAGGTCATGTTAGATATATTGTTTTTGACAATAAGAGTCAACTTGCCCGAAGCGGCCTGCTGTACCCCTCGGCTGAGAATACTGACCAGCACCTGCTGTGCGACAATCGGGTCTGTGGAAATGAGCATCGTATGGGGGTCAAGATCACTATGCAGCGTGACGTTTCGTTGTAAGGCCAACCGTTCTACAGCGCCTATCGCCTTTTGAATCAGCAGGTGCGCATCTACCGATTGAATACGCAGTGTGATTGGCTCTACGTCCGATTGATCAGGGCTTACTCCCTTTTGCGTTTGTTGGTGATCGGGAACGGTGCCCGCATTGAACTGCGCCCATAGGAACATCGCAACGCTCTCAATCCCATGCTGCAAATCACGATAGGCTTGTCGAACTGATATGCTCAGCTCGTGCGCGGCTTCTTGGATAGTCATGCCATCAATGTAATGCATCTGCATCAAACGGCGTGTGCGGGACTGGGGTGCATCGTTCGCGCCATTCAGGTCAGGATCAAGAATATTGAGCGCTTGGATGAAGGCTAAACGAAGGCGCTGACCAGGCATCCTATCATGGGTATCATCTGTCAGGTACGGGGTAAACGCATGACGCTGCAAAAACGGGAAATCGTATAAGTGTTCTAGAACCTGCCGAACCTGATCGGTAAAACTTTGCGGAGGTTGTTCAGTGACCGTGAGCATTTTAGACGTACCTTAAAAATTTATCGGAGCTTGTCGTTGATTTTCAGCAAATTAATTTGCCTCGTTTTGTTAGCAAGTCCCCTTTTTCGATAGTATCATGCCGTGAGCAATTCCTGAATTATAGCACACTGGTATCGTTCATCTTGATGGATGCTGACCAAGCTGACCAGATAGATTATATTGACAGCAGGATGTGCCGTCATCATTCAATGATTATAGCGCCGTGAATGTGCAGATGGTCAAGTGTAACGCTCAATACGCCGCCCATGTCACCATTCGACTTCGGCTCATACACCCAATTCAGTGCTCCACTTTCAAAGGCCAATGTGACGGAACCCGGCTCATGTGGTAGCTCCATTTCAAGCGTAATCGGACCCACTCTCGGGATTTCGTCCACCGCGCCGCTATGCGGATGATTCGGAATGCCGGATGCACGGTTAATGAAATGTGCAATCGTGCGCGTGTCTTTCTGGTGCAGCACGACATCAACACACGTTGGTGCTGTGACGCGAATCGGCAGTACACCCACCAGTTCATGAATCAGTGTGCCTACGAACTGGCGTACCGCTGGATATTGCACCTGCGCAAAAAAGTCAAAGATGCTGAACGGGAGATAAGCAACTTTTCCGCTGCCAACCGAGTGAATTACGGCAGCGGGATAATCCAACAATCGCTCATCGAGAAGCGCAGATGTTCCCAATTTACCGAACGGTACTGCTTCAATGGGGGTGATCAATTGTCATTGCTCGGAATACACCACTGCCGCATAAGGGTCTGCCCCCGTAGAGATGTAGCAGGTTTGTTTTGCTTCTGTCTGGGCGGACTGCACACCCAAAAATGTGCTGCCGAAGCGTTCATAAGCGGCTGCACCCGTCACCACCAGACGACCGCCGCGCTCGACGTAGGCTTTCAATGCGTCAACCATCGCATCGGACATGTGATCCTGTTCTGCCGCCACAATCAAAGGAAACGTATCGATACGTGGCAGCAGCGCCCATTCGTCTAGAAGATCGACGTTGTAGTGATTTTCAAGAAGTGCATACGTCGCGCCTTTCACCGGACGTGCTTGTTTATCTGCGTCTGGGAACGGCAGCTCTGCGTGCGCGTAAAAATGATGCTCTGAGTGCAGCACGGCCACTTGCGGGATCGTTTCCGTATGTTGGCACAGCTCGCGCCGCGCTTTGACAAATTCACCGACTTCCCCTAAATGTTTCATGCGCCATGGCACCAGTTGCCCATTACGTAAGCCGTTCTGCGACTCATAAATCTGCACTGCGCCACCGAGCGCCAGCGTGACGGCGGCTTCCTGTTGAAGCATCTGCACAGGTTTGAAAACCCACGGTCTGGTTGGATCGGCCATGTCACCGATTTTATAAAAATCCCACAACATGATATCCCAATGCTTACCGCGTGTGGAAATGAAGCGTGCTTCGTAGCGACTGGCATCCAGGCCAAATATCCAGGTATTATCGCCACTGATCCAATCGGTCGGCACTTTGGGCTTGCCCGGATTGCGAAACGTTTGCAGCCAGTTGGAACATACCAGCACGCCGGATTTGTGCGTATGCACGGCATCGCAGTAACGGGTTACGTAGTCGTAATATGTCTGGCGCGTGAAGGCCATCCAACGATCCCAGTTAGAGTCGGACGCATCACGCGGTGGTTGAACAATCCCGGTGGCAGCCTGGAACGCCACAACAGCGCGCTCATCATAGTCCGTTTGTACGCACCAAATATCACCGTCCACCCAAAAACCATCCACTTGGTAACGGTCAATCAATTCGATGAACTGCGGAATAAGCAGTTCATCGATATAAGGGCCAAGCGGTGCCATGACAGCATAAGTTTGTTCGCCGTCACCGATCAGCCGTTGACCGTTTTTGTCGAGCACCGCCCACTCCGGGTGCTTTTTCCCGGCAGCCTGATCCCACAGCCCGGAATAATGGCAGTGCAGCTTCAGGCCGAGTGCGGTGGTTGCGGCTCGCCAGCCCGTCAGCGCATCCTTCTGAACGCCGGGACTAACCGAGGCATCCGGCACACGCGAATACCAGCTTGTGTAACCAGGATGTCCTTTACAGTCAGTTTGAACCCATTCGGGACTCATCAACTTGAGCAGCGGGATGAGCGTTTCAGGGTCAGCGCGTTCGCCTAACTCGGTGTCGGAGGCGCGCGCGTGCAAGTCGTAGTGCAATCCGAAGTAAGCGGCGTCACCATACCATTGTGAGTATATATGTGGCGATTGTCGAGCGTTTGAATCATTCATGTTGACCTCTTAAAATTATTGAGGATACCTTTTTAGATTACTTCGCTGTGCGGGGAATACAACGAAAAGTTTGTTGTACACGGATTTTCCAATCACCTGAATTAGTCTGCATCTGAATCTTCACCAAATGCGGTCTAATGTATACAGATCAAGTACAATTGGCCGCGTCTCGCCGTTCGAAGAAAACACTTCAACCTGATCACTGCTCGCCGCTGGGAATATTTGTACTGTCATCACTGTCTGACCAGTGCCACCAAAAACTTCTAGCGAGGACCAATCGACCAGAACATGGAGTTTGATCCGATTTCCAATGATAGCAAGCGGCGCTTGATACACCGTGTTGAACGCACTATCAAAATCACCAATACCCCCGTGCGTGCGATCTACCGAAAGTAGCTGACGGGATACATCATAAGTGATTCGCGTAAACTGATTGATGCCCTTACGTACTTTGAAACCGAATTGAGCGGCGCTGCCCGGTTCAAATTCTGCAATAAGTTCAAAAGATTTGGCCGTCAAACCCGATAGTAGATTTGTCCCTGGTATAAGCACTTGATTCTGCCAATGCCGATGATTAGCGCGAAGTTGAGCGACCTGTGCCACTGGAGTTTGCACCAAGCGAACGCCTTCATTAAACCGCTGGAGTGATAAAATGCGTGGAATAGTCATTGCCCCGCGCCGATTTGCAGTTGGTACGTTCAGCGCGTATTGCCAATTGGACATCCAACCTAAGAAAATGCGGCTGCTGTCGGGCGTGTTGTTCCAGGTGACGCCCCCATAATTATCGGGACCGTGATCAACGATCAGCGTCATATCCGGTGGATTGTCGTTCGTAAACGTATAGCCATCGAAACTACCGACAAAATATTGCGTTCCAGCTCCCGAAAAGTGCTCCGTCTCAAAGCCTGATGAATGCATCAAAACCCACTTTGTCTGACCTTCAAAAGGCAGCGGAAACAAATCAGGACATTCCCAACTGCCTAGCTGCTTGCCGTGATCCGCGCCGAAATCGCTGCTAAACGTCCACTTGATCTGCTGATATATTTGACGTCATCCGCAGAATAACCTTTGCTCTTAGCCTCACTGAGTAACTGTGCTTTGAGAGCTAGCACTTCTTGCGTCTTATTGGCATTATTGGTAGTTTTACAAAGCGCCGTTAAGACTTCATCGTCCCAAAGATAATTCTCTAGATCACGCCGATTGAGAATACGCGTACCGTGTTCTCTCATCTCTTTTATGTTCTCATCACTACGATCATCGCGATCAATAAGCTTCCATGTTTTCATGGTAGTGAACATTTGTGTAAAAACGTTATCGAGGAGCACAACATTCTTTTCAATATCTGTCGTTCCGCCTAATGGGATAAATTCTGTATCAGGATGCGTTGTGCCGAAAATTCGTCGATATATATCCGCATCGAAAGTGCTTGTGGCACGCCTACCCTTGTTTTCGGGTCTGCCTTCACAAAACACCACTTCCGAGGGTCCTACAAGTTCAGCTAAATCATCAAGCGCAACAGTGAACACCCGTTTCCAGAATTGACGGTCAACTTTTACGGGTTGAAGATGAACTGCACGGTCAAAATCGTGTCCTTCAAAATCCAAAAAAATGACTTCATCATGATTACGCTTCCATATTTCCATTGCCTGCCGCATCATTCCTATTGAATGTGTAGAAATCCACATTTGACAATTGGGCGGTAATCTGCCGTAAAGCTCCTCAAGCAATTTAGCTTGAAGCTTGGAATGCATATGAAGTTTTGGCTCATCAATACAAAAAACGGTGTCATTAAAAACGGGTGTTTTCATATAGAAATCTAACAGCAAATCGAATGCAGCCTTTTCCCCGCCAGACAAATTTTTGTACTTAAAACCTTTGCTTTTGCCTTTTTCAAAAAGAAAAGTGCCGCTTACTGTTGGACTGCTAAGACCATCTGGTACTAAATCACCAAAGACTCGCCCCATAGCTTCACGAATTGGTGTCAGCTCTTGATTTCGCATCTCACTTGCCAATGGATCCCGGGTGTAATCAAAAACCTTTTCGGTAACAGCATTCACCATTCTCGCGTAGTTATCCGATACACGCAGTTCTTGATGCATCATGAGCTGAGGGCGCTTGTGATCTTCTAGCAACCCTTGTGTAGGTGTAATACTTTGTGCACTAAAGTCAGGTTCATTGCGGTAAGCAGTACGCATGTAAAATGCTTTTTGACCAATTTCGCCACTTTGGTTTGTAGGATCGAACGAGGAATCGTGAAATTTGATGGCAAGTTTTTTGTGAAACCCCCATGTGTCGCTAGGGTTGACCGGCTCACTACCTACTTTAGGGTTCATAAAAGTATAAAATCCCGCGCTCAGGGTAGAGAACGTGGATAAAGGGTATAGTTCCACTGCGGACAGACTTCATGCAGTTGAATGTTGAGTGCATCGAACACCGTATCCGCTACTTTGACGCCCGTCTTGTAAAGTTGGGTCACTCGATGCGCTTG
>Ga0209100_1001999_pt1 | contig 13204 bp, 10 predicted proteins | sample lystaG_FD_185480 | JGI IMG/M metagenome (GOLD analysis project Ga0209100, IMG submission 185480) | Glacier valley bacterial and archeal communities from Borup Fiord, Nunavut, Canada, to study Microbial Dark Matter (Phase II) -... | ecosystem: Environmental > Aquatic > Freshwater > Ice > Glacier ...
CTTTGGAGACGGGCAACACCGCCTTTGCCATATCAATCGCGGCACGATGGTGCGGAATCATCATGCTCAGAAAAGCGCGGTCAAAGGCTTTGCCGCTGAGTTTGGCAAGGTCGCTTAGGCCCATGTCAGCGGGCATAGAGGTGCTCGAGCTGTTCATGGGGGTTTTGCTGTGGTCCATACCGGGCATGGTGTTCTGGGCGAGTGCGGCACTGGCCATGGTGAGGGTGAGCAGGGTCGAAAGTAGAATTTTTTTCATGGTGTTTACCTCGTTGGGAAGCGTTCCCGCCCTCGAGCAGGTGAAGTTGGGTGAAGCGAGGCGTGAAGAGGTGGAAAGGTCAAGGCATGGTCTTGACCTCGAGTTTGACGCGGCCTAGCGATAAAGCGTTGACGGTCACGATGAGGGTACTGGCGCTCATCAGCAGCGCGGACCACTCCGGGCGCAGCAAGATACCGAACGCGGGATAGAGCACGCCTGCCGCCAGCGGAATGGCCAACAGGTTGTAAATTGCTGCCCAGAACAGGTTCTGTTTCACCTTTTGACGCACCGCTCGAGCGAGTTTGAGCGCGGAAGCCACGCCCCTCGGGTCACTTTTCATCAGCACCACTCCAGCGGTTTCCACCGCTACGTCGGTTCCGGCCCCGATGGCCAGACCCACGTCGGCCTGGGCCAGCGCGGGCGCGTCGTTCACGCCGTCGCCCACCATCGCTACCTTGCGCCCTTGACCCTGTAACGCTTTAATCTGCGCCACCTTGTCCTCGGGCAAAACCTCGGCAATCACGGTGTCTAAACCCAGCGCTCGAGCCACCGCGTCCGCTGTTTTCTGGTTGTCCCCGGTGAGCATCACCGTTTTGACGCCCATTTCTCGCAGATTTGAGACCGCCGCTCGAGCAGATTCACGCACCCGGTCAGAGACCGCCACCACACCCAGAAGCTGACCTTCTCGGGCCACGTACATGGCGGTCTTGCCCTCGCTCGAGAGCCGCTCGAGTTCGGCGCTGAGGGCGGACGTGTTTACCCTTTCCTGCGTCATCAGCTTGAGGTTGCCAATCAGAGTTCGTTTTCCACGCACTCGAGCGCTCACCCCCAACCCGGAGAGCGACTGGAATTCTTCGGCCCCCTCGAGCACCACTCCCCTATCCTTTGCGCCCTGCACGATGGCCTCGGCCAGTGGGTGTTGAGACTGAGAATCTGCGCTGGCCGCAAAAAGCAGCAGGTCAGACTCTGAGGTTCCGCTCGAGGGCAACAGGTCGGTCAGGGCGGGTTTACCCTCGGTGAGGGTCCCGGTTTTATCGAAGACCACCGTGTCCACCTTTGCGGTGGCCTCGAGCGCGGTGGCGTTTTTAAACAACACCCCCACCTTCGCGCCGCGCCCCACGCCCACGGTGATGGCGGTGGGCGTGGCCAGGGCCAGCGCGTCTGGACAGGCGATAACGATGGTGGACACGGCGGCGGTGAAGGCAAACGCCGCACCCGCGCCGAGCAGCAGCCACACCGCGAGCGTGATGAGACCCGACCCCAGAGCTACGAAGACCAGATACTTTCCGGCGGTGTCGGCCAAGCGCTGGGCAGGCGCTCGAGACGCCTGGGCGTTTTGCACCATCTGTACAATTCTCGAGAGTGCGGTGTCCGCGCCCACGCCTGTAGCCCGGAACCGAAACGCGCCATTTTTATTGACGGTGCCGCCCACCACTCGATCACCCGCACCTTTGACCACCGGAATCGGTTCACCGGTCAGCATGGATTCGTCCACATAGCTCGAGCCTTCGGTGACTTCGCCGTCCACCGCAACCCGGTCTCCAGGGCGCACGGCCAGTTCATCGCCCACCACCACCTGCTCGAGCGGAACCTCGAGTTCCTGACCGTTACGCACCACGCGGGCCGTGCTGGGAGCCAATTTTAAGAGTGCTTCCACTGCGCGCCCGGTGGCGAACCTCGAGCGCATCTCGAGCCAGTGACCGAGCAGGGACAAGGTGGTCAGCATGGCGGCGGCCTCGAAGAAGACATCTTCGGAAAAGGGAAACAGCGTGTTGACCAGCGAGAAGGTGTAGGACACTAAAATACCCGTGGCAATCAGGGTCATCATGGTGGCCTCGCCCCCCAGCAGGCTGCGCCACGCACTCGAGAGAAAAATCCAGCCGCCCCAGAACACCACCGGGGTAGCCAGAATCAGGCCAAACAGGGCCATCGAAAGACCAAACGGGGGCAGGGCGGTGAAGCCCAGGCTGGCCCCGATGGGCGAGTAGAGAATCAGTGGCAGGGTGAGCAGCAAGGAAACGAAGAAGCGGCGCAGCATGTCCGAGACCATCGCCTCCCCGTGTCCGGCGTGTTCGTCGTGGCCTGCGTGCTCATCGTGCCCCGCGTGCTCATCGTGTCCGGCAGGTTCACTTGCGCTCGAGCCGTGACCCATCGCTGCGGGACTCGAGCTGTTTTGTGGCGTGCTCGAGGGCATCGCGTGTTCTGCGTGGCTCGAGCCTGTCTGGAACACACTCAAGGGCATCTCATGCTGTGCGTGTGAATCTGCATTGTCGAGTTTATCCAGCGCGGGATGTCCAGGTTGAGCGCTCGAGGGGGGACAATCCGTACAGTCACAGGCGTAACCCGCTGACTTCAAACCTGCCTCGAGTGCGGCCTGGGAGGTCGTAAGCGGGTTGTACTCGAGGTGGGCCACGCCACGGGTGCGGTCCAGATGAACCCCGGTGACACCGGGAACGCGGGTCAGGTTGCGCTCGAGCGCGGCAAACTCAGAGGCGTTGTAACAGTTCTTGAGCATCACCTCGAGCACCGAATTACTGGGCGCTCGAGCGCTGGAAGGGACGTGGGCGTGGGTCATGAAGCTCCTCAATAAGCTGTAAATGGGGCATTTAAAAAATTAAAGCAATATTGGATGGCAAGTTAGGGTGTGCAACAGCTTCAGGGCGTCGCTCTTTCGGCTCGAGCACTTTGAAGACCGGAACGTTCGGGTTTGCGCTCGAGCAGGGGGGCACGAAAGCCACGCAACCGGAGCGCGTTGGTCAACACAAACACGCTGGATAAGCCCATCGCGCCGCCCGCCAGAACCGGGCTTAAAAGCCAGCCGTTCAAGGGATACAGCACCCCCGCCGCCACCGGAATGAGCACGATGTTGTAGGCGAAGGCCCAGAACAGATTCAGGCGGATGTTTCGCAGGGTGGCTTTTGAAAGGGCAAGGGCGCTCAGCACACCGCGCAGGTCGCCGGACATCAGAATTACGTCGGCGGTTTCCATCGCCACGTCGGTTCCGGTACCGATGGCCAGACCCACGTCGGCCTGAGCCAGCGCGGGCGCGTCGTTGATGCCGTCGCCCACGAAAGCGACTTTTTGACCTCGAGACTGTAAGCTTTTCACCGCCTCTGCCTTACCGTCCGGCAAAACCTCGGCCAGCACGGTGTCTATCTCGAGCTGGCGGGCGACGGCGTGCGCGGTTCGGGCGTTATCCCCGGTAATCATGGCCACCGAAAAGCCCCCCCTTCGCAAGGCCCGCACCGCCTCGAGCGACCCCGCTTTGATGGGGTCCGAGACGGCAACGATGGCTGCAAGTTGTCCACCAATAGCCGCGTAAAGCGGGGTTTTCCCCTCATCGCCCAACCTTTCGGCGGCGCTCGAGAAAGCGCTGACCTCGAGACCCAATTTGTGCATAAAGCGGTCCGCACCCACCTGCACGGATTTTCCGTTCACTCGAGCTTGCACCCCGTATCCGGGCAGATTCTCGAAATCCGTAACCGTCTCGAGTGAAATCCCTTCCGCTCGAGCGGCGTTGACAATGGCTCTGGCCACCGGGTGTTCACTGGTGTTTTCCACGCTGGCCACGAGTTTGAGTACGTCCGCTCGAGCAAAGCCATTCACGGTCTCGAGGTCGGTGAGCAGCGGCTTTCCCTGAGTCAGGGTTCCGGTTTTATCAAAAGCAACGGTTCGAGTCTCAGACAGGGTTTGCAGCGCCTCACCCTTGCGGAAAAGCACGCCCAGTTCGGCAGCTTTCCCGGTTCCCACCATGATGCTGGTCGGGGTAGCCAGACCCATCGCGCAGGGGCAGGCGATGATGAGCACCGCCACCGTATTGACCAGCGCGAACGAAACCGCGTTACTTCCGCCAAAAATCAGCCAGACCAGCGCGGTGAGAAGCGCGATGACCAGCACGATGGGCGTGAACACTGCCACCACCCTATCGGCCAGACCCTGAATGGCGGGTTTGCTGCCCTGCGCCTTTTCTACCATGCCGATGATTTGAGCCAGCACCGTATCCGCGCCCACCGCCTCAGCGCGGAAGGTGAAACTGCCGTTGCCATTGACGGTGCCGCCCACCAGCTTGGCTCCCTCGAGCTTGTGAACGGGTGCGCTCTCGCCTGAAATCATGGACTCGTCCACATAGCTCGAGCCAAGCAAGAGCCTTCCATCCACCGGAATCTTCTCACCAGGGCGCACCGATAAGATATCTCCGCTCAAAACCTCGTCCACGGGCAGCTCGAGTTCCTGACCCAAACGCAACACTCGAGCACTCTTGGCCCCCAACGAGATGAGCTTTTTCATCGCCTCACTGGTCCGGCCTTTGGCTAGCGCCTCGAAATACTTGCCCAGCAAAATCAGGGTGATGACCACGGCTGAAGACTCGAAGTACACCGGGGAGACGGGCATGGGAACGAGAGCGGGACCCAGCGTGGCGAAAAGGCTGTAAAAATACGCCGCACTCGTCCCTATCATCACCAGCGAGTTCATGTCTGGACTTCTCGAGACCAAAGCCTTCCAACCCGAGCGGTAAAACCTAAGACCGGGGCCAAACTGAACCGGGGTGGCCAGGGCCAGCATGACCAGATTCCAGAAGACTTCGCTGGAGTTTAGCCCCATCTGAAAGCCCATCGCGGGCTTCCACACCATGGGCAACATGGCCAGTATCAGCAGCGGAACAGCGAAGACCGCCGAAAAAATCAGGCTCGAGCGCAGTTTTTGCAGCTCCTCGGCCTTGCGCTGGCGCTCGAGGTCCTCTCTTGAGATTCCCGCCTGGGCCTCGAGCACCTCGTATCCCGCGTTTTTGATGGCGGCTTTCAGTTGTGAGGGCCGCACGCTCGAGGGCAGATACTGCACCGTGGCCCGCTCGGTGGCCAGATTGACCCCCGCTGTGAGCACCCCGTCCAGCTTCCCCAGCGCTCGCTCCACCCGGCCCACGCAGGCCGCGCAGGTCATGCCCGTCACTCCCAACTCGAGCGTGGCGGTCACGGGTTCATATCCGGTCGCGCGCACCCGCTCGAGCAGCGCCGCTGGATTTGTTTTTTCAGGGTCGAAGTTCACGGTGGCCCGCTCGGTGGCTAGGTTGACGTTTGCGCTCTGTACCCCCTCGACCCTCTTCAGACCGCGCTCCACCCGGCCCACACAGGCAGCGCAGGTCATCCCCGCGACCTCGAGTTCGATGGTTTTGGACATCTTGCCGACCTCCCTATCCCCCTGGGGGGATTATGGGTTCAGTCTAGGTCATGCTCGAGCGGAAGTCAAGAAAATCTTTCTAATAGTTAAGAGTTTGCTCGGTTTAAACAGGATTTAGGCACCACGTCACTCATCACTACTCTCGAGCGGAAACTCTGGTACGACTCAATCTTGACAATCCCCCACTGGGGATGTAAGCTCGAGCCATGAATAACACTCTCGAACTCGAGGTCACGGGCATGACCTGTGGTCATTGTCAATCCGCCGTCCTGGGGGCGCTCAAAGCGGTTGTAGGCGTAGAGGACGCTCAGGTCAATTTGGCCTCCGGCAAAGCAACGGTGCAGGGCAACCCAGACCCGCAGCAACTGGTCCACGCCGTACAGGAGGAGGGCTACACCGCTCGAGTGCTGTCGTGACCCAAGAAGACGCGCCGGGTCAGCCCTCGAGCCACCTGTGTATGCCGGAAGCGCCGCGCAAACGGGCGCGGCATCGTCTGGCCATCGCACGCGGTCACTTGGAGAGCATCATCAAGTCGCTCGAGGACCCCCATGTGTACTGCATGGATGTATTGCGCCAGCTCAAAGCGGTGACGGCGGCGCTCGAGGGCGCGGGTGACGTGGTGCTGCGCGGTCATCTCGAGGCGCATGTGGTGGGCGCTCAGGAACGTGGCGACGCCACCGAGATTGTGGACGAGCTGATGGAAGCGCTCAAGTACCGCTGATAGGGTGCTCGAGCCTTGCCAAATTGTGCTTATGGGCGCGCCTGGGCACGCGACCTGTCCTTCTGCTTTCCTGTGAGCAGGACTGTGTTTTTCTATTCACGCTGCTCACTATAAAGCTGTGTAAAACCACCTCAACTTCGGCAAAATGCTTTGGTTTTCATCTGACCGTGAAACAATTGCAGCCGGAGGCACCATGCAAAAAATCTTGTGGACCGCAGCCGCACTGCTCTCGCTTTCACTTGTTTCGGCTCGAGCGGCGGACCTCACCCTTTATCCGTCGTTTGCCGAAATCCGTGAATCGGTGCAGGTTTTTGGCAGCCATTTCGATTGGACCCCCGCCGCCGATTCGAGCCAGTTCTTGATTGCCGGCAGCCTCGACCTCAGCGACCCCAGCGTGACCTCACTGAATGTGTCTCCCCCAGCGCCGAATATTCTGGCATTGTTCGAGGGTAAACAGGTCAAGGTGCGCTTTCACGATGAATTTGTGCCTGCCAAGGTCATCAAAGCCGATTTGTCTCTGTTTGAGATAGACGGCGAGTTCGTTCAACTGGGTGGCGCGGAGGTGCTTTACCCCAACCTCGAGGGGGTGCGCTACGCCCCCACCTTTGTGTGGCAACGCACGGGTAGCGCCACTCAGGCGCAATTGCGCTACGCCACCACCGCAGTGGCCTGGGAAAACACCCGCTATACCCTGAATATGCCCGACGAGTTGAGCAACGCCAGCACCCCCTCGAGTCTGATTGCCTGGGCGGATATTCGGAATCAGAGCAGCGTGGTGTACAGCGCCCCCAAAGCCACCCTGTTTGCAGGCGACGTACTGCCGCAGATTGCCCCGTACAACTATCAACAGGCCCAGAACCGCAACATCAACAGCTTTGAGTCAACCCCTGGCTCAACAGCCTCACCTCGGTCCGGGGTCTCCTCGAGCGGGGAAGTAGGCGGCCTGCAACGCTTCGAGTATCCGCTGCCGCTGCGCCTGGAAGCCAAGAGTCAGCTCAGTTTGCCGTTCATACGCAGCAGTGTTACGGTGCGGCGGGTGCTCGAGTACACCAATGAGTTCGATGCCGAGGCCAACTTCAAGACCGCTTTGCAGCGCACCTACCGTTTTGTGGCTCCGCAAGGACTGCCCTCTGGCAGTGTGACCGTGCGTGAAAACGAGCAACTGGTGGGTCAAACGGACATTGGCAACACCGCGCAAGACACCATTGTCAGGGTTAGCGTGGGTAAGGATTTCGATATCAAAATCAACCGTAACGCCCTTCTGCTCGAGCGTACCGAAAAAATCAAACGCGCCCGCATCGTTTTTAGCGTCAAAAACACCAAATCCCGCCCCATCAATCTGCGCTTATCTGAAACCCTGAGCGATAAAATCAAACTCGAGGCCAGTGGAGCCAAAGGCTTTAAACGCGTTCCAGGGGCGTTTACCCTCGAGTCGGAGATTGCCCCTGGACAAACTCTGAGCCTGACTTTACTGTCTACCGAAGTGTTTTAACCCTCGTATGGAAAAATCCCAAAAGGGCCACGAGAGAAGTGGGGGTTGCGTCGCTCGAGCAAGCAATTGAGAATTCAAAAGTCGAAATAGTTCTGTATGCAGAAGTAGTTTTAAAATTGCTTTCAATTTTAAAACTACTTTTTAAACTTTCTTCGTAAACTATCCTGAAACCAAAAACCTAAAAACATCTAAAGCATTTTTCACTATCATTGCGCCACCTACACTGTCTTGGGCAAAGCGGCACCTCCGGGCCTGCCCGCTCCGTTTCGGCTGGCTCCATGTCTTGGACAGAGCGGCACGTCTTGAGCAGAACGGCACCTACCGGGCCTGCTCGCGTCTTGAGCAGAACGGCACCTTCCGGGCCTGCTCGCCTTTCGGGCCAGACCGCCTGTCTGCTTTCGTGAAAAATGCTTTCCTGTTGCCACTCCTTTTAGTCGGGAAGCATCTCGCCCCTGGCTCAATACTTCCGTAAAATGCTTTAAAAGTCGAAGCGATTTCGTTTATAGAAATGATTTCAATTTAGAAATCATTTCTATAATTGTTTTTGTATGCTATGCTGAAATAATGAAACTCATCAGCGTGGGCAATGACAAAGGAGGGGTGGGCAAGACGGTGACGGCGCTACACCTTGCGGCTCTGCTAGCAGCTCGAGGGCGCACTCTTTTAGTGGATAGCGACCGGAATCGCAGTGCGAGCGACTGGGTGGCCGCCGGACCCGGCCTGGGCTTCGAGTCCATCCATTTAGACGACCTGACCGAGTCACTGAGCGACTACGCCTTTGTGGTGGTGGATACCAAAGGGGGAGAGGAAAGCCTGCTCTCACTCGCACAACGCAGTGACTTCACCGTAGTCCCGAGCAAGCCCGAGGCCGTTTCGCTACGGGTGATGATGCGAACCCTGAAAGCGCTCAAAAGTGCTGGCGTTGCCTTCAAGGTTTTGCTCACCGATGTTCCCAGCTATCCGTCCACCGACGGCCACGACGCGCGCGGTATGTTGCTCGAGGCGGGAATCCCGCTTTTTGGTGCAGAAATACGCTCGAGTGCAGCTTTCAGGAAGGCCATGTTGGAAGGGGTCACGGTACGGGAAATCAAGCGGGACGCGCGGGCAAAGATGGCCTGGATGGACTACGAATTGGTGGTCAAGGAGTTACTGGCATGAACAAGTTCGATAAATTGCGCCCCGCTCCAATCCTTGCCGTGACCCTCGAGCAAGATATGCAAACTCCACCATCGCCGCCTGAAACCCCACCGCTCGAGCGCACTCCAACCTCTCTGCTTTCAACAGACCCTGAAAGCTTGTCCTTCCCAGAGCCTCAACTCGAGGCGATGGTTCCTTTTACCCAACGGCTCCCGGAAGGGACGCTGGAGCGCTTTTACGCTTTTTATAATCAGTTGAAGCAGCGACACCCGAAATTGAAGATGTGGCAGGTACTCAACTCGCTTTTACGCCAAGCGCTCGAGGATACCGGGGTGCAGCAGAAAGTGATAGACGATTTATTTTAAAATAAAAAATGTTTTTAATGTTAATTTCAATTTTTAACTTACTTTTGAAACTTCTGGACGACTTGAAAAAATCTATAGCGTTTCTTAGCTCAACACTCCGACTTTTCCGCTTTGCACTCCCAGAGCAGAACGGCACCCCGTGGGCGTCTTGGTCTAAACGGCACCTTCCGGGCCAGACCGCCTGCTCGCTCCAAACTCGAAGTTCCCGCGAGAAACACTACCTTTTCCCATTCGCTCCGCACTCCCAGAGCAGAACGGCACCTAACGGGCCTGCTCGCTCACCACAGATACCTGAAACAGACCAGGTATCTGTGGGAAAGGCTATATTTCACACCAAGTAGGCAGAGTTCCCACCCTGCTCGAGTAGTTCGATTTTGACCACTGCCCGAACCCAACAAAAAAACGACTGCTCTAACGCAAATTCTTGGCCAACACAGCAAATTCTTCAGGGGTACGCGCAAAGGTGAGGGCGGACAAAAAGGGAAGTGCCGCCTTCATCCCTCGAGCGGTGGGTTGATAGGCCGGATGTGCTGCTAGTGGATTGAGCCACACAATGCCCGCCGAGCGGCGTTTGATTTCTCGCAGTGCGAAGGCTAAAACATCGGTCTCGCCCACGTCCAGACCGTCGCTCGAGACGATGACCAGAGTGTCTGGTGTGAGCACCTTGGCTGCGTGGTCGCGCACAAAAATCCTCAGGTTCTCGCCAATGCGCGTTCCGCCGCCCCAGGCGCTTTTCAGGGGCGGCAGCTCGAGCGTGGATTTTCCCTGGCCCAGTTTTCGCAAGTCCGGGGTCACGTCGCGCAGTTCGGTGGAAAAGGTGAACACGTCCACCCGTTTTGAGCGCTGTGAAAGGCAAAACGCAAACTGTAGGGCAGGACCCGCCGCCTCGAGCATGGAGCGACTGCCGTCGAGCAGCAGCACGATGCGGGGGTTACGTCTGGGATGTCCTTTCCAGCGTGGATACAGCGCGTCCCCTCCGGTAGACAGGCTCTGGCGCAGGGTGCGGCGAAAATCGAAACGGGAACCTTTGGCCACCGTGCGCCACTTGCGAGACCGCCCCAACCGCAAACTCGAGATGAGTTGGCTTGCAGCCAGAAACATCGGCTCGAGGCCATCCTGGGCAATGCGCGGCGCGTCCGAATCGGCGTGCTCGAAGCTGAACCTACCGCGCAACACCTTGTCGGACGGCTCTGCGCGCTCATCTTGGTCTTCCGGGGTGTGCTGCACGCTCGAGCCGATAAACTCCGGGTCAACATCTTGCTCACCGGGTTCGGGGGGAGCTTCTTCGTCGCTGCGCTGGTCGCCTTTTTCGCTGCGCTTGTCGTTGGGGCGGCGACGGGGCGGCTCGAGGGGAGGCAGAGCGGTCTGGGCTACCCCGGCACTGGCGGGAAAGAAAAAAGCGTTGAAGGCCGCATTGAACGCCTCAACGTCCTCGAGCCTGGAACAGCACACCAGCCGCAGTGCGGACCTGGCCCGCTCGAGGGTGTCCACACCCACGCTCTCGAGCGCCCGCAGTGCGTCTACAACCTCACCGGGACCCAGGCGGAACTGGTGTTTGACCCGCAGAATTTCGCAAAAAGCCAGCAGGTTCTCGGGTAGATTTCCGAGCAAATTTCTGGATGGAGGATTTTCGCCGCTCGAGGGGGCCACATTTTCCACTCAGCGCACCGTGACTTTACCAATGCCAAAATCCATTTCCCCTTTGAGGCTGCGTTCACCTATTTTATCGTTCCACACCGCCTCGAGCTTGGTTAAATTGCCCTCGAGCAGCGACCAATCCTCCCTGGCCTTGAGAATGCAGCCTCGAGTCTGAATGACTGTAGCGGCGTCCAGATTTTCATGGTGCAGGTGCATCAGGGCCAGCGCCCAGTCCAGGGTTTCGGCAATTCCGGGAACCTTGTGAAAGGGCATCTGGCGCAGCGCGGCCATCACTCGAGTGATTTGCTCGGCCAAGCGGCTCGAGAGGTCTGGTAAACGGGCTTGCAGAATCTGAAGTTCCTGCTGCGCGGTGGGATACGACTGCCACAGGTACAGGCAGCGGCGGCGCAGCGCGTCGCTGAGTTCCCTCGAGCGGTTGCTGGTCAGAATCACGTAGGGGCGCACTTTAGCGCGAATCGTGCCCAGCTCTGGAACCGTAATCTGAAATTCGGCCAGCAGCTCGAGCAGAAACGCTTCAAAAGCTTCGTCGGCGCGGTCTACCTCGTCAATCAGCAGCACCGGAGCACTTTCCTGGGTGAGGGCCTCGAGCAGCGGGCGTTTCAGCAAAAAAGCTTCCGAGAAAATCTGGGCTTCGCGGTCCTCGAGTGTGCTGGAATCGCCGTCGGTGAGCCGGATTCTCAGCATCTGCTTGGGGTAATTCCACTCGTAGAGCGCGCTTGAGGCGTCCAGACCCTCGTAGCATTGCAGCCGGATGAGCCGGGTTCCCAGCGCGTCGGCCAGCACCTTGGCGCTCTCGGTTTTGCCCACCCCCGCCGGACCCTCAATCAGCAGCGGTTTCTCGAGCGCCATCACCAGCTCGAGGGCCACCGCGAACTCGTCCGAAGTGATGTATCCCCGCGCCGCAAAGCGTGCTCGCAAATCTGAATTCACACCTCACCTGCTGGCTCGAGCGGCTCGAGGAATTTTTGCGGGTCCTTGAGAAAGCGCCGTTTGCAGTTGGCACAGGTGAAATAGTAGGTTTGACCCTCGAAATCTGCGAAGTGAAGGGCGCTCGAAATCTCGATTTCCTCGCCGTCCACCGGACTCAGGGCAAAACCAGGGCGTGCAGTCTGGCTCGAGGAAACATCTGCTCGAGTCTCTAACACCTGCGCCTTGTGCTGCACGGGGTCGTAGTGGCTCGAGTGGGTAAACATGGGCGCAGAATTTGAACCCGCTCGAGCGCCGATGATTTCGGCCAGAATGCTCACCGCGACCTCAGCAGGCGTCTTGGCCCCGATGTCCAGACCCGCCGGATTGCGAATTTTTGCCACCTGCTCGAGCGGCGTTCCCTGTAACTCGAGCAGTTCACGCACCGTCACCGCACGCTTACGGCTGGCCAGTAGCGCTACAAAGCCCACCTCTGCCCCCACCTCTGCCCCAAGTAGGGCCTCGAGCGCGGGTTCGTCGTAGTGACCCTGTGAGGCCACCACAGCGGCCAAACTGGAGCGCGCCTCACCCGTCAAAGTCTCGAGATAGCTTTTCAAATCGGGCAGCGCCACACACGATACCGGTTCGAGGTCGCGCTGCTCCTGCGCCGTCACCACCCTCATCACGCTGTACTCGAGCAAAGTCCCCAGACGGGCCACCGCCTGGGCCACCGGGGTGAACCCGACCACCAGCAGCACTCGAGCGGGAGTGTGCGGCTCGAGGTACACATCCACCGCGCCCTCAGAGGCGCAGGTCATGGGGACCACCACGCTTTCAGCCTGAGCTGCGTGCTGCAAGGTTTGTTCGCTGGCGTCCGGCCTGATTAAAACCAGGCGCGGCCGGCCCAGTTTCAACACCTCGAGCGCCTGCTTGCGAACGATTTCGCGGCTACAAGACCCTCCCACAAAGCCTTCCACGCGCCCATCGGCGTAAATAATTGCCCGGTCTCCCAGGTGAGACGACACCGGAGCACGCCTCGAGACCACAGTGGCGGTCACGAAAGATTCCCCATTTCGGCCAAGGTGTGCGAGTTTTTCAAAGAAATCCGATGTCATGGTTGACCTTGTAATAGCGGAAAGCGGAAGGCAGAAGGCTAAAGGCAGTGCGTGATTGGGTTTGAACGCTTAACAGTTCTGATATTTGTTGAAACTGTCTGGTCTTCGAGGGTTTTTGAACGCGGTGAGGTTTCGTTCGGCCTGGAAAGCCCTCACCCTGCCGCTGCGCGGCGGTCCTTCTCCCGAAGTCGGGAGAGGGTTTTTAGCTTTTGACCCTCTCCCGAAGTCGGGAGAGGGTGGCTGGCGATAGCCAGCCAGGTGAGGGCGTTCCAGGTAAGAGGAAGATACCGTGTCAGAAATTGCCTTCCGCCTTCCGCCTTCCGCCTTCCGCCTTCCGCCTTCCGCCTTCCGCCTTCCGCCTTCCGCCTTCCGCCTTCT
>Ga0209100_1002002_pt1 | contig 13186 bp, 13 predicted proteins | sample lystaG_FD_185480 | JGI IMG/M metagenome (GOLD analysis project Ga0209100, IMG submission 185480) | Glacier valley bacterial and archeal communities from Borup Fiord, Nunavut, Canada, to study Microbial Dark Matter (Phase II) -... | ecosystem: Environmental > Aquatic > Freshwater > Ice > Glacier ...
GGAGTTACAACTCCCGCCACGAGGCAGTTTCACCACCGCGATCGCGCATATCCCCCGCCACCCCGGGATCACCCTTCACCGAACATCATCGCCGGACCGGCGGGCCTGCGAGTTCGGCTAACGTAAGCCGGACCGGCGGGCCTGCGAGTTCGGCTAACGTAAGTGGGGCTCGCGCGTTGCGACGCCGCTCAACACCTTCGGAGGCACGCGTGCGCGTAGTAGCGATCGGCGACGTCGGCGTGATCGACGAGATGATCCACATCGGCGATGAGGCGATGTTCGAGGCCTTCATCGACGCGATGCGGGCGCGGGGCCTCGAGTCGGTAGTCGCCATCTCGGCGAATCCGAGCGAGACAGTCGTTCGTTACAGCGAGGACGGGTCACGTGTGGAGGCCATCCGCGGCATCGGATTCGCCCCCGGTGCCGGAGGGCGCGCCCCCCAGCAGGATCGCCTCGATCGGGTGCTGCGAACCGCCGCGGGCGAGACCGGCCTCCTGCCCGATGACGACTCCGCTCACGCTGTGATCGAGGCCATCCGGGGCAGCGACGGCGTCGCGGTTACCGGCGGCGGCAATCTCGCCTCGACCTGGCCCTCACACATCTTCGAGCGCTTGGGTGTCGCAGGAATTGCGGATGCCCTCGGCAAGCCCGTTGTCGTGAGCGGGCAGACCATCGGTCCGCAGCTTGCCGTCGACGACGCTGCGCTCGTGTCGCGCCTGCTGGGTATCGCCCGGTTGGTGAGTGTGCGCGAGTCGGCCTCGCTCGCGTTCGCGCAGCGTCTCGGAGTACCGCCCGACCGACTGCGTCTGGGCGCCGACGATGCCAGCTTCCTGCTCGACGAGGCTCTTTCAGCCCTCCCCTTCTGCGTCGTGACCCTCGCCAACCACGTCGGGGATGCTGATCGTGACGCGGTGATCACGGCCGTCGCCGACCTGCTCGACGAGGTGGTCGAGACCACCGATCTCGACATCGTCTTCCTCGCGCACTTCGGTTCGCTCGACAACTCCCGGGTGCGCGGGGACTCCGCGGTTCACGAGCGCGTGATGGCGCAAATGGAATCCCAGCGCGTGATGGCGGTCGTTCCACCGGATGCCCCGGCTGCGGCTCGCATCGCCCGCTCCGCCTCGCTCGTGGTCACCAGCCGGTACCACCCGGCGGTCTTCGCAGTGCCGGCCGGGGTCGCGACCATCGGCATCCCGGTCGACGACTACACCAGTGTGAAACTCACTGGCGCGCTCGAAAACTTCGGGCAGGATGGCATCCTGCCCGTGACGGTCCTGCTCGCCGGCGACGGCCCTGCGCTGCTTGCCCGAGTCTGGGGGGCACGGGATGCCACGGCCACCGCCGGGCGCACCATCGCCGAGACGCAGCGTGCGGCGACGGCTGTCTGGTGGGATCGGGTCGCGGAGGTTTTTCGAACCGGCAGCTAATGCGGCGCCCATCTCCCTACCAGACCTCGCCACGTGCCCCTTTTTCTTACCACCGTCGTATTCACACTCGACTGTGATCGGTATAGGGGCACGTGGATGGTGGCGGCTTGCTGTTTCGGACGCAATACCCGACCTCCTCGTGCTCAGCATGGAGCATCGAGTAACCACGCGGATCCGTCCTCGAGCAGTGGCACGTCCACGCGAAGCACGTCTCCTTGACCGGCGAACGACCGGCGCGGTTGACGTCGAGGGAGAACACTGCCTCGGGTGTCGTCCCTCCAGCTCCGAGGTTCCCGGCGTCGAGCGCGATTCTTTCGTGAGGGAACCGAGTACTTCTGCACAATCGAGGTCGCGAAACCCGAGTCCAGAACGGCGGGTCTCGCGGCCGTGGCGAATACAGTTGCCATGCGGCTTCGATCACACTGACGCGCAAGGAGGCTCAGCAGATCGCGGTGCGGGCAGCTCGACTCGATGCCCTTCGACCGGATGACCTTCTCTAGCTCATGCACGGGATCGGGATGCTGCGGGTCTAGCTCACGACCACCGTCGCCCCCGCCGCCGATCACATCTGCTGGTCGCGTCTGGGCTCGTCCTATCGACCGATCGACACCGAACGAGCCCTCGGCCAAGGGCTGCTTTTCGAACGCGGCTGGATGCTGCGGCCGATGTCTGACCTGGGCCTTTATCTCGCCGGAATGCGTACCTGGGCCGATCGGACGAACGCCCGGCGCTGGATGGACGACAACTCGGACTTCGCCCGCAGCATCCTCGACCGCATCGCCGATGAGGGACCGAAGACGTCCCGGGACATCCCCGACGACGCGGTCGCACCCTGGCCATCGACCGGGTGGACCAACAATCGCAACGTGACACAGATGCTCGAACGCTTGCATATGAGCGGTGCCCTAGCGGTCATTGGCTGCACCGGGGGGCTGCGAATCTGGGATCTCGCCGAGCGGGTCTTCGCCCGCGTGCCGGAGATCCCCGCCGACGAGTCGCGCCGCATCCGCAGCGAGCGGCTGCTCGGTGCCTGCGGCACCATGCGCGACAGCATCGCCGTGTCGCCGGGGGAGTTGCACGGGATCGTTCCCGTCGGTGAGCCCGCGACCATCGAGGGCACCCCGGGTCGGTGGCGTGTCGATCCCGCCCAGCTCGGGCGGCCATTCACGGGCCGAACGGTGCTGCTCTCACCCTTCGACCGACTCATGACCGACAACCAGCGCGCGGCCAGGCTGTTCGAATTCGACTATGCACTTGAGCTATTCACGCCCGCCCGCAGTCGGGTCTGGGGCCAGTTCGCCCTGCCGATCCTGTACGGCGATCGAGTCGTTCGCGGAGTGGCTGCGGTTGCGGGTCGTTCGGGAGTGACGTCCGCTCCCTCCGACAGCCACCTCCCCTTTTTCTCACCACCTTCGTATTCACACACGACTGTGGTGGGAAAAAGGGGCGGTGGATGGTGGCCACTTCCCGGCAGCGCGCCGTGGTGATCGCCGTCCCAACCGGGGTGCTCGACGATGAGTGTGCCGCAGCGGTCGAAGATCATCAGCGCGTCACTCTCTTCGACGATGTAGGCGGTGGCGCCGGCGAGGGTGCGACTAGTTGGGCTGGAACCTCGCAACGACCGAGGTCGCCTCGATGCGGCAATGGCCGCCACCCGGCCCACCCGTATGGACGTCGGCAGGGCTTCTCCGAGGGAAATCCGTTCCCCATCCGGCTGACCTGAGAAGCGCGGATGCCCGAACCGTGTGAACCAGCGGCTCCCAAGCGAGGTCGTCAATTGCAGCATGACCGTCGGAATCGCATCCGCGGCTCCCCGACTCCGGAGCAACTGAAATCGCTGGTCGGCTGGGCAGCGCGATCGCCCGGGGCAGATTTCCGCACTGCAATGGGACGCATCCGCTCCTGGATGCGCCCCATGCTGGTCCTCATTGCTGTCAGGCGCGAGGTGAAGGCCGCGTCGGCCGGGTGTGTCGGCTACATCCGCTGCGTAATGCAGAGGAAGTTGCCTTCGCTGTCGCGGAACCAGGCGGCCCGCAAGCCATCCATGGTCGCGACGCCGTCCGCCGTCTTCATCCCGGGGATGTCGTATTCCTCGAACACGACCCCGCGGGAACGGAGTACCGACATCTCGTTCTTGAGATCGTCGGTTATCCACCCCATCTGGGTGTTCTTAGCGGTGCCCGCATTCGATGTCTCGTAGAGTTCGAAGGCGGCTCCCTGCCCGGAGTCGTACATAAGGTTGCCCGGTTGCTCCAAGACCGGATCGAGCCCCAACTTGTCGTGATAGTAGCCGCGGGCACGCTGCAGGTCTGCAGCGGGCAGCACGGTGTGGGTTTGCTTCAACATCGGATTGCCTCGTCTTCGTGAGATCGAGTTGTGTGATTGATGGGGAGTGGGAGTCTCGCGCCGGAGCCGCTCAAGGGAGTGGCAGATGCCGGGAACTCCTCGTCGCGCGGACTTTGAGTAGCCTGCCCGTGGGGCGGTGAATGTACCTTGTGGAGGAGACGTTACGCCCGCCGCTGCCGCGTGTCCAGGGGAGGGAGACGCGTGCGATGGGGATCGAATTCCCGTCACATCCGCGACCGATGCCGGCATCGTCGTTGAACTGTCTGTAGGACTTTCACCTGGCTGGCCGGGGGCTGGCCGGCCGGGTTGGTGCAGGGCCGGGAAGAACGTTCCCGCGCGCAGCTTCGGTATCCTCAAATCCAGCTCCTCCGCGGTCGTCGTCAACGTTCGAGGTCGGAGTCCGTTGCGCTGGGTGGTGCGCTTTCTGGTGCGCTCGAACGGGCAGGTCGGACCGGTCACGGTCCACCGTCCGTTGCATCCTTGTCATGAGACTTGAGATCGGTTCTTCCTGACCATCGCCCGATGGCTCTTCACGCCGCAGCGGCGACGCTCACCAGCCGGAAGTTACACACCTTCGACCGGAGGAACTGCGGTCAGCTCGCTCTGACTCAGGCCGGCGCGATCGCCGCATGCTGACGGTGGGATTGCATCGCCGCGTCGTAGATCGAATGAGTGAATGCCGCTTCGGCCGGCGTCGCAGCGCCGAAGCGATCCCCGAGCATGCCCTCGCGCTCAGCGAGGAATACGGCCCACATCTGGAGAATCGAATCAGAGAACCCCGACTCGAAGATCGCACCGGTCACGGTTGGCCACACCGACTGGCTGCCGGCATCCACCTGTTGCCAGACCTGCTGCGGGCCGATCCCGGGCAGGTCGGAGACTGTGAAGACCTCGACCAGTTTGGGATTCTTGGTGCTGAATCGAACTTCCCCATTCAGCCCGAGCGCCTCGAACTCCCAGGTGTTCTTCTGTCCTGGGTCGATGCGTTTAGTCTCCGTGGTCAAGGGGAAAAGCACCCCCCCGTGGCGACTCCAGCTGTGGAGCACCGCGTTGTCCCAGGTGTCGCACGGCACAGGTCCGCCGTCAGGCCCGGGGCGTTCCGTGACGATGTTCTGTAGAACGCCGTACACCAGCTCGGGCTCCCAGCCGAGCCGCAGGGGCACATGCCAGGTGTGGAGACCGAGGTCGTTCACGACGCCGGCATCCCCGCAGTAGATGTTCTGCCGCTTCCACCCGATTGGCTTACTCGGATCCAGGTCGCTCGAATGGAGGAAACTGTTTCGCGCCTCCGTAATCGTGCCAAGCGCGCCGCTGAGCACGTAGTTGAATGCCCATTGGGCACCAGCGTAGAACGGCATCTCGCTTGAGCAGCGGACAAAGCTCTCGGGATGACGCCCGGTCGCATCGAGGATGGCGGCCGCAGCCGCGGAGTCGATGCCGAACGGCTTCTCGGCCAACAAATCCTTGCCCGACTCGATCACGTCGACATAGATAGGTTCATGCAAATCGTGACGGACGGCGACGTAGATGACGTCGATCGAGTCGTCCGTGAGCAGGTCGTGATAGTCGGTGACCTGTGTCGTCACCGTGTCGATCTCGTCAAACCAGTCGAGCGCAGCCGGATTGATGTCGCACACGGCGGTGAGTCGCGGACGAACGGGATGATCGATGAGAGCGCGCCAACGCTGGATAGCGGCGGCCATCTCACGTCCCATGAGGCCACCCCCGACGATCGCGACGTTGACGGTCTTCGCTGTCATGATTCGCTCCCATCGACGAGAGCAAGCGCCTCATCCACCGACGCGCCTCGATGGAGCATGGCGAGCAGCGCCGTGGTGATGCCGACGGGCTTTTCGTGCTGCACGACGTTGCGCCCGTAGACGATGCCCCTCGCCCCCTGGGCGAGCACGGCCTCTGTGCGCTGGAGAAGGGTGCGGTCATCGACCCTCCCGCCACCTCGCACCAGTACCGGAATGTCTCCAGCGACCTCGATCACCCGGTGGCAATCGAGGATGTCATCGATAGGGTCGGCCTTGATCAGATCTGCGCCCAGTTCTTTCGCCTGCCTCACGAGAGTGACGATCTTGTTAGTATCGCCGTCGACCATGTAGCCACCGCCCGCACTCGAGTTGTCTCGCATCACGAGGGGCTCGATCATCAGGGGCATGGCATATTTCGTGGCCTGTTCACGCAGAGCCATGATCGAGAGGATGTTCGCCTTGCGGATCTCGGGCCGCCCGGGAAGGTGCATGAGATTGGCGCAGACGGCCACCGCATCGAGGCGCACTGCTTCTTTGATCGCGTTCGGAACGTGATGGCTGAAGATGTGGCTGTCCAGCGGATTGCCGTATGCGTTCGCAATGTCGCACCGCAACACCAGCGCGGGCTTCTGCTTGCCGGGTACGCGCTGTAGGAGGCGCGCCTGGCCGAGGGTCAGTTGGATCGCGTCGGGGTTCGCCCTGACGAGAGTGGCAACCACGTCATCCATGATCTCGATTCCGGTGATGAACGAAGGCTCGCCGAAGAATCCGTGGTCGACAGCCACGTCGAGTGCCCGCCCCGAAACCGGGTTGAAGAGCCTGTTGAGGCGAAATTGCGACATTGCTTGGATGCGCTCGCTGGGATTTTCTGGCACGACCGGTTTTTTTAGCCGACGTCTGTGCCACAGTAGCCGGGACGGGATAACGTCGTCTAGCCCGGTCGAAAGCGCCATGAGACACCGTCGTCCACGACGATCCGGAGGGACTCCAGGTGCGAAGAATCGCAGTCGCAGGCCACATCTGCCCTGACATCACACCTGCGCTCACGGGGCCTGCCCGTCTCGATCCCGGCCTGCTCTTCGAAGTCGGCCCGTTGTCCCTCGCGCTCGGAGGATCGGTCGCCAACACCGGGCGCACCCTTTCTGCGCTTGGCGCCGATGTCTTGGCCTTCGCGAATGTCGGCGACGACCCCCTCGGTGAAATCGTGCGGCGAAAGCTCGCGACGGACGATCACATCGACGGGCGGCTCTCGGCCATACCCGGAACTTCCACTTCCTACAGTCTCGTTTTCGAACAGCAGGGGTTGGACCGCACGTTCTGGCACAGCGCGGGTGCCAATCGCGAATTCGATGGTAAAGAGATCGAGCTGGAGGGCCTGGACGTCTTTCATCTCGGGTACCCGCCACTCCTCCCTGCTCTGCTCCGACACGACGGAGCACCACTCCACGACCTACTGGAGCGCGCCAGGGCAGCAGGGGCGATAACGTCAGTCGATCTTGCGGTGGTGGACCCTGCGTCCGAGGCCGGCAAAGCCGACTGGAACGCCGTACTGCGGACGATGACTGCGCATACCGACCTTGTCAGCTCGAGCCTCGATGACCTCACTTCGGCACTTCGAATCGATGCTCCGTTCTCCATCGATCTCGTCGAGGAACTGGCGGACCGACTCCTGGACTGGGGGGTCGCTGTCGCCGCGATCTCGGCCGGCAGACATGGACTCTTCATCCGCACGGCCGGAGCGGCGCGCTTTGATGAATCCGGCCCGGCCCTCTCTGCGCTCGGGCGCACATGGGCCGACCGGTCTCTCGATATCGCACCGATCGGGGTCGCCGCGCCGGTCACGACGAACGGAGCGGGAGACGCGTCGACAGCCGGACTCCTGTTCGCACTGGCTGTGGGAGCAACAATCGACCAGGCAGCAGACCTCGCCGCCGCATGCTCAGCGGCCATCGTCGCCGGGAAGAGCGCGACTCCGTCTCTCGTCAACCGCATTTCACCGAACATCGCGGATCTATTTCCGCGAGCTCTGGCGTGACTATGGACCACGGCGCCATCCCTCCCTCGAAAGGTTTGTCTGTGCACGCGATCGCTCTCCCTTCCAACCAGCCTGCCGACCGTTTTTACGCCGGTGGCGCCAGGATCTCAGCGTTCCGTGGTGAAGCTCCTTCGTCAGCGATGACGCCAGAAGACTGGGTGGCCTCGACCACGAGCGTGCGAGACGACGCGCCAGCAGGTCTGACGCGACTGCCCTCTGGTGAGATGCTCGCAGCAGCCATCGACCGCGATCCGGTCGCATGGCTCGGCGAAGCCCACGTCGGACGGTTCGGCACGGACACGAAGTTGTTGGTGAAGCTCTTGGATGCCGGCCAACGGCTCCCTGTCCACGCTCACCCGGACCGGGAGTTCGCTCGCGAACACCTCGGCGCCCATCACGGGAAGGCGGAAGCCTGGTACATCCTGTCGCCGGGAACGGTCTACCTCGGCCTCACGAGGCCAGTGACGACAGAAGAGTTGTCGGAGCTGGTGAATTCCCAACAGGCAGAGAGGCTGCTCACACTCACACACGCGGTCGATGTCGAACCGCACGACACGGTCTTCGTCCCGGCCGGGCTTCTGCACGCGATCGGCGAAGGTGTTCTCCTCGTCGAGGTTCAAGAGCCCGAGGACCTCTCGATCCTGCTCGAGTGGAGGGGTTTCGCACTCGATGGTGCGATATCCGGACACTTGGGTCTCGGATTCGATGTTGCTTTGGCGGCAGTCGAACACGATGGCCGTACCCGCGAAGAGGTCGAGGCGCTTATTCGCAGAAACGTGAAGAGCGGGCCGGCGCTCGTGCCATCGTCGGCCGCGTTCTTCCGGCTCGAGCGAGTGACAACAGAAGCGCGCATCGAGGCGGGCTTCGCCATCGTCATCGTGCTCGAGGGTGCCGTCACGCTGACGGAGTCATCGGAAGCGACACAGCGTTTCGACGCGGGATCCACGGTTGTGGTTCCCGCCGCGGCCGGGCCCTTCACGCTCACCGGTGGCACTGTGCTCGTGGCTCGTCCGCCAGTGGCGAGCTGAGATCGCGATGGCAATCAGCGAGTCCGCGCTCGCGACCGCTCAACCCTCGCGTCGCTGGGAGCCATGATGTCCAACACCCCCACGATGAACGATGTCGCCCGAGAGGCGAGAGTCGGACTCAAGACGGTTTCCCGCTGCGTGAACGGTCAGACCAACATCGATCCTGTTCTGGCGGGACGAATCGGCGAGGCGATCGTCACCCTCGGCTACCGACGCAATTTCGCGGCCGCGAGCATCCGGCCCGGATGGACCAGTCGGGTGCTCGGCCTGATCATCAGCGATCTGGCCAAACCCTACTATTCGATCCTCACACGATGCATCGAGACGTATGCGCGCGAAAAGGGCTACCTGCTGATCAGCGCGAGTTCGGACGAGGATGGCGAACGACATGACGAGCTCGTCGATCGACTTCTCGAACAACGCGTCGATGGGATCTTCATCGTCCCACCGCCCAAGGAAGGACGGTCTTGGCATCGGTACCGCTGCCGATCCCGCCTCTCGTGTTCCTCGACCGGCCCGTCGACTCCGCGCAGGCGGACGTAATCCTGGCCGACAACGCCGGCGGTGCCCGCACCGCGACCGCAGCGCTTCTCGACAATGGGGCATCCCGCGTCGCCTTCGTCGGCGACGATCTGTCGATTTACACGATGCGTGAGCGATTCGAAGGCTATTCGGCCGCACTGGGCGATCGCGGCCTTCCTGTCGACGACCGCCTGGTCTTCACCGATGCCCACAGCAGCAAACAGGCGTCTGAGAGCGTGCGAGCGCTGGTGCAGCAGAGCGACGCCGACGCGGTCTTCGCGGCGAACAACCGCGCATCCATCGGAGCGCTTCTCGCGTTCCGGGAGGCGGGAAGGAGACTGCCGCTCATCGGATTCGATGACTTCGAGGCCGCGCAGGTTACCGAGCCCGCCGTCTCCGTAGTGAGCCAGGACATCGTGGAGATGGGTCGGCGCGCGGCAGAACTCCTCATTGGTCGCCTGAACGGCGAAATTTCTCCAACCGGCACGCACACTCTTCCGACCACCCTCGTGCTCAGAGGCTCCGAACTTCCCTAATCCGGACGGATTCCGCTTACGCGCCGGCGCCCAGCGTCGACGCACGGTAGATCACCTTCGAGAACAGCTCCACCTCAACCGTCGCTCCGGGCTCGCCGGATGCCGCGGCTAATGCCGCGCTCGCCAGGGCATCGATCGGCTGGCGGACCGAGGTGAGCCCCATCGCTTCGGCAATGAGGGTGTCGTCAAAGCCCGACACCGCCACTTTTAAACGCGGCGGCGATGGGCGCAGCGCCTGCAACACCACGACCGCGATCATGTCGTTTGCGCAAATGATGGCGTCGGTCTCGGGCCAGTCGCGCATGATCTGCCATGCCGCCTCACCAGCGGATGCAGCAGACGCTGTTCCCTGCAGCACCCGCAGCGGCTGTTCAGGGAAGGCGCTCGACATGAGCGCCGCAAAGGCGCTCTCGCGCTCGAACGACGTCGCGATCGTCGACGCCTGCCCGATAAAAGCGAAGTGGTCGCGGCCGCCGGCGCGCAGCCGTCCCACGAGTTCGCCAATCGGCTGGGACTGATTCACGCGCACCCACGGAAGAGAAGCGTCGATCACACGGTCCACCTGGATGGTTGGCACCGCTCGGGCGGTCTCGGCGAGCGCCTCGAGACTCGCCGTTGCATGCGCAGGCGAGATGAGTACGGCATCCACGCGGCGGTCGAGAAGAGTTCGAAGCGCTGCGCGCTCCACCTGCGGATCGTTGTCGGCGTCGACGATGAGCACGCTCAGTCCATGCTTGCGAGCCGCGTGCTCGATGGCTTTCACGAGCGCCGGGAAAAACGGGTTCGTGATGTCGGGAATCACCAGGCCGAGGGTGTTCGTGCGCTGGGTGCGCAGCGAGCGAGCGATCGAATCCGCTCGGTACCCCAGCCGGTTGGCCGATTCCCGTACCCGCTCCACGATGTCGGGGCTGACGGCCCTCGCACCGGTCAACGCCCGAGACACGGTGGAGATGGACAGGCCCGCGTCGGCCGCGACTTCACGGATGGTGATTCGGCCCGTGATGTTGTTGCTCATGTGGCAAATCACCCCCATCTTCCCGCCGGTTCTGGTGCTACATTACTAGTTGGAAAACGTTTGCCAATCCCCTAGGAGCCCTCATGCCCGCTGAAACCCGATCCCTGGCAGGAACAGTCGTCGCTGTTACCGGAGCGAGCGCAGGAATCGGGCGCGCGACGGCGCGCCTGCTCGTCGAGGCTGGCGCGAAGGTTGCGATCACCGCGCGCCGCGAAGAGCGATTGGCTGAACTCGAGGCGGAACTCGGTAGCGACTCGGTCGTGTGGGTTGCCGGCGACATCGCCGACGCGACCACGAACACTCGACTCGTGGAGGCTGCCCTTGAGAAGTTTGGACGCCTCGATTCGCTCGTCGCCTCCGCCGGGATCGGCATCTACGGCGGAATTGTCGACGGCACCGACGAGGAAATGCAGACCATGATCGACACGAACTTCACGGGGACGGTGTGGGGAGTTCGCAGCGTCGTACCCACCTTTCTCAAGGCGGGCGGCGGGGACATCGTGATCGTTACCTCCGTCGCGGGGATCCGCGGTGGCGCAGACGAGGCCGTTTACGCGGGAACGAAAGCAGCGCAGCTCATTTTCGCGGGGGCGATCGACCGCGAGCTGCGCGAGTCGGGCATCCGCGTCACGTCGCTGTGCCCGGCCGCGGTGAGCACCGAGTTCGCAATCGGCAAGGGGCGCACCGCGGGTGACGCCTGGCTCGATGACGTGCTGAGCGCTGAGGATGTCGCGGGTTCGATCCTTTTCACTCTGCAGCAGCCGCGTCGCGTGCGCACGACGCAGGTCACGATGTGGAGCGCGGCTCAGGCGAGTTGAGCGTTTCACCGCGGCAACAGCGGATCAGGCCCGGGCGTCGCGGTGCTGCCCAGATGCCGGTCTGGGAGTGGTGAGAAGATCACTGACATGACGCCGCCGAATGATGATGAACTGCAGGTGCTGCGCAGACGTGCGTACGGGCCGAATGCCGACATTCATCGTGACCCCGGTGCATTCGAGCGACTTCGTGAGCTTGAGGGCACCGTGCGTGGACCGGTTCCGGTCATGTCCGCTGGCAGCTCGGAGGCTGGCGTCGCGCCAGCGGGGCAGGCTGGCCCCGCGCTGGCTGAGCAGGCTGGCATTGCGCCAGCAGGGAAGGCTGGCCTCGCGCCGGCCCAAGGCGAAGACGAGGCAGAGCGCCCAGCCAAGAAACGACTCCGACCGCTGTCGCGAGTGAGTCGCTCCCGCCTACTGATCGCCCTCGGGCTGGCAGTCGCTTCAATCATCATCGCCGATGCGCTGATCCTGAATCAGCGCCCACAAATTGATCCGCTGCAGGCGGGTGCTCGCCAGGTTGTCCGGTTGTCGGTGGACCCTTCATACAAGCTCCCCTCCTATTTCTTTGGAGCTGAATTCGGCCGCGACCTCCAAGCTCAGGGATTTCAGGAGTTTGACGGTCTTCGTACCGTGGTCACTGTCGGCTACGGGGGTGGGTCGAATGACGCCTGCCTGAACATCTACCCCTCCGCGGTCACCGTCGACCCGAAGGCGAGTTCTTTCGCCGGGCGGTTGCGCGTTGGCTGCGCGGCAGGCATTTTTCCCCCGAGAATTCAGTTCAGAGCGGATGCCGCAGGCCTTCCTGCAGATTTGCGGTCCGCGTTCCCGAAATCAGCAGCGCTCCAGTTCGTCTACGACAGCACCACTAATGAGGTAGTCGTCTTCGCCGAAAAATGAGGCGGTCAACCCGCTTGAGGCGTGCAACCAGCTTGAGGGGCCTGCTGCATGGACAGGTGACCTAACACAAGCGTCACAGGAAACAGTCGTCGTTCTTGGTAAGCAAAAAACCATGGCTGACCAAGGTTTTTGAATCTCACTTGGCCGAGAACGATGTGTGTGCCCGGAGGGATTTGAACCCCCGACCTAGTGATCCGTAGTCGAAGGTCGTTTCCCCGGAGCCGTGCGGAAGTGGCCGAAATCTCGCGAAAACGCTGGTGACTGGGCGCGCCCCTGATGCCACGACTCGACGATGATGTTCTCCACGTGTGGGTGAAATGTGGGCACGAGAATACTGACGATCGCTCTATTTAGCTAATATCTCGTTACCGACGGTGGCATCATTTGGGCGGTAAAAATGCTTTAACGCCAGGTTTTCGATGCTAGATCCCACGCTGCCACGTGGCCGACTGCATCCACGAATATCGGATCTAAGAATGCCGCGACTTCGGTGAGCTGGTCGGTGAGGATGGCCAGGGTGATCTCTTCGACGTCAGTTTTCGTGCGCCACGCTGCCCACTTCTGCTGCGCCAGTTCATCATGGCCTCGGAGCGACTCCGATGGAGCGGAGAGTTTGACCCCGCGATGTTTCGCCACCGCCTCGATCGCCCCCCGCAGTGTTCCCGCGCTGAAGCGCCGGCTGCGGGACAGCGACCGTAGGTCCATGTAGTCGCGCCAGCGCGTGCTCGTGGCACCACGTTGCAGGATCGTGACTGCCTTCTCCGCGATGATTGTCTCGGGCGGATGCCCCATCAGGGTGAAC
>Ga0209100_1002003_pt1 | contig 13181 bp, 12 predicted proteins | sample lystaG_FD_185480 | JGI IMG/M metagenome (GOLD analysis project Ga0209100, IMG submission 185480) | Glacier valley bacterial and archeal communities from Borup Fiord, Nunavut, Canada, to study Microbial Dark Matter (Phase II) -... | ecosystem: Environmental > Aquatic > Freshwater > Ice > Glacier ...
TTATTGGGTAAGACAAGTTCTGCTGATTTTCCTTTGAGTGATTTACTCGATCGTGAAATCAACCGCAAAATAAAAATTGCTTTCCCCATTGTTGTAACGCCCCTTTCATTATGATTAGCGTCATTACCCCTGTCTATAACGGTGAGCGATTCATCGAGTCCTGTCTCCAGAACGTCATCAATCAGCAATGTGCTGGTGTTGAACACATCATTATTGATGCTGCCTCCAAAGATAAGACAGTAGAAATTATCAAACAATACGCCGATCGCTACTCTCATATCCGCTGGATCTCAGAACCAGACCAGGGACAGTCAGATGCAATGAATAAAGGCATCAAGATGGCAACAGGTAAAATTGTGTCATTCTTAAATACTGATGACTACTATGAGCCTAATGCACTCAAGCGTGTCTTAGAACGATTCAAGACATTACCCGAACCAAGCTTACTTGTCGGTAACTGTAATGTGTGGGAAGACGAAGGGAAGTTTGCCGAAGTTAACAAACCTAAAAAACTAAAGCTTATTGATTTGCTGTTGGGGCCTTGCGTTAATGCCTATCCACTTAATCCATCTGCTTACTTTTATCACACTTCACTTCATCAAAAGATTGGTTTTTACAAAATTGATGAACACTATGCAATGGATATTGACTTCTTGTTCAGAGCTGTTCAGTCTGCAACCGTGATTTATGTTGACGAAGTTTGGGGAAATTATCGAAAGTTTCAAGGCACGAAAACCGCCAGCGACATTGAAAATGGTCAGAATTTGCAACGCATTGATCAGCTTATTAAGCGTTATCGAAAAAATCTCCCACTGCTACAACGTTGGTATGCAACGATCGCCTATCAACTCGAAGCGATTGACAGTTGGCGCAAGATTAAATACTTTTTGCTCAATCCATCTGATTTAGCACCTTCACTTAAAAAAAAGCTGACTGTTTTCTTTAACTCCTCTACATGAGCAGCATTCAATCCCATGATCTGTAATGAGTTATCAGAGTAGCTTTCTTTATGTCTCAATCAGCCATCACACAGCTTCAGCTTGATAGTCTACCGCTTATTAGCATCCTCATCAATAATTACAACTATAGTCGCTTTCTAAAAGCAGCCATTGACAGCGCTCTCAATCAAACCTATCCCCATATTGAGGTTGTTGTTGTTGATGATGGCTCCACCGATCAGTCACAGGCTATTATTACCAGTTATGGAAGTCGAATTGTGCCTGTGCTGAAGCCAAACGGGGGACAGGCATCTGCATTCAACGCAGGCTTTGAGCATAGTAAAGGCGAAATTCTGTTTTTTCTAGACTCAGATGACACCTTCTCTCCAGACAAAGTTGAGAAAATGGTTAATTTATTTGCTCAACTCACGCCAGACAATCCAAGTATTTTAATTTTCAATGCGTTAGCGACGATCGATGAATATGGATTACCACTAAATCTTGATCCGTTAAGTGGCTCCTGCGAATGGCGTGACCTGCACAGACTAAACGACCAAAGTGATCTACTTAACAAAACACTAACAAGGATTAGCACTTCCGCTGAAGTGTACAAGCACGCAACAAAATACCGATACATTCCTTATCTTGCGTCACCCACAAGCGGTTTTACAATGACGCGCACTTTGGCAGAGCAAGTGTTTCCTCTACCTTCTCAGAACGTGAAAACCTCAGCCGATGATTTTTTGGTAAAAGCCGCTTCTTTATCAGGAGATATCTATGCAACTAATGGTGTTCTGACGCAGTACCGCATTCATGGCAATAATAACTGGTATGGCTCGAAAAAGCCAATTCAAAAGAGCTTTCTTGATGCATTAGATGAGTTCCTAAACTTTAAATTAGTAAGCAGTGGTAGAAAGCCCGTTTTTTCTTACTTCAATTCAATTCATGCTCAAGTCTACTACCGGATGCATTACAACAGTCCTCACTATCGCGCTAGAGAATTACTCAAAATCTCTGCTAAAGCGGTAAGCTGGCATATTAATCCAAGAACCATCAAGTTTTTCGTAAAATCGGTACTTTTAGCTGGATATTACAGAATCAACAGTGTCAACTCTTTCAGTAGAACGAACTGAAGAATTGTCAGAGATCGAGTTTTATTCATGTTTTTTATCGACTACGTTCTGATTAACCAACCCAAACAGATGAGATCAATGAAGCTAGCTTATGTAACTCCTTATGATGCCCGCGACATCAACAACTGGTCAGGTTTAGGCTATTACATTGCACAGTCGCTTCAAGGTGAAGCAGTTTCGCTTGACTACGTTGGTCCCCTTAAAGATCGGTTTAGCAGTAAGCTTCTCCGCAAATACAAGCGGCACTATCATGAATTATTCCACAAAAAATATTTGAGAGATCCAGAACCATTCATTCTCAAAGATTATGCTAAACAGATCTCACAAAAAATGTCCGGCACAAACCCTGACGTTGTGTTTAGCCCGACCAGCATCCCGATCGCCTATCTAGAGTCCGATCGCCCTATTGCGTTCTGGGCAGATGCTACTTTTGCAGGCGTACTCGATTTCTATCCTCACTATAGTAATCTTTGCCAAGAAACAATCAAGCACGGGCATTTGATGGAAACGATCGCTCTCCAGCGAGCTGCATTAGCCATCTATGCCTCTGATTGGGCAGCAAAGACTGCCATTGAGCATTATGGCGCTGACCCAGCAAAAGTCAAAGTTGTGCCCTTTGGTGCCAACATTGAAGATGAAAAAACGCTAGATGAAGTTAAAGTACTGGTTAAATCCCGCTCTACAAAAGTCTGTAAACTTCTCCTGCTCGGTGTAGATTGGCTACGTAAGGGAGGCGACGTTGCTTTTAAGGTCGCTCAAGAGCTTAATGCGTCAGGTTTAAAGACAGAATTGACGGTTGTTGGTTGCCAACCCATCATTGAAGGGTTGTTACCAGACTTCGTTAAACCACTCGGTTTCATCAGCAAATCTACACCCGAAGGTAAACAGAAAATCTCACGGCTTATTGCAGAGTCCCATTTTTTAATTGTGCCCTCACAGGCAGAGTGCTATGGTGTCGTTTTTTGCGAGGCAAATGCTTTAGCTGTTCCTTGCTTGGCAACCGACGTAGGAGGTATCCCAACCATTATTAAAGATGATATGAATGGCAAGCTTTTTAGTCTCACGGCTGATGTTGCCTCATACTGCGACTACATCACCAATTTGTTCACTAACTATGCTGAGTACGAACAGTTAGCGCTTTCTGCATTTCATGAATATCAATCTCGTCTCAATTGGACTGTTGCTGGACGGACCGTTAGACGTTTGCTCATGAATTTATAATCAAGCCTGCTTTAAAAATTAGTTCAGGAGGATTTAGCGTGGAATCAAAGCCCCTGGTTAGCATTATTATTAATAACTACAGTTGTTTTTTGGCGGCGGCGATTGAAAGCGCCTCAAACCAAACCTATCTACACACAGAAGCCATTGCGGTGGATGGCGGCTATATAGGTAGCTTCTATAGTGTAGTTGCAAGCTATATGATCGCATTATTTCTGTAACTAATATCAGTTCTAGCAAGTGATTTCTTACTAAATCTACTGCATCCAAGTCAAACCAAGGGATTTCTAAAACTATGAAACCATCCATCCCAAACTCTCCTACTGTTTCTTATTCAAATACTGCAAGCAGTACAATATGTGTCGTTTGCGGTGCTGATGATAAATATGCGATGCCACTTGCAGTTACGGCTTGCTCCATACTCGCGAACCTTGATAACTCACAAACACTATTGTTATTTGTAATTGATGGAGGAATTAAGGAACACAATAAGCAGAAAATTCTTAAGTCGCTCGATTTAACACGCTGTAGCGTTGAATGGTTAAAACCTGCTGATGACCTACTGAAGAATCTGAAGCTGACTAGGTATTTTTCAGTTGCAATGTACTATAGGTTGCTGATTTCTGAATTATTACCCCAGCAAATTGATCGAGCGATATACCTTGACTGCGATCTCGTCGTTACTGCCAATTTGAAAGAGCTTTGGGATACTGATATCGACGATAATTATCTTCTTGCAGCAATTGATACAGACTTCCCCTATGCTGCTTCAGGTCTTCTCAACAGTGAAAAATTCAATATTCCGCCAGATTCAATGTATTTTAATAGCGGAGTTCTAGTTTTAGATCTTAAAAAATGGCGTGCTGATGGCATAGCTTCAAAGATTATTCAGTTCATTGATCAACATCCGGAAGATCTGCGGCTCCCTGACCAAGACGGATTAAACATCGTCTTGGCGGGTCAGTGGGGTGAACTAGATTTAAGATGGAATCAAACACCTTTTATTTATAAGTACTCGTCCTGGAGGGACAGCCCTTTTAGTCAGGAAACTTACAACAATGTTATTAATGATCCTTGGATTGTTCACTTTGCATCAGGTTTTAAGCCCTGGAATGCGTACAAATTGAAAAAGGAATACAAGGAACTATTTTATTACTATCTTGATATGACAGCGTGGAAAGGATGGAGATTTACACTATTAAAAGCTATTTACAGAAAGCTCTGGCGAACAGTTTTTAGCGGTGATAAACGATGAGCTTAAAGCAATTAGATATTACAGTTCAATTTACACCATCTAATTAAAAGTTCTGCTATCTGCTACAGCTACGTACATTCTTTAGATGAAGATCTTCTGATTCGATGTTCAGCATTCTCTTTTGTGTGGAAGAAATGATGGTAATTCAGCCTTTTGTCAGTATCATTGTCAACAACTACAACTACGATCACTTTCTCGCCGATGCAATCGAAAGTGCTCTTAATCAAACGTATCCTCATGTCGAAACTATCGTTGTTGATGATGGTTCTACAGATAGATCTCGCGAAATTATCGCTAGTTACGGCACCCAAATTATTCCCATCCTAAAAACTAACGGCGGACAAGCTTCGGCGCTTAATGCGGGGTATGCTGCAAGTAGGGGAGAAATTATTCTCTTGCTTGATGCCGACGATCTTTTTCTGTCTAATAAAGTATCTGAAGTTGTCAAGCTGTTTGAATTACAGTCAGGTATTGATTGGATATTCACCGAATCTGCCCCAGTTGAACCTAAAGATTTGATAGACACAGACCTTCAATCTATCATTCAAAATGTTCTGAATGATGGGTCTCAGGATATTCCTCAAAAAATTGATTTTAGAAGAAACATTAAAAATGCAGAATTGCCTCGTTTTACGCCCTCAACATCTAACCTCTGTTTTTCCAGAGCCTTTCTAGAAAGATTGTTTCCATTGCCAGAAGTAAAAGGGCTGTCAGGATTAGCTATTTGTGATACTTACTTAAATTTGTTGGCAGCAGGATTAGGGACAGGATATGTAACAAAGAGGAACCTAGGTATTTTTCGATTACATTCTGAAAATCTCTATACTACCCAAGAGACTTATAAAAAGCGGAGTCTTTCTGGAGAAATATTGATTACAACCGCTTATTGGATACATGCTAATTTCCCAGAGTTTAGAAAAATGAGTAGAAAGTTACTCTCGAAAGGACTAGGTAGATATTCAACCGGAAGTTATCGCAGTGAGGAATGTGAGAAACTCGCAAGAAATTATTTAGATCAAAGCTCTTTCTTAGAGACGTTTGAAATAAAGCTTGCGACGCTTTATTGTTCTCTAAAATTACGCTTGCAGGATTGGTCAAAGAAAGCGTAAGTTAGTTCGTTTTTGTAGCAGAGGCAATGTAAACTATGTGCGTTTGCTGATAGGTTGACACTGAATTTAAGCTTGAATCTGTCACCACTAGAAAAACATCCTGATATGGAATCAAAGCTCCTGGTCAGCATCATTATCAATAACTACAACTACGATCGCTTCCTGGCAGAGGCGATCGACAGTGCCCTTAATCAAACTTACCCCTATGCCGAAGTCATTGTAGTTGATGATGGCTCTACCGATGGTTCGCGGGACATCATTGCTGGCTATGGCGATCGCATCATTCCAGTTCTACAAGCCAACAGTAAACAAGGCAAAGCCCTCAATAATGGCTTTGCCCATAGTCAGGGAGAGATCATTCTATTTCTCGACTCTGATGATTGCCTTCTGCCCCAGGCGGTCGATCGCATTGCTAACCACTGGAAGCCAGAGCTTGCCAAAATCCATTACCGCCTCACAGTCGTCGATACAGAACAGCAGCCTCTAGGATTCTCCTATCCCCCAGAGGGTCAACTGCTGGCTAATGGACAAGTATGGCAAGAACTACTGCGAACAAGTGGTTACACCAGTTCACCCATGAGCGGCAATGCCTATAGTCGTAGAACCTTACAGCAAATATTTCCCATCCCAGATGAGTACACACTCACCGCAGATGACTACTTGATGATTTCAACTCCCTTTTACGGCGAGGTGATTGGCATTGAAGAACCGTTAGGGATCTACCGCATCCACACCAGCAATCAATGGGCGCTCTCTAGCGTTTCAGGAAGCCGTTTTCGTCGGTTTGTCTGCCACGATTTGCAGAACTATGCCCTGCTAGTGCGCAAGGCAACAGAACAGGGCTACGATATACCTCCTGACCTAGAAAGGAGAAACTTGGGACGAATGTGGTCGCGGTTAGCCTCTCTACGGTTAGAACCAGAAGAACATCCTGTTGCGTCCGATCGTCCGCTGCAACTGACCTATTGGGGCATTTACACACTTTGGCACTACTCAAAGCACAATCTGTACAAACGCTTTATCTATACTGTGTGGTTTCTTTGGGTTGGTTTTATGCCAGTGCCCTTAGCAGCGTTAGCAATTTCCTGGCTATATGCCCCGCATCTCCGCCCTAAATTGATCGGTTGGACCTTGACTCGACTCCGTACTTTGGTGAGCTAACTATGAACGACACCTTTCGCCTGGGGGTGGTCTTCACCCATCCCACCCAGCACCACGCACCGCTCTGGCGCAAACTCAACCAGCAACCCGGTATATCGGTCACCGCCCTTTATCTGTGCAACGAAAACCAAGTGGGGGGCGATCGCCAACTAGGTAGCACTCAACCGTGGGATGTGGATTTGGTCAGTGGCTATGAGTATGAATATCTCAAAACCCTGAACGGCACGGTTGCATCCAGTATTGAGCGCGGATTGCTGAATCCGGCATTAGTCGATCGCCTCACGCCGCAAAATTTTGATGCTGTGTTTATTTCTAGTTTCTATACGCTGTCTTATCGTTTGGCAGTTTTGCTTTGCAAGCTTCGCAAGATTCCCATCTTGATGCAAAACGATGCCACTATCATTACCGACAGCACCTCCAGTTACCTACGCAAGATTGCCACGATCGTGCTTTATCCCTGGATGTATGGCTTGACTGATTACTGGATTTCGAGCGGCGACCACAACGAAATTTACCTCAGACACTACGGCGTTCCTGATGCCAAAATAGTGCGAGGTTGTTATCCGGTAGACCGCGATCGCTTTGAACAAACGATTGCCAGCCAGCAGGCAGAGATTCCCGTCATTCGTCAGCAGCTTGGTTGGGATGACCAAACCATTCTCTATGCTTTTGTCGGCAAATACATCGATCGCAAAAACCCGTTTGAATTTATTGAAGCGATCGCTGCCGCCCACCAAAAAGACCCCCGCATTCGCGGCATTATGATCGGTGGCGGTGAATTAAAAGCCGAGATTACGCATCGGTTAGCGTCACTCAACGGTGAAGTGCTAGATGTTGGCTTTGTCAATCAGAGCAAGCTACCATTATATTACGCCGCTTTAGATGTGTTTGTTGCGACCTCCCACAATGACCCACACCCGCTCGTCGTCTCCGAAGCAATGGCAGCAGGTTGTCCGGCAATTCTCAGCGATCGCTGCGGCAACTGGGGCTATAACGACACGGTGCAGCACCGCCACAACGGTCTGGTTTATCCCTGTGGCAATGTCACTGCATTGACCGCAGCCATCTTGACACTAGCGGACACCAAAACGCGCCAAACCTACAGCCAACATGCAAAAGAAGTCTTCTCGCAGCAAGACTTAGACTGTGAACTCAATGCCTTTTTAGATCTGATTGCTCGGATTAAACCTCCCCAAGCAACCAGCGTTGAGCGAGTGAATTCTGACATTGCTCCACCGTCTAGCAGTGTAGACCAAATCCCGCTAGTGTCCAGGAGAAACCCATAATGCGCATTGCCATTGTTCGCCCAATGCCCAATTTCAGTATGGATACCTACGCAGATGGTCTCGTGGCAGGTCTGCGTGTCGTGCGTCCTCACTGGGAGATCATTGAACTGGCTCCCAAACCCATTGATCGCCACAGTCGATCGGTCATGGTGAGAGCGGAAAAATTCTACGAGCGGTTCTGGCGGTTTCCCCGCTCCGTTGCTGGTCAATCCGCCGATATCGTTCATGTGATCGATCACAGTGAAGCGCATATTGTCCGGTGGGTTAAACCAAAGGGTATGCCTGTCGTAGTGACCTGTCATGACTTAATCAACTTCTTTTATCGCAATAACCTGCAAGGGTCTGTGCAGGTGCCGATCGTCAGCAGTGGGCTATGGCTGCGATCCGTGAAGGGCATGAAGCAGGCAAACCACATTGTTACCGTTTCGGCTGTGACGGCTCACGATACTACGCAACTGCTTTCTATTGACCCCGCTCAGATTACGGTCGCACCCAATGCAGTCGAGGCAATCTTTCAACCGTCACCGCTCCATCAACGAGATACCCTCCGTCAACAGCACGGCGCAACCCCTGAAACCATTTGCCTGCTCAACGTCGGGTCAAACCATCCCCGCAAGAACCTGACTGCTATTCTGCAAGCCGTGGCTAGTCTGGTGCAACAGGGATTACCTGTGCAGTTCTGGAAAGTCAGCGCCGATTTTACTGATGAACAAAAAGCGTTGATTCATCAGCAAAATCTAGAACCCTACATCCGCTATTTGGGCAACCCCGACAAAGCAACCTTGGTGCAAATCTATAGCGCCGCCGATATTCTAGTTGCCCCATCCCTCCATGAAGGGTTTGGCATGACCCTTCTAGAAGCAATGGCGTGTGGCACTCCCGTCATTACATCCAATCTTTCCGCTATGCCTGAAGTCGCTGGCGATGCAGGCATTCTAGTCGATCCACACAGCAGTGAAGCGATCGTCAATGCGGTGACTCATCTGCACAATGACCCTGTTTATTACCAAATGCTGGTTGCTAAAGGACTCGATCGCGCCAAGCAATTTACTTGGGAAAACACCGCTGTGCAAATTGCCCAAATCTACGAGCATCTGCTGTCTCCTAATGGAAAAATTTGGGTCGATCGAGTCGCTGCTCACTCACCTTTACTCTAAAGCTGTTTGCTTGAACTCAATCACCCTATGAAAATCAAGATCTTTTCCGACCCATCCTTTCTCCCATCTCAATGTGAGCATTTAAGCTTGAAATATGTGCCCATGCTTTTTCCGTTCTGGGGCAAAACCTCGGAAGATCTAGAAGACTTCCGATCGGGGCGTTTTGATGACTATCTAGAAAACGGTCAGTCATTTCAAGAAATGACGAGTCTAGAAAAGGCAGATGTAGCTATCTTCCCGGCTTATTGGCACTTGACTCAAAAAGACGAGGGTTCCCTGAATCGCGGCATTCAATTTCTTGAGATGGCAAAGCAGACAGGAAAACCAGCCGCTATCCTTGCAACAGGCGATCGGACACAAGACGTACCTGTTGATAACGCGCTGGCATTTTTTACATCGTCCTTCCAATCCCGACGGAAACCGACTGAATTTGCCATGCCTGAATGGAACGTTGATTTCATCAAGACCGAATTTGACGGGCAGATTCCAGTTCGGCAAAAACAAGCCAAACCCACTGTAGGATTTTGTGGATGCGCGCCACCCTTAGGGCTTCCGTTTGGGGTGAAAAATCTGAAAGCCATGCTCCGCATTGGCAGCGATTTGACTAGATTGAGCCGATGGATATTTTACCGTTCTGGACATACAACGCGTGTCAGAGCGCTCAATGCTTTAACCAAAAGTCTTTTAATCACCACTGATTTCATTCTGCGGGACCAATTTGCTTTTACGAGCAAAAGACTACAGGGCGTTCCCCTCGATCGTAAAGAACACGCCCGTCAGTTACGCTCAGAGTTTTGCCAAAACCTGGTGAACAGTGACTATGTGTTATGCGCGAGCGGCTATGAGAATTACTCGATTCGATTCGATGAAGCCTTTAGCTGTGGGCGAATTCCCATCTTAATTGATACCGACTGTATATTGCCCTATGACTTTGCGATCGACTGGGATCACTACTGCGTTCGGATCAAAGAACATGAACTATCTTCGATCTCCGAAAAGGTGGCTGATTTTCACGATCGTCTATCAGCCCAAGAATTTGTTGACCTTCAGCACGAGTGTCGAAAGCTTTATCAGCAGTGGTTATCTCCTGAAGGCTTCTTCGCAAATCTGCATCAGTGCCTAAAGAACGCAAATGTGTCTTTACCCGCGCCATCAAAATCCTAGCTCTCAGACTGACCTATCGCTGAACCGTTTCAAAGAGATCTCAAAATTGTGAAAATCCTCATCTCTGCTTATTCTTACGAACCGGGCAAAGGATCTGAACCCGGTGTTGGCTGGAACGTAGCGCGGGAAGTCGCCAAATATCATGATGTCTGGGTTCTGACTCGACCCGATGAAAGTGGAGCCATCATTGATGCCGAGTTAGCTCGCAACCCAGTGCCAAATCTGCACATCGTCTATTTCACCCTGCCATTTTGGCAGGACAGTGTGCGCTGGGGACAGTCTGGCGCGATGCAGATTCACTATTACTTCTGGCAAATCCAAGCATATTTTGTTGCCCGTCGGTTACATCGGGAGATTGGGTTTGATTTAGCTCACCACGTCACCTTTGTGCGTCACTCAACGCCTAGTTTTTTGTCACTGCTGCCGATTCCCTTTGTTTGGGGTGCAGTAGGAGGCGGTGAATCGGCACCAAAGCCCTTTTGGAAAGATTTTAGCCTACGTGCGAAAGTCTATGAGACAGCACGCGCTTGGTTTCGGGGCATGGGTGAATGTGATCCCTTTACTCGCCTCACCGCTCGCCGCAGCGCAGTGGTGCGAGCAACGACTGAAGATACGGCTCGACGGCTACGTAAGCTAGGTGCATCTCAGGTACAGGTCGTTTCTGCTATAGGATTGCCGGAAGCAGACCTCGTCCGGCTCAGTCAATATTCCCTACCCGATCGCACCAGTCCAGTTAAATTTATTAGCATGGGCAGGTTGCTGCACTGGAAAGGCTTTCACCTCGGCATCCGGGCGTTTGCAGCCGCAAATCTACCCGATGCCGAATATTGGCTTTGTGGTGAAGGACCCGAGCGAGAACGCCTAGAAGCCTTGGCAGCAGGATTAGGTGTTGGCGATCGCGTCAAGTTTTTGGGACGCTTACCCCGTCAGCAAAGTTTAGAGAAATTGGGTGAATGTATCGCGCTAGTGCATCCGAGTTTGCATGATTCTGGTGGATGGGTTTGTCTTGAGGCAATGGCAGCCCGTCGTCCAGTGATCTGCCTTGACTTGGGCGGTCCGGCAGTCCAAGTGACTGATGAGACGGGCTTTAAGGTTCCGGCACATACGCCAGAACAGGCAGTCACCGATTTAGCAACCGCAATGCAGCGTCTGGCAACCGATCACGACTTGAGGCTGCAAATGGGCACGATCGCTCGTCAGCGCGTTGAGCAGGTGTTTGCCTGGGAACAGGTTGGGCGATCGCTGGCTGACCTGTATCAGGAAGTAGTGTCTCACCGGGAAACGCTCTCTAAACTGTCCATACCTAAAGCAACTCGTATAAACGTTTCAATCGAGCCAACTCAAACAAAGTAAAAGCTTTTGACCCACTTCTGACGGTTCTATATTCACCCACCCATATTACTCTCATGATTAGTGTTGTAATGCCTGCTTACAACGCTTCGAGTTTCATCGCCGAAGCAATTGAAAGCATCTTGAAACAAACTTTTCAAGAGTTTGAACTGCTCATTATTGACGATGGCTCGATCGACGACACAGTTGAGATTGTTAACCGTTATTGCGGGCAAGATCAGCGAGTGCGATTGATTCAAATTGATCACGCTGGCATTAGCCACGCTCGTAATGTTGGCACCCAAGCCTCTAACTACCCCTGGATTGCTGTTATGGATGCAGACGATATTGCTCTGCCAAAACGTCTTGAAGCGCAAATTGCAGCCGCAAAGGCTCGTCCTAATGTTGTTGCCTGGGGGACGTATGCTCATCACATTAGTTCAACTGGAACGCTGTTGAGCCTTCAGCAACAAGGATCTACAACAGAAGAAGACTATGAGCAATTGATACGCTGTGGGGAGATTCCCTTTATAATTCATCCTACTGCTTTGATTAAGAAAGAGATTTTGGTAGAAATAGGAGGGTACAGTTCAAAATTTCCCTTAGCAGTAAATTTTGAACTATTCAGCCGCATCCTTCGCCGTGGTCCAGTGCTTGTCTTGCCAGAGCCACTATTGCTATATCGTGTACACGAGAGCAGTGCTTCGATGCAAAAGTTCTTTAGGCAGCAGTTTTTTGCAAAATATATTGTCGCTCGTCACCAAACTCGGTTAGCAGGAACACGGCTACCTGAAATTGAGGAATTCACACAGCACGAAAAAGATCTCCCTTTAATCTCGAAACTTGATCAGCGAATTCGTTTAGGAAAGCAATTTCTTTATCGCAAAGCTGGGTTGCATGTCGCAGAGAAGCATTATTGGCGGGGTGCATTCTGTTTAAGCATGGCGATCGCTGCAAATCCCATCTATGCAATTCCACGGCTCTGGAACCAGAAACTTTCTCCGGATGCGCGTCAAGCTTTAAAGAATTAGAAGGCATAGCCGAAAGCAGTAATTCTAAACTCGGCAGGAGCTTCAGCGATGCGAATTTTAGCCGTTCACAATCTCTATCAAATTCGAGGAGGAGAAGATGAATGTTATGACGCTGAGGTCAAGCTGCTAACACAAGCAGGGCATCACGTTGATCGCTATGTGGAAACTAACGATCGCATAGCATCTTTAAGCCAGCCGCAAGTAGCGACTAAGACGATGTGGTCTCAAGAAGCCTACCAAACCGTCAAACAGCAGCTAAATCGACAATCTTATGATGTGGTGCATATCCACAACTTCTTTCCACTGATTTCGCCATCGGTGTATTATGCCGCCCATGAACAAGGAGTGCCGATCGTGCAAACCCTGCACAACTATCGGCTGCTCTGTCCCAACGCGCTCT
>Ga0209100_1002007_pt1 | contig 13158 bp, 4 predicted proteins | sample lystaG_FD_185480 | JGI IMG/M metagenome (GOLD analysis project Ga0209100, IMG submission 185480) | Glacier valley bacterial and archeal communities from Borup Fiord, Nunavut, Canada, to study Microbial Dark Matter (Phase II) -... | ecosystem: Environmental > Aquatic > Freshwater > Ice > Glacier ...
TTTCCCAGGTTTGTTCAATGTTGAGGTACTGTCCGGGAATTCCGGTTAGAGATTTGCCATTCACAACAGCCTTGAAATTTTTGCACCAATCGGGAACATGGATTGAAAGTTTGAATTCGCATGATTTTTCAGGATTGATGGTTATTTTTGATTTTCCTCCTTCAGGAAAGGTTGATTGAATGTTACATTGAACGGCTACCTCTTTTCCTTCTTTGGTGAGAATCTTACAATCAAGTTTCCCCGTTGAATAAAGGTTGATGCAAAGCCCGTTGCCTGCATTTTTGGAATAAGCCAGCTCCGGAATGGCTGCAATGCCTCTCGGCACACTTGCCAGGCAGCAATGTGCATCAATATTGCAACGATACGGTTTTTTACCTTGCAAGGCGGTGTAATAGCTCACGCATCCGGTTTCAGGATTTTCGGCAGCGAATAAATGGTTGTAAATGGATTTTTCGATTTCACTGATATATTTTGGTTCGCCGGTCAAGTAATAGAGCGCCTGGCTGAATTGCAACCAGGTGGTGGTTACACAGCCTTCGCCCATATGAACGTCGTTGCCGGCAGGTAAAACGAAATCGGCTCTGAAAAACTCGGCTTCACTGGTGGTTCCGGTGATATAAAGCTTATGGGCTGAAATGTCATTCCATGCAGTTTCCACGGCCTGAAGCAGTTTTTCATTCCCGGTCAACTGGTACAATTTTACAATTCCGGTGAGGTTCGACATCATTTCATACGCCTTAGCATTGCCTGTTTTATCGACCTTTCCTATGGTTGTAAGGGTGGAGATGATTTTAGGACCATTTTCCAGGTCGTATGATTTTATGATGTAGTTGCAGAAATCGAGGTACTTTTTATCACCTGTAAAACGATACAGATAGGTCATTGGCTCAAGAACGCTTGTTGAAGCCATTCCCACGTGGGGCGAGTTGTCAATGATCCGTCGCTGACCCGGATTTTCGCCGAAAGTGCGGCACAGCAGATCGCCCATTTTTACGCAGGCATCCAATGCCGGTTTGTAACCGGTTACCGAGTAATAACTGAGCAAGCCGAGGGTATTATATTTATGTGCCCAGGCATCCCAATCGGACCAATAATTTGCAGGCAAATAAGTTCCCAGGTAACCGTCGTCATTTTGGCAGGAGATCAGGATATCAACAATCCGATCCATTTGTTTTTTTAACTGCGGATTTTTGGTTGAACGCCATACCCGGCTTGCAGCATGGAGATATTTTCCGGGGTATTCGCCCACCCAGGATTGCTTACCCGGACGGTTGTAATAACATTCAAGGATTCCGGTTTCGTCGATATTCAGCAGGCGCTGAATCAGGTTGGCATTCAGCCGCTCGTTTAAATATCCGCCAAAAGTCATATCTTCGAGGTCGAATGGCATGGCTTTACCAGGAATAAGTTCTTTTACTACAGGAAATTCTACCTGTTCGTTGATCCGTGGAATGGAAGCATATGCCAGCATACTACCCGCAGAAAGACTGCCAGGTAATGCCCCACAATTGAACGAATACTCAATCTTATAGGTTCCGGGGTCCTTAATTTCAAGGGAAACTTTATAAACCGAATCGGCTTTGCTTCCGATGGACACTTTGTCATCTTTTTGAAATACAATAGCCTTCGTCTTGGTATTGAATATTTTAAGTTTTATTGCCCCTTCGGTTTTATCAACCGGAGTTTTAAAATGGAAATGGAGTGAGTTACTGAATTTTGTATCCGGAGTAACGAATTTGCCGGGTTTGTCTGGAGTTGAAAGTGCCAGTACATCTGAAAGTTGCACATCGCCAATAGCATAAGTTCCTCCATGCATGCCGCCATTTCCACTCATATCGTTTACCCTGATGGCAATCACATTTTCCTGGTCCCAACGAATCAATCCGAATGGAATCAGGTAAAACCGTTCAGTATCCCAGCCTGAAGTGGTTCCGATTTTCTGCCCATTCAGGTAGGTAATATCTTCATCATCAATCCTCCCTAATGAAATTCGAACGGCTTTTATCAATTCATCATTATTTTTAAGTGAGGAAGGAATTACGATCCTGGTACGGTACCAGGCAATTCCATCGTAACCTTTGTAATCCTGATTTTCCCAAAAATCATCCGGATTTATTTTTTTCCAATCCTGATCATTAAATTCAGGCTTGCTGAATTCAGCGTTATCGCCGGTTTGAAATTTCCATTCTTTGGGAAGATTAAAGTTTTTGCTTTGTGGTTGACTGTTTGCAAGCTTAAAAGCACCAATAAGGATTGACAAAATGAGGATCGCTATTTTCATATTTCAATTATTTATTTTTTAGTGGATAACATTCAAGAAGGTACATAAAGATCTCAGCAGCATGCCATGTATGAGGTGTCGAAATTTTACCTGTTATATATTTATCATCGATAATTGCCATGCCATTATAATCGGCCTGACTTGCCTGTATTTCCCAGGTCAGCGGATAATCCCTGTTGCTTACCGGGTTTCTCTTTAATCCATGAAAATGGTCAGCAGCCCAACCTATATATGGGTAGAAATCATTTTTCCATTCATCGTAAGCATCTGAGGTTCCATTCATATACGTATCTTTATAGTCCATCCAAAAAAGTGCTGAATAATTATCTTGTACCTGAGGAATGGAGTATGGGTCATCAATGCCCAACGAGCTTAACCCTAATTTTAACCATTTGGTTTGGTAGGCTGGCGCTTCGTGAAAATCGGATCGGCCTTTGATGTACCTGCCATTATTGTCTATTACTTCATATTTTGGTATTTCAGCCAACACCTTTTTCACAAACAGATTGTTTTTATCGGTAAAGAATGACAGTAAATATAATGTTTCTCCAAGATTGTCGGCTTCGGTTTCACCGCCATTATTGCGGTCGTAAGGGTCGGTAAGCAAAAATACCCAATTTCTAATTAAGTCAATGTTACCTGTCTTATTTAGACACATGGCCATCATGGCTCCATCGCGCCTCCAGGGAGTTTTATACACAAAGAAATTGGGAACAGGTTTGCCATCAATAATATTGATTAGAATTTCATTGTTTAAAACCCTTAAAACTTCACTGTATTTGGAACCTTCGAATGTTGGAAGTTTAATTGGTGTTGCTGTACCATCGATTAAAGTTTCTTTTTCTCCTTGCTTTAGGAATACCCCCTTTTCGGTTTCAAAAATACGAATGATTTCATTTGCTGTGGTTTCAATTACTACCAAATAATCATTAGGGACAATTATTTCACTTTTTAAAATCCATTCCTTAATTGTTTTCCCGGTAATGGCACTAATTAACTTCCCATCTTTATAAACAATCTTAGTCCGGTTTCCCATGCCGAAAAGAAAAAATTTCACATCAGGCATATCATAAGCTCTGAATTCATTTCTTAAATCATTAAGTTGTTGACGGTATTTTTGTAATGATTCCTTTTCAAAATTAATAGTTTGTGCTGCCGTGATTGCGGGACAGAACATACACAGACTTAAAATCAAGCCTGCTGTTATGTATATTTCTCTTTCAAATATGATTTTTGTAGGGTTGTGAAATACGAAATTATTCATAACTGTTTCTCTATTAATGTTTTTTTATTTGTTCAAATACAGATTTTTGGGATCTTTCCAAACCACCGAATCGTTGTATAATTCATCATCAGAATATCCTTTTGCAGGTTTTTTAAAGCCCGCAGCCACGAACTTTTCCCTCATGGCAGTTAAACTTTTAAAATTATGGTCAGGGTATGGATCGAATAGATTATTCATCACTTTCCAATATCCGCTTAGTTCGTAACATGCATCTTTCCATTGTTTTGGATATTGCTTACTTAGTGAAGTATTCATGTCTAAACAAATCGCCATATAAGCTGCACTCACTTTTTGTTGCCTGTTTCCCGCTTTGATGTTTTCAGTAATGGTTTGAGCCAATTGTTGGATCAGTTGTTGTTTCTGCTCATCAACGGAAGAAATCATAAGCACAGGTTTTGGGTTCTCCTGACGGATTTTATAACTCACCACATTATTGATGAGTTCCTTTGAACCTCCATTGTTTTCATTAATCATCTCGAACAATTCAATCAATCGGTCACTAAAGCTGGTAATCGTTTCATTCATTGGCATATTATCACGGGTGGTATTGTGGTAGCGGTCAACAATTTGCCAATCCTGCGACAAAAACCATCTGTAACCTTTAATAACGCCAATTATTGTACCCGCTGTGGCGGCCGTATTATCGGCATCCCAACCAAAATTGAAGGTATATTTCATAGTTTCAGCATAATCGCCTTCTCCATAAAGTAGTGCGCCAATAATTGATCCGGTATTTAAGTCGTACCCGTTTCTGTCGCGAACTTTCTGGCCTTCCCTGGAGTACTTTTCTTTCAGCATAAGTCTTGTTTTCCTCCAGTCATCAGGATATTGCTTGTGCCAGGTCCTAAGGTCTTTCACAATGGATGCCACTACACTTTTTTCATCGATTGCTGAAATTCCGGCATCAATAATTTTGTTGATATCCGATTCGATAAAGGCCGTAGAAATCATGGCGGTAAAAAGCTGTGTAGTCTGTGCCGGTTCATTGTCGATGGCTACCCTGGTGTAATTTAAACCAATTTTAGCAGCGGTTTGAGGCATGGCTGGCGCAAGAAGTCCGAATGTTTCGCAGAGAAATTGACCCGATATGTTGAACCCGGCCCATGGGTTCATTATGATAGAGCCTGTATAAGGAGGTTTAATACCCAAATCCATGAGGTAGCGGGCCCAGCGGTTCGAGCACCAAATTCTCTGGTTAATTCTTGTTTGCCAAAGATTACATATGGTATCGTTTGATAAATACGGATTTCTGTATTTTTGCATTTCGCAAATGTATACCCATTCAAAGTCCGTATCGTCATCGGTTCTTGCGCCTTCAGGAAGAGAAGGAACATAGTTTTTTACGTTTCCGGGTTCTTCTAAAAACGCATTTTCGTATTTTAATCCATTTAGGTTCCCGAGAATTTGCCCCAGCATTCCTCCACGGATTTTGTCCATAACCGTTGCTGCAGGAAGCGTGATATAGTTTTGAACAGTGGCGTTAGTGGTTGGCTTCTTCAATTCCGAATCTTTGGATGTATCGACGTAAGATAATGTGGAAGAAATGAGTCCAGGCAAAGGTTCATAAACCGACAATTCTGTGATCGAAGTAAAATAGGGGGTTTTATCCTTTGAGTACCAATGTTCGCCACCGCCGGCTTCGCCAATGATACGGATGGCCTTTGTACTTACGGGATTAAATGCCAACAGGTATTCTACAAAATCAGGTTTAATATCCGTGTTGTCCTTATTGGCCAGGGCTGGTATCAATTTGAGCCCTTCTACCGGTTTCCAACTTAAATTATCATCCTGGTATTCAACATTCAGTGTTTTGAACCAACCCCCAAATTCTTCCATCGAGCCGGTATGAAATCCGATCAAACCGATCAGCTTTTTCTTCTCCCATTCGTACCCATAATAGTCGGTTTTTGGTTTCAGACTATGGTTGATGCTGTAAAATACAGAACCTTCGCCGTTTATTATCCCGTCGTTTAAAATATGAATATCTTTTGCAAACATCGAAGGACTTATGGAGAGCCACATGCTGTCGCGGGTTGAAACCGAGGTTGTGGTAACATTTGAAAGTATTGATTTTGCACTTTCAGCATAATTTTCGCCTCTCACAATAAGGTTATAGGTTCGTTCGACGGTTACTTTATCCTGTTCAACTTTTAAATGAATGGTGTAAATCCCCGTTTTTTGCGGTGTTCCCGATAGTTTACCATTGCTGAAAGCCAATCCTTCAGGCATTTTTCCATTAGTGATGCTCCATTTACAGTTTGAGGTATTGCCTGAAACAGGAAACGTAAAATCGATTGCTTTCCCTTTTGTTATAACCGGTAACCGACCTTTCGGAAGCTCCAGTGGTGCCTTGTAAACAGCATTGGTATTAATAATATAAAACTCCTCGCCGTTTTCAGTAACTTTCTGACCGCCATTGGCTAATATTATTTTTTCTGCTTGCTGAACTGTTCTTCGTGCCATGTCTTTTATGCTGGCATCGGGCATATTATCGCGTGAAACGTTTTTATACAAGTCATTGAAAGGTTCTTTCCAATTCAATTCTGGAAAAGGAAAAAGATATTCTTTGGGAAGAGCTTTTGTGCCATTGATAACGGCTATCAAACCGCTCATGGTAGCTGCCTGGTTGTCGGCATCGAACCCCATTAAACAGGCATAGTACAGTGTTTTCTGGAAATCGCCGTTTCCGTATAAAAGGGCAAGTATTCCGCTGGCTCCGTTGAGGTTGGCATTCCAGATGGTTCGGGTATCAACAGGTTCGTTGTAATAATACTTGTTGGCCATTTCTTTCCGGGCTTGTTTCCAGTCATTCGGGTGTTTGGCATACAGGGCCTTCACATCTTCAACCGTTTGGGCAAAGCGGCTTCCCTTGGGCAAGGCTGAAGTTCCAATATCAATCAGTTTATGAATATCCGATTCAAAAAAAGCGGCTGAGAACATGGCTCCATAATGAATGGTTGGTTCAATTCCCCAACTATCGTCGGTAATTCGTGCAAACCAATCCGATTTTTGGGAGGCGTATTGTATCATTCCAGGTGCAGTGATTCCCCAGATTTCGTTTACCAGTTGTGGATCGATCTGGAACCAATGGGGGTTGTATGCTTTCATGCCGGTTACCGGAGGGGTGTAACCAAAGCGCATAGCCGCCAAAGCAGCCCGGTTGGCAAGCCAAACTCTTGATTTGATATGATCAAGCCACGATTCGGTGATCTGACCATAGGTAGGTTCTGTTCCATATTTTTCCATGGCCATCAGATACATGTACTCGACATCAGTATCATCGTCCGAAAATGCGCCATTTACTTCTTTCATGCGGTTAATGCTTCCGGTATATCCTAACGGAAAAGCATCCGATCCCGGATTTTCGATGTGCTGATTTTCGTGAGGTAAACCCACAAAATTACCGATGCATTGTCCTAACCAGGCAGCGTAAACCTTATCGTGGTATTCTTTAACCGATATTTTAACTGTTCCTGTTTTCGCGGCCAGGCTGAAGAATGGTAAGAGGATTATGCTCAAAATTAGAATTTTCATTTTCATAAAACGAATTGTTCTTTAGTATTTAAATTTTTGATTTCATTACCATTAAACGACCTGAACATTTAAAATTCAGGATATTTAGAAGAAAAATATCCGGTGAGTTTTATAAATGATTTGCTGTGAATGATTATTAGCAATATAAAACTCACCGGAAATGCAATTAAACTATACCATATCCATATAGACTGACTAACATATAATTACCAGTTTGGATTTTGTGTCAGGTTCTTGTTCTTTTGAATTTCATCTCCCGGTATTGGCAGGTAATAAAAAGCGTCGCGCCAGGCTCTCTCTTCCATTTCCTGCACATCGTAAGTAAAGCTGCCGTCATCGTTTTTTACGATGTGCATCTTATGTATCGGCGAACCTACCACTTCAGGAGCAATCATCCAACGGCGGACATCAAAAAAGTGAATTTCTTCAAACGAAAGTTCAATTTTTCGTTCATTGCGGTAACGAGCCATCAGATCATCACCGCTTTCGGTTTCTGGTATTGCAGGCATACCAGCTCTTTCCCTTACTTTATTAATGTATGTTCTGGCTTCTGCATCATTTCCAAGGTTTAATTCTGCTTCAGCATAATTTAGAAGTACTTCAGCATAACGCATCAATATCCAGTTCTCATTTGATTTATCAAGTGTATAAGCATTAATATTAGTTTCCGAAATGAATTTTCTGCTGTAATAGCCTGTCATTGAACCTGAAGTTGCATACTGATCCTGCGCCCCCGGGCCAGATAGTCCATCAACATAAGTTTCCATTGTTTTCCCTCTCCATTGGGCTCCATTGTATAATACGGAGGCATAAAAACGGGGGTCTCTGTCTGCATATGGATTTTGGAGGTCGTAACCAGAAGCAGGATCTAAGATACTTTTGCCATTGCTCATTTCATAACATTCGACCAGGTCTTCGCTTGGCCTTGTCATTCCATATGATCCTCCAAATCCCTGAGGATTTGTGCGATATTCAATACCCTGAGTTCTGGTTGGGTAAGCATATTGTATATCGAAAATGACTTCCTGGTTATTATCAACATGGAAAAGCTTATAATAGTCAGGGTACAAATCATATACACCCAAATCAATTACTGCTTTAGCCGCATCTGAAGCTGCCTGCCATTTTGCAGCATTATTTGAAGAATTATGTAAAGGGCTGGCGGCAAATAACAATTCCCTTGATTTAAGCGCTAAGGCTGCCCCTTTTGTAGCACGGCCAACATCAGATCCTTCCCAGCTCTCAGGTAAAAGTTCGGCTGCCTTATTAAGATCATCAATGATAAAAGCGATGCATTCGTCATAGGTATTTCTGCTGACGCTTAAACTATCACCCAATTGCTGGGCTTTATCAATAATTGGAACACCTCCATAAAAATTGGCAAGTTCAGCATAAAAATAGGCTCTTAAAAAATAGGCCTGGCCTTTCAGCTGATCACGAGCCGTTTGGTCACCCTGAATGGTTTCGAAATTCTCGAGCATCAAATTTGTTTTTCTGATTTGTGAATATGCTGAGCCCCATACATCAAACGAATCATTGAATGGATTCACATCGCCGGTATTCCAACTTTGAGCTGCAGCCCATTCGTGTCCGTCATCTCCAATTTCTGTAGCGCAATCCAGATCACGTCCTAATCCACCAGGCAAATTTAAGTAAACATCATTCAGGTATAAATTAGCCAGTTTAATGTCCTTCCAAACCAGGTCGTCGCTGATTTCTTCTAATGGTTGCTTGTTAAGCACATCTTTTTGGCATGATAAAAGTGAAACAGTTATCAGAAAAAGAAAAATTATCTTATATGTTTTCATACTATTCATTTTTGCAGTGTGATGGAATTAAAATGTTAGATTGACACCAATACTGATTAGTCTGGTTACCGGATAGTAATACGGATAGCCGGATTTTGATTCAGGATCGAAATATTTCTCTTTGGAGAAAGTTAACAGGTTGGTTCCTGAAGCATATATCCTGAGTTTAGAGATTGATGAGCCATTAAACAACGTCGTGGGTAATGTATATCCTACTTCGAGACTCTTTAACCGTAAATAACTTGCATTATGAAGCCAAAAACTCGATTCTTCCTGCTTATAGCTCCAATCGCTTAACGAAAGCCTTGGGTAGCTTGCATTGGTGTTTTCAGGAGTCCAGTTATCTTTTACATAAGCCAAGGCCGATCCACCATAGTTAAATTCAGAAAAAGATTCTCCGTTTCTCATTACGTTATAACCAGAAGCACCCTGCCAAAGCATATTTATGTCAAAACCTTTAAAATCACCGCCAAGTGTTAATCCATATATACTTTCAGGGGTTTCAGATTTTCCGATCGTTGTAACATCAAGATCATCAATCATACCATCATTATTAACATCTTTGTACATAATCTGCCCCAGTTTAGGCTCAACACCCACCAATTTGGGGTGTTCGTCAATTTGCTTTTGCGTCTGGTATAATCCTTCTGCAACATACCCAAAAAACTGACCTATCGGATGTCCGGTTCTCATTTGATAAGCTGGAATATTCTCAGGTTCGTCGATAAATTTGATTTCGTTTCGTGCAAATGTGTAGTTAATGTTTACAAAATAAGAAAGCTTTCCCAACTTATTTCTATATCTTAACTCCGCCTCATATCCCTTATTGGAAACTTTTCCGATATTCTCAACGGGTAGCGTGGCCGCGAAAGTTGCCGGAACAGAAGCATTTCTATTGGCCAGAATATTGTCTCTGTTCTCGAAGAATACATCCATTCGGACACCCAGCTTGTTACTAAAGAAGTCAGCATCGACTCCGAAATTTGTTTTTTTCGCTCTCTCCCATGTAATATTAGGATTGGCCAACTCACCTGAATAAAGGGTTTGAACAGGTGATGGCGCTGAACCACCAAACACATAATTGTCACCAAAATAAACAGGCGATTTATAAAGGAACCTACGGTAGCCAACCCTGTCATTTCCTACTTCACCATAGGAAGTTCTTAATTTTAGATTACTAATAAAGTCAACTTGTTTCAGGAAGTTTTCTCCTTTCAAATTCCAACCCAATGCCATCGCTGGGAAAAAACCAAAACGTTTTCCAGAAGGGAAATTTTCTGATCCGTTGTATCCAAAACTTGCTTCTACAAAATATTTTTTGTCATAGGCATAAGAGAACCTTCCTAATAATCCTTCGCGTCCACCTTCTGAAGCTCCGCCGTAATTGTCAATATTGGTTCTTGGACCCGCAAATAATTGGGGCAATGCGGTTGATGCAAAATCTGTTCTTGATGCGCCAATATAGCTTGAAGTATTAGAGGACTGAGTATATAATACCAAACCGCTTATATCGTGTTTGTTAAAGGTGCGTGCGTAGTTAAGATGCGCCTCGAAAGTTTGATTATTGTATTTATCATAGCCCTCATAAAGAGCTGGTAAAAGATCACCATTAAGTTCTTCTCCATTCAAATAAGACAAATAGGGTGTATACCAATCCTTATAGCTTGAATATCCCAAATCCTTGGAGGCTACCAATTTTAATGAAAGCCCGTTTGTAATAAAATCGAGTTTTTGATTCAAAGTAAAATTGGTTTGAAGATTTAAGGGATCATTCTGCCTTTTTCCGCTTATTGAACTGATATCTGCAACCGGGTTTGCTCCCCATAATGAAGCCCATGTTCCATCTTCATTCTTAACAGGAAACGCGTTTGGTGGTAAATAACAAATAAGGCTAAAAATTCCGCCGTCATTCTTCACATCTCCGGTACCAGGCCTTAATCTGTTTTGTATATCACCACCAACACCAATGGAAATACTTGTGGTTTTAGTCAGGTTGGCATCAATGTTAATTCTTGAATTGTATTTTTTCAGGTTATCGGTTCTGTAAATTCCTTCCTGATTTAAATATCCGAAGGAAATAAAATATTTAAAGTCATCGGTTCCGCCCGACATTGAAAGGGAGTGCTTTTGCTGAAGTGCATTCGGGGTATTGATTTCATTCCACCAATTGACATCCGGATGGCCATATGGATCTGAATGATCTTGGTACTTTTGAATATCTTCAGCAGTATAGGGTAATTCGTCTTGCGGGGTTGCAGGGTCATCGTTCTGGGTAGCCTGGTTGTATAATCTCGCAAAATCGTAAGAATTAAGGTATTTGGGAATATTGATTACATTTTGAAATCCCGCATAACCGTTATAAGAGAAAGAGGGTTTGCCTGATTTGCCTTTTTTTGTTGTAACCAATATTACACCGTTTGCTCCCCTTGTACCGTATATAGCTGTTGCAGACGCATCTTTTAATATGGTTACAGAAGCTATTTCGTTTGGATCAATCTGATTGATAGCACGTTCAATTCCATCAACCATGGTAAGTGGTCCGTTATCATTTAAGGTAGCCCTTCCCCTTATTAGTAATTCGGCGCCATCGTCACCGGGCTCAGCGCTTCTTTGAATGGAAATAATTCCGGCAACGCGTCCGGCTAACGAGTTGGTAACATCCGGTGCCTGACTTTTCACTAATTCGTCGGCTTTTATTTCCGAAACTGCGGCCGTAACACTTCCTTTTTTCTGCGTGCCGTAACCTATTGCCACTACTTCGTCAAGACCAATTGTCTCTTCCTCCATTGATACATTAATTGCAGTTTTGTTGCCAACAGTTATCTCCTGCAATTTCATGCCCACAAATGAAAATTGTATAGTAGCATTCCCAGGAACATTTGCCAGGGTATACTTTCCATTCGTATCTGTAATAGAACCAATGGTGGTACCTTTCAATACGACAGAAACCCCGGGCAAAGAAGTACCGGAAGAATCGGTGATTTTCCCTGTAATTGTTTTCACTTGCTGAGAAAAAGAATCCCCCGCATTAAACATTAGGAGACCGAAGATAAAAAAAAACGCTGAATGATGTAACATCCTTATAGCTTTCCTTAGGCAATGGGTGCCACTTGAAGTTAGGAGTTCATCCCATCTGGTTGTTGATTTTTTTTCCATTGTTAATTAATTATTGTTATTATTTAAAAGGCAGTTAGTCTTCATTGATGTTCCAATATCCGTATCTCAAGTTTCCATTTATGAACAGTTAAGCATTTAATAATTTGGATTTTTAACTTTTCAGAATTGAAATTTTGGATTGACAAAGAACAAGAACAATAAGACCGGTACAAAAATAAAAAAGAAAATTAAAAGAACAAACGTTTGTGCAAATATTTTTATTTTATTTTATTCTGATTTTTAAGTATAGAGAACAAACATATTCAAATACATGTTTGTTTATGAATCATATATCTGAATACGTGTGTTATATGATGTATATCTTCATTGAAATAATATTGGTCGATATATTTTTAAAGTGAGAAAAATTTGCATATTTTTGTACAAAGGTTTGTTTAAAATAACGATGGCAAAACAGAAAGTAAACATTTTCGATATTTCAACTAAAACCGGATTATCAATATCTACGGTTTCAAGAGTCCTTAATGGCAAAGCTGAGCAATATCGAATCGGTAAAAAATCTCAACAAATAATAATAGAAGCTGCAAAGGAATTAAACTACATTCCCAATCAGTTTGCTGCAAATTTGAGAACTGGTAAAAGCAATACAATAGCACTAATAGTGCCTTCTTTGAATAATCCTTTCTTTGCTGATCTTGCAAGCACAATAAATGCGGAGATTCGAAAATTTGGATACATCACAATGATTAGTGACAGTGATGAGAATTTAGATAACGAGGAACTGGAATTGCAACAGGTGATGTCCCGAAATGTTGAAGGATTAATTATCGCTCCGTGCGGAAATAAATGGGAGCACATAAAACATTTACATGACCAGGGTTTGCCAATAATTTGTATTGACAGGTACTTCGAAGAAATGGATATACCTTTCGTTTCAACCGATAATTATGATGGAGCTTATACTGCAACTCAACACCTGATTGAGAATGGGCATTCAATGATTACCTGTATTCAGGGAGTTCAGCAATCAACTCCTAATAGGTTAAGAGTTAAAGGGTTTATAGATGCAATGGAAAATGCCGGAATTGGAAATTACAACATTGTTGGTGATGAATTTAGTGCACAAAACGGAT
>Ga0209100_1002008_pt1 | contig 13152 bp, 17 predicted proteins | sample lystaG_FD_185480 | JGI IMG/M metagenome (GOLD analysis project Ga0209100, IMG submission 185480) | Glacier valley bacterial and archeal communities from Borup Fiord, Nunavut, Canada, to study Microbial Dark Matter (Phase II) -... | ecosystem: Environmental > Aquatic > Freshwater > Ice > Glacier ...
TTCGTGGAGGTCAGGAAAGCGCTTAAACCGCCGTTGTCTGTGACTTGGAGGGTGGCGCGATTTTCAGTTCCGGACGGGAAGGTGTGATCTACCTCCGGACCAGAGTTGGAGGTCCCGTCATCGAACCTCTTGCGAGCTTATTGAGCGGGGTGCCGGTAACCCGAGCAGTTGCGGGTACCTACGTCTCAAGGACCGACTTCAGCGTCGCCAAGTCTTCAGTGACGGCCTCTGCGTCGCGCTCGAAATCGGCTTCGGACATCCCAGGTCCCCGTCTCAGACTGAAGATGACCTCTGACCCTTGCTGATTCCGGATGACTCGCATGGGGTTGTATGTAGTTTCACCACTTGGCAAAGTGACCTCGTGATCGAGGACGCCGTATTCGTTGTCAGGCGCGAACGTGAAGGCCACAGCACCCATCGGCGATTGCGTGGACCAGTGGTCGCCGTAACGCGTAACTTCAGAACCGGCCAACCCCAACGCCCACTTTGGGAGGTTCGCCGGATCGGCCGCGAAGTCGTAGACGACGCGGGGATCCGCGTTGATATCGATAGAGATGTGCCGCGACACGGAGGACATGACAGCAATGGTACTAATGCCACTCATACGCACGGCGCATCCGCAGGCTGAGGCTGCGCTCCGCGCAGCACTGTAGTCGGCGCCTCGGGCTTTTCCCGGAGGACACGGCGTAGCGCCGTTTAGACGCGTCCCGAAAGCCGGACCATCAACGGACGCGATTTCGTGCCCTCGTGAAAGCACTCCCAAGAGCACTTTTCGACCGATCCAACCGCCCGTAAGTGGAACCTTTAGCGAACTAGCGGATGACTGCGGGAAGAAGCTTGCCCACTTCTGTGCCTTCTGTACGAGACCAGGCCAGCGCGGCGGCGGCCAACGTCAGGGAAGCGCCGGCGAGGAGCTGAGGGCTTCCCTGCCTGGTGATCAGGGATCCCAGAGACTGGAATGCGCGACCTTTGCGGGCGAGCGCGAGCACGTTGACCGCAGCACGCTGCCCGAACCAATGCCCAGCGGGCAGGCGGGTATCTCGAGCCAGCGTCACCGGCGCTTGCGAGTCCTGGCCGGTAAGCCAGCTGTCGAGGAGGCCCAACGCGAGCCCGATACAGCTAGATACTTCCGGGGCGGAATCGTCCGGTGACTCTGGCTGTGCTTTGTCGAGGAGAATTCCTGCGCGCTTGGTGTCATCGTCTGCGATAGCGGCCACGACCAGCATCATCAGCGCGATCGCCTGGTCACGCCGGGCGCCAACCGGGGTGAACAATTCCATGTTGCGCCGTTCGACCGCCCTCTGAAGCGCTTGGTTCAAAGCATCGATATCGGTGAGGTCATTGATGTCGACGCCGTCTTCTGCCAGCAGTGGAGCAAGCTCCCGCATCAGCTCGTCTGCCATTCCAGGCTTCATTTGGATCTGGGCCGGGCCGGGCGATGGCTCAGGACTCTTTCGACGCATGTCTGGCATGCCGCCCATTTTCCCAGACCAAGCCCTCTGCTGGCAGTGACTCCAGTCCCGCCGCCCGCAGCACTGAAACCAATACCGTAAGGGTGAGGCAAGGCGGGCCTACGGATTAGCGTTTGCGAGCGAAGAGTCCAAGAAAACTTGGGAAGTTGCCTTTGGCGGTCTGGCGGATGACGCGCGCCGTGGGCGAATACAAGCCGAGCTTCGCCTTTGCGCGCTGCTTCACCCGAGTTGGTTTCGTCCACGCTTGGACCTGCGAGATTCCCAACCCGCGCTTCACGCGCCGTTTCGCCGCGGTGTAGCCCGTCAAGGAACCGATGGACGGGGCGCGATAGCGGAAAAGCTTCATGACCGTCAGCATCCTCGCCACGACCGACAACGGCGACCCCGCTTTCGGGCTGAAACAGGGGACCCTCGCCCGTGAGCGGAACGCTAACCGTTCGCCAGAATGACGCAAAGTGGCTCAGAGACATCCCGCCAGTAGGCTGATCGGATGCGCGACGCGGCGGTTCTGGCAGATTCCGGTCCTGCGGATCGCTCACGTGAGGTGCTCGGCGTCCCGGCATTCGCCTTCTTCTGGAGTGCCACGACCATCCGAGCCTTTGGGAGCGCGATATCCGGCGTTGCCTTCCAGGTTCTTATCGTCACGGTGCTGCACGCAACACCGATTGAAATCAGCATCTTCAGCGCGCTCAGCGTCGTCCCATACGTGTTCCTCGGTCTGATCGTCGGCGCGCTTATGGATCGCTGGCGCCGACAGCGCACGCTCATGATCACCAGCATCGGACGGACCGTAGCACTGGCCTCGATCACAGTTCTGCTGCTCTTGAACGCTCTCAGCTTCTGGTCGTTGGCGATAGTCACCGTGATCCTCGGTGTTTTGGTTCTCTTCGCGGACTCGGCCTCGCAGCCGCTGCTACCGCGGATCGTTCCTCGGAACTCACTCGTGATGGCCAACGCGCGGCTCGGACAGAGCAGCACCGTGGCCGGGACTGGAGGTTCGGCTCTGGGCGGAGCGCTTTTGAACCTGCTTGGCGCGCCAGTTTTGTTCCTGTTCGATGCCGTCATAACCGCCGTCTCGGCAGTGCTCCAGTCGCGAATCAAGGTCAAGGAACCGAAGCCAGAACCCCGCACAGATGAACACCACATCGGGCACGACATAGCCGAGGGGATGCGCTACACCTACCGGCTGAAGCGCCCTGAGTTTGTTGGAGACTCCTGACCTTGGAAACGAGGATGGAGTCATGGTGTCGAATCAAGGATCTGGGAAGCCGACGACGCGTCGGTATTCGCCGGAGGAGAAGGCTGCTGCGGTCCGGATGGTGAGGACGCTACGTGCGGAGCTCGGGACCGAGCACGGGACGGTCCAGAGGGTTGCGGCCCAGCTCGGTTACGGGATCGAGTCGGTCAGGATGTGGGTCAAGCAGGCTGACGTCGACGACGGCAACGTCACGGGCGTGACTACGGTCGAAGCGCGGAAGCTGCGGGAGCTCGAGCAGGAGGTCCGTGAGTTGAAGCGGGCCAACGAAATTCTGAAGAGAGCAGCGTCTTTCTTCGGGGCGGAGCTCGACCGCCAACACCGGAAGTAGTCGCGTTCATCGACGCGAACAAGAACGATGTCGTCGAAGGTCGCCCCCTCGGAGTCGAGCCCATCTGCAGCTTGTTGCAGGTGGCTCCGAGTACCTACTACGCCGCGAAGGACCGCGCCCCGTCGGCGCGGGCGGTCAGCGACGCCACCCTCACCCCGGAACTGGTGACGCTCTGGGAGACGAACTATTCCGTTTACGGGGTCCGCAAGCTCTGGAAGGCCGCCCGGCGGGCCGGGCACGACATCGGCCGCGACCAGACCGGCCGGCTGATGCGCGCTGCGGGGATCGAGGGCGCGACCCGGACAAAGCGCGTGAAGACGACGCGGCCTGATCCGATGTCGTCGAGGCACCCGGATCTGGTAAAGCGGGAGTTCACTGCGACTGCCCCGAACCGGCTCTGGGTCACGGACCTCACGTTCGTCCCGACCTGGGCGGGCGTCGCCTATGTGTGCTTCATCATCGACGCGTTCTCGCGGATGATCGTGGGGTGGCGGTGCGCGTCACACATGCGCACCGAGATGGTCCTCGACGCGATCGAGATGGCCCGTTGGGGTCGCGGTGCTCACCACGCAGATCTTCGCTGCCACAGCGATGCCGGCAGTCAATTCACGTCGATTCGCTACGGAGAACGCCTCGCCGAGATCGGAGCCACGCCGTCGATTGGAACCGTCGGCGACAGCTATGACAACGCCCTCGCAGAGACGGTGAACGGCTACTACAAGACCGAACTCGTCCGCGGACCCGCACGCCCCGGCCCGTGGCGGACGGTTGAAGACCTCGAGCTCGCGACTCTCGGATGGGTCCACTGGCACAACACCCGGCGCCTCCACGGCTACCTCGGCGACGTCCCACCCGCCGAGTTCGAGCAGACGTTCTATGCTGGCCAAACCACCGCTACTAACCTGGTGGAAATCAAATAGCGCGAGTCTCCATCAAACCCAGGGCGCTTCAGGCATCGGATGCTGCACCCCCTAGCGCTGTCAGTTCACACCTGGTTCCTGGGCGACAGCATCGTGTCGACCGTCTTCGCGGTCTTCGTCCTCCGTCAGCTTGACCTCGCAGCGTGGGCCTACGGCGTCACGCTCGCTTTCGGTGCAGTTGGTGGTTTCCTCGGCGCGCTTATCGCGCCCCGCATTGGCTACCGTCTCGGTGCAGGATGGGGAATCTTCATCGGTCGCGCGCTCAGTGCCGCGCCCTGGCTCGGGCTGGCAATCATGCCGATTAACGCAGGCAGCGGGATCGTCGTTTTGCTGGTTATCGTATCTGGGGCGCAATTCCTCTACGGTCTCGCGATGGGCATCGAGGACGCGAACGACACCGGATATCGGCAGGCCGTGGCGCCCGACGCGTTACTGGGGAGGATGACTTCGACTATCCGAACAGTGAACCGGGTTGTCTTCCTACTCGGTGCCTTGCTCGCGGGACTGTTGGCAACATTTCTCGGATATCGCCTCACCATCGGAATCGGAGCGATAATTTTCGCAGTTGCTGCCCTGATTGTTATTGCCTCGCCGCTCCGAAAAGCCCGCCACACGGATACGTCGGATTAGACGCGACGAAGTTCGCCAGCGCCGGCCAACAGCTCGAAGAGGGCACGGTCCCGTAAGCGGGACCTTCAGTGCGAGGCGGATGCTGCCACCTGGGTGCGATAGGCGTTCACCGAAAACAGTGCGCGCGTCGCGTTTCGAGTCCGGTGAAGTCAAGGAATCACCTTGATGGTTCGGGCTTCCAATACCGAGTGTGCAGCCAGGGATCGCAGAGAACCCGCTTAGCCGTGCAGTTCAGAGAGTGAAACACGGCGATTGTCCGTCATGGTCCGCAGCAAATGAAGGATGTCGCTTCTGCACGTGACGTCCTCGACCACTGCATGGGGAGTCTTCGGGGAAACGCGCGCATCGATTGTCAAACACAGGTAGCGCAGTTGTTCCTTGTAGGTCCAGCCGCCGCCACTAACGCCGCTCGCTTGAAGCACTGCGTGAAAGGTCACGGTGTTTTCGGATGTACTGATGTCGTAGATCGCTACGAAGGAGGAGCCAAGGTTTGAAGAGTCTGGGTCTAATTGACTGGGAAGGACCCGCCCCACACTCCCATCCTTGATCCGCTCTTCTAAGCTGCCTTGGGAGTCGGCGGTCGAGGATTCCTGGTCTGTGCTCGTTTTGAGGGTTTGCAGTTCTGTGGCCAAGCCGGCTAGCGCGTACGAATCCGCCTGAATTGCACCATCGACGCAGCCGGCGAGGCCAAACGAAATCAAAATTGCCATCGCGAGAAGAGTCCTGTTGTGCGTCCCGCTTTTTCGGGGAGAAATCACCTAGCGCCGCCTGCAATGCCGCATCTGGCAAGTCGGTTTATGCTACTGGACCGCTGCAGTTCTCCGATGGTGACGTATGGTCCGCCGCAATCTCAGTCGAAGTTTCCGAAGGCATCCAACAGGTGTTAGCCAGGTCGCGGTGTTTTCCCACACAGGACGAAAGGCGAAGTCGCGGCAAGCTAGGTGGACCTTACCGTGTGCAGCTCGGCGGTCGAGCCAACCCCGTTGCACAATTTCGAGAAATCTTGTCACGTTTGGACCCGTTTCGGACATGTACTAGATGACAGCCGACCTTGGAGCATCGCATGACAGTGAATGATGAGGATCTTGATCGCCTTCTCGTGATCTCTGACCCCGCGCGATCGCGCTCCGTTTCGAAGGAGACTCTTGCGACGCTCCTGCGGGATGCGGGTGTCCCCGGGCGCCGGAACACGCTCCGTCGGCGCCGCCGCCGGGCGGTTGGTTTCGGTGTCGCTGGGGTGATTGTGCTTTCTGCAGCGATCGCGTTGCCCGCTGCCGCTGATGTCGTCTCCCACTTCTTTGCCCAAACTGGACGGTCCTGCGATAGCGGAACCGAGTGCGGCAAGAAGCCGAGCGAATTCATCGACACCACCAAGTCGGACTTCGATCTCTACGTCGAAAATGTCTACCCTGACTGGTTGCCTCTGGCAGCACTCCTCACCAAAGAGTCCGTGATCTCCACCGTCACGGCGCGGCTGCATGACAACGGCGGAACGATGGAGGCTAGCGGCATCGAGATGACGTTCGAGAACGTGGCCTACTGTTCCTGGACCGACGCGTGGATGGTTGCGCACAAAAAAGGCGATACAGCGGCGCAGAACCACGCGGCGTCCGTGATGCGTGCGGAAACGAAATGGCCGGGCCTCATCCAGGGTGATGGTGGCGGCTTGGTGGCCATGCAGGAGCAGTTCGCGGCCGGCGCCGAAGCCGGCGATGCGATCAAGGTCATTGAGGCGCAAGTTGCCAACGCGTGCGACTCATCTCCCGGGGCTCACAAGTGAGCGCGATGAGCCAAGCCCCCGAGAAAACGGTGCGCGCGTCGGAAACGAACCGCGCCTTCGAGGAAGCAGTTGAGCCAACCCTGAAGCCGCTGCTGTCCTATTTCCTTCGGCGAGTCACACCTACCGAGGATGCCGCTGACTGCCTCTCGGAAACTTTGGTCGTCTTGTGGCAGCAACGCCACAAACTCCCCACTGTGGAAGCGGAGGTTCGGGCGTGGAGCTTCGGTATCGCCAAGAATGTGCTGGCCAATCATCGGCGCGGGCAAATGCGCCAATCCGCGTTAGGGCATCGACTCAAGCAGGAACTCGCTACGACTTCAATAGCGCCACCGGTTGAAGGCAGGGCAGGTCTCGTGGCCGCACTGGCTCAGCTGAAGGAAGATGATCGGGAGTTGGTGATGTTGATCGCTTGGGACGGATTCGGTGTTGCCGAGGCCGGCGCCCATCTGGGACTGAAGCCGGAAGCAGCACGGGCGCGTTACTCGCGTGCGCGAGCGCGGCTGAGAGAACTCCTTTCGTGAATACACGCCGGTCGACAGCCGTCGGCAAGAGACCTTCGCGCGAAGCTCTGCTCGCCGTGGCTTTCGCCAGCACAGTGCTGCTCACGGTAGGAGCGTGCACCTCCGGAGCCAGCAACGGCCGCCCAGCTCCACGAACCACAAAAACTGCGGTCGCGGTGTATGGGTTCACCAAACGGGACTTGGGTGCGAAACCTCCGCCGGGACCTCCTCTGTCTGACGCTGACGCGGAGGCCGCTCGTCAAGCGCAGGCCGACCAAGAATGGGCGACCCTCGTGGCGCAAAATCCCTCGGCCATCCGCCCCGCGGTACAGCTGGTCGCCTACGCAAGCGGTAAGGCACTTTCCTTTGCCTTGGTGGAGTGCGTGAAGAACGCTGGATACACGGCGACTCTGGCCAAAGGAGGAACAGGTTGGACATCGAGCGGACCAACAAGCACGACCGCGCCTATTCCCGAAGACCAAGCAACCTCCTATGCAGTGGCGGTATACGTGTGTTCCGTCCAGCACAGCAACAGGGCAGCGCCTCCCCGAACACCAGCCGAACTCCACTATCTCTACACCTACCTAACCAAGGATCTGGAGGCATGCTGGACGCACTTCGGCTTCACCCTCGACACGACTAGTCCAAGTCAGGACGAATTTGTTGCCTCAAAAGGAGATTGGTTTCCCGCACGGTCCGGACGGGGCCTCATCAGCGAAGCGCAGGTCGAACGGGCCTGCCCTGTGAGAAACCCGCTACTGGGCGGCTGAAACGGTGGAATCCACCACCCAATCCCCGAGGTTCAGATGTTAGGTGCGCCAGTTCCGAACTCCCGGTAGCCGGACCATTTCGGCCGGCGGAGGAGCCGAACCCGCGAGCGAGAAGAATTCTCATTTCTGGGCGCACTAGGGACATACTGATCGGGTGATCACTGCGCGGAGACGGATGAGGATCGCCCGGGGTGTGTACGGGGTGAGGCTGACCCTTGCCGGCCTCGGATTCGTCGGCCGTTTGTTCTGGCACTATGACACGTGGCCGTTCAGCCTGGCCCTGCTCATCGCATTCATTTTCAACGGAGCAGGAAACTTGTTCAATGGAGCAGGAAACTTGCGCGGCCGCACGCGCCACCCTCAAGAGAACGACCCGAACCCACGATAGTTCTCGCCTTCAGCGTCTTCCCTGTAACCATGGGCAATTGGGCGAGGCCTTCGAGAAGCTTTCGGACGGTCTCCCCACTTGCACAACACCGCATGACGCATTGCCTCCGGTGAGTCCCTGTTCGTCTCGCCTGTACCACCGCGCTATCGCCCGAAAGCGGGACCTCCAGCGGGACGGGCGCTTGTCCTGCAGATCGTTGCGGAGAGGCAACCTTTGTGGAAAAGTTCGGGAATCTTCTGGAGGTACAAGCGATCGGGAGATCGCCGCGGTGTAGGTCTCATCCCGAGCTTGGCGGCGGAGTTCGTCGCCGTCGCGACTGCATGGGAGGCACTTCCAGAGTCGGGACCGCGCGAAGGATGAATTTGTCGAAGTCGGGGACGGTGAAGGCGGCATACCCATGCTCGGGCGTGTATAGCAAACCCATCTCGATCAGTTCAGCACGGGTTGGCCCGAGTTGGGAGGAATCCCGACCCATGATCCGTGCCACATCTGCTGCTTTCTGCGCATCCGGACCTAGCTGCGCCATAGCGCGCATATAAGCAGTTTGAAGAGGCGTCGATCGGTCGAGGCGGACTCGAAAGAACGAGCTGTCCAACTTCGCGTCATATGCCTCTTGCGCGGCCACGACATCATCGCGGTGGATACGGTTTGCGGTCGCGACTGTCCACACTTGGGATCCGAGTTCCTGGATGAAATAGGGATACCCGCGAGTGATTTCTATCGCCAGGTCTACTGCGTCGTCATCGAAGACGGCCCCTTCGGCGAGAGCCGGTTCGGTGAGCGCCCTGCGAGCATCCTCCCCATGTAGCGAGTCAATCTTTGGAAATTTGAAGAGGCGCTCCGCGTATGACTTGGCGTCCCCGGCCAGCTCGGCGATTTGCGGGAGCCCGGCTCCAACAAAAGTGACCGGTAGTTTTCGTTGAACCGTTTTATGGATCGCCTGAATCAACGCCTCAAGTTGAGTTTTTCGGAGAAACTGCACTTCATCGATGAGCAGAACAAGTCCTTTGTTCTGCTCCAGTGCAGCTTCCCCAATCGCGACGAGCACATCAGTGAGATCCATTCCCAGATCTCCATGGTCGGCGAGACCCTCCGCAGGCGGCACGTCCCAGGACAGGGTCCAGGCGCCCTGCTGGTCCACCGATATGCCGAATGCGCTGAGCACCTCCGCCGCCCGCTGTCCGCGGCCCGTCCACCGAGCACGAGGAGACAAGCGGAGTAACGCTGACTTCAGCTGAGAGAACATGGTTTGACGAAAATAGTCATCGTCGTGCTTGCGCGCTTCAAACTCAACCACTTCCCACTGAGCCTCGGTCGCAATCTTCATAAACCGGTTCAATAGCACCGTCTTCCCCACACCGCGAAGACCTGTAATGATCATCGACTGCTCAGAACGGCCTCGTGAAAGCCGCGTAAGCAGCGTCTGAAAGGCTTCCGTCTGATCGTCGCGGCCGATCAGAATCTCGGGCGACGCACCTGCGTTCGGAGTGTACGGATTGTCAACGTTGTCCATCTTCGAAGCTTATTAGCTTTAGAGCGTTTTATTGGTATGCAATAAAATGCCCAAAAGCTAAAAAAGCACCCTCCAGCGGCCAATAAAGATGCTGATCGCCCGACTCGAATGGCGGACCTCCACCGCCACAGATCTGGTGCCCAACCCTCGAACCGCGGAGCGCATCGATGCTGTGTGAGTGGGGAACGGCTTGCGGGAATGCGTTGGCGCTCAGGGTTCGCCCACAATTTCGACCTTGAAACCGGCCTCATTTTCAAGATACGCGGCGTAGTGGTCGAGGCCTCCAGCGCGGGGGTAGCGATCCGCATACAGCGGATTCCAGCCGTTGTCCGTTGCTGCAGACAGGATGCGGTCAACGTCGTCCTGGGACCCTCCATGAAGCGCGAGGTGGTTGATTCCAGGCAACCTTCGGTCGTGTGCGCCCCCAGAGAGGGCTGGTGGTCGCGTGGTCACGAGGTAGACGTCCCCACATCGCCACGATGTTCCACTGTCCCACTCCTGGTCGACGGACCAACCGAGTTCCGTGAGAAGCCAGCCCCAGGATATGCGAGCGCTGTCGAGGTCTGCGACCCAGATCTCAATGTGATGCAGACCAATTGCCATATCGCTATCGTTCCACGAGCCTCTCGGATCCTTCTCCCGCAGAGGGAACCTTGAGTGACACAGCTCGCGTCCTACTCGGTTGTTGCACTCCTATGGCGTGTTTAGAACTTCCACGTTCAGTGGGAAAGTGAACCATGGGATTTGGCCCGGGTGCCAGGCGGAGAGGTCGAACGAGAAGAAGACCACGAGGCTGAGTGTCAGCGCGACTAACATCGCTCCGATCGTGATCACTGTCGTGTTGTTTGTGATGCGCGTAACCCGTTCTACGGTCGTGCCGCGCTGTCGGACTAGCAGTCGACCTATGGCACCTACGATAACCAGCAACGCAACTATCCAGACGCTCGGGTGCAGCGTGGCCTGGACGCACATCGGAGCCATGGATGCGGGATTGCTGTTTGCGTCGACTGAACTGCCGTCGGCATTCATCCCTCCCAGGCATCCGCCGTGCGAGGCGGTGCTGAGAACCATGTAGACGATGACCGCCATGATCGTGTTGATTGTGATCGAACGGCGATGTTGAGCAATGGACGCTTCGAGAGCGACACCCGAAGGCCTCGGGGAAGTTTTTGGTCCGATGATCGTCTTCATGGCGTTAACCGCACTCGCTCGCAGCAGCGCAAGCCATACCCATGACTGCCGAACACACCATAGTGCTGAATCATACTCAGACAGCATCGCCGGGAGCTAGCTTTTCGAACCCGTTGGTCCCCGACAGCGGAGAAGAAGATGTCATCGACTCGTACCGAATCAGAACGAAGCGGCGACCGCCGAGGGCAGAAATCGACTTAGCCATGAACCGCAAGCCGAACCCTGATCGGGACGTATCTCGGCGCCTTGATAGTTCGGGGCGGCTAGGGTTTGCTCGTGTCAACAGGTGGAGGGTTCAGGCAGCTTTGGGCGGGCAACGCGGCCGGCAACCTGAGCGACGGCTTGATTTTTGTGGCGATTCCACTGCTGGCGACATCGTTGACTACGGATGCCATTCTCATTGCCGGCCTTGCCGCCATGTACTCGGCGGTGCGGTTACTCGTGGTGGTCCCGGTCGGGGTTTACGTCGATCGCTTCGACCGTCGGACGATCCTGTGGCTCACGAATCTCAGTCGAGCGTCGCTCTTGATCATGATGGCGGTCTTGTTCGCAATCGGTTTTGGTTCCGTTCCGCTTCTGTATGTCGTCCTCGCGGGCGTCGGAATCCTGGAGACCGCCGCGGACAACGCAGCACTGTCGATCCTGCCATCGGTCGTTCCAGCGAACAAACTGGACCAGGCGAACAGCCGCATCTCGGCAGCCCAACTCCTCGCCGATGAATTCGCTGGGCCACCATTGGGTGGCCTCCTGTTCGCCCTCGGGGTGGCGGTTCCGGTACTGGCCGCGGGCAGCCTCTATGCAGCGGCCGGGTTCTTCTTCCTCGCCCTCCCGCGTCGGGGCGTCGTCAACGCCGTTCCCTCGCCTCGCCGATCCGTGTTCCGTGAAGCCGCGGACGGTGCCAGGTGGCTTCGCGGACACCGCCTGTTGCGCGGCCTGGCTGCCGTTGGCGGGCTCGCGAGTGTCGCGTACATGATGCCATTTTCCGTTCTGGTGCTTTTCGCGCAGCAGTCTCTGGGACTTGGTCCGGCGGGGTATGGCCTGATTCTGGCGGTGTCAGCACTCGGTGGTCTTGTCGGCTCGATCATTACTGCTCCACTGCGTTCACGAGTGGGATACGGATGGACGATCGTGGGCAGTCTCTGCCTCGGCGCCGGGTCCATGTTCGCGCTCGCGTTCGTCCGGATTCCCTGGGTGGCCGCTGCTCTCCTGGCCGCGTACATCCTGCACTCCGTCGTGTGGGGGATCTGCGTGAGCTCGCTTCGGCAGCGTCTTGTCCCTGAGCACTTCCGAGGGCGGGTCAACGCATCGTCCAAGGTCCTCGGTCTTATCGGTCTCACCGTGGGAGCAGCCCTCGGCGGGGTCCTCGCGTCGTCGCTGTCCTTGTCCGTGCCGTTTGTGGCGAGCGGTGCCCTTTTCATCTGCTGTGGCGCTATCGTTTGGTGGCTTTTTCGATCTGAACTGCAATCGGGATCGGACTCAGACCTGGCGCCAGAAGCCGCGCGCATCGATTAGTGCTTCCCGACCGTGAAGCTGTCAAACGGGAACCGCAAACGGTCATCGATCCGGATTCAGAACCGCGCAGAGAATCCGCCGTCTGCGTTGAGCAGCTGCCCCGAGATCCAACGACCCTCACTAGAGACCAGAAAAGCGACGACGCTTGCGATGTCGGCGGGCTGGCCGAGGCGCCCCGACGGGTGGCGGGGCGTGAGATCCTGTCGAGTGCTTTCATCCATCCACCCCGTATCGATCGGACCGGGGTTGAGAACATTGGCGGAGATTCTCATTGGCCCAAGCTCCCGCGCAGCCGATATGACGATGCGGTCTAACGCGCCTTTCGAGGCCCCGTACGGGAGGTTCCCGGTGGTGGCATCGCTGGTGAGTGCGACGACTGCTCCGCCTGCCTCAGGGATCTGGCGGGCAAACGCTGCGATGAGCAGGAGGCTCGCTCGCGCGTTGACCGCGATGTGGTGGTCAAAACTCTCGGCGGTCGTGTCGAGAACCCCCGACTCGACATCGTGAGCATGGCTAAGAACGAGTGCGCTGATCGGACCTTCTTCTCGCGTTACTGCCTCAATCAAAGCCGCAGGACCGGCCGGGGTCGAAAGATCAAACAGATAGTCAGCGTTTTCCAGATCACTGGTCACCACATGCCATCCGTCCGCACGAAGACGTGGCACGACCCCTGCGGCGATGCTGTTCTCCCGTGCAGAGCCGGTTACTAACGCGAGAGGCATGCAACGACATTATCGAGTTGCAACACAGACAGGCCACCAGTCCGTAAGCGGAACGGTGTGCGCATCGTCAACTGCGGCTTTAGTCGTCAGGTGGGCTCAGAGAGTGAGGATGTCGCTGTGCAGGGCTTTCCACCCAGATGTATCGATTGTGGTTTCTCCGGTGAGGGA